>ERZ1034363.262-NODE-262-length-37941-cov-5.385538_pt1 | contig 37941 bp, 35 predicted proteins | sample MGYA00520616_ERZ1034363 | MGnify/ENA primary metagenome ERZ1034363 (study PRJEB33736, sample SAMEA104284506) | Azolla filiculoides | biome: Urban; feature: Water surface; material: Ditch water | place: Netherlands | collected 2015-10-28 | depth 0-0.1 m ... | reverse complement strand
GTGGCGACTATCTGGTGTCTGATGCCACATTGAACCGCTGCTTTGCGTTCCATGTGATTGCGCTGCCGTTTGTATTGGCGGGTTTGGTGGTAGCTCACTTGATCGCTTTGCATGAGGTTGGCTCTAACAACCCTGATGGTGTTGAAATCAAGAAATTAAAAGATAAAACAACTGGTGTCCCTTTGGATGGTATTCCGTTCCATCCTTATTACACAGTGAAAGACCTGGTTGGTGTATCTGTGTTCCTGATAGTGTTCTCGGCCATTATTTTCTTTGCGCCTGAGATGGGTGGCTATTTCCTTGAGGCTAATAACTTCATACCCGCAGATCCTCTAAAAACGCCTCCTCACATTGCCCCGGTGTGGTACTTCACACCTTACTATTCAATCTTGCGAGCTGTGCCGCCAATCCTGAATTCACAATTTCCTGGAGTGGCTGCGATGGGGCTGTCAGTCGTTGCTTTTGCATTCCTGCCCTGGTTGGATAGAAGTCCTGTTAAATCCATTCGTTATCGCGGTGGTTTGTATAAAAAATGGTTGGCAGCGTTTGTGGTGAGTTTTTTAGTGTTGGGCTATCTGGGTACAGTGCCTTCAAATGTATGGGGACAGTTCGGCGCATGGCTTGGCGGCGCTGATCGTGCAACGGTAGTAGCGCGATTCTTTACGGTTGTTTACTTCTTGTTTTTTATTTTGATGCCTTGGTATACCAAGAAAGATAAGACTAAACCAGTGCCAGAAAGAGTGACAGGATAAACAATATGAAAAAAATTCTATTAGCTGTGATGTTAATGCCATTTTTTACTTTGGCGCTAGCAAGTGAAGATGTGCATTTGGATAAGGCGCCTATTGATGCTTCCAATTATGAGTCATTGCAACGTGGTGCGCGTACGTTTGTAAATTATTGTCTTAATTGCCATAGTGCCAACTACATGCGTTACAACCGATTGCTGGAAATTGGTTTAACGGAAAAGCAGATCAAGGAAAACTTACTTTTTGCTGGTGAAAAAGTTGGCGATACCATGAAGGTGGCAATGAATAAGAAGGATGCGGCAAAATGGCTGGGCGCTGCACCACCTGATTTATCTGTAGAGGTGCGCGCCCGCGGTGCAGATTGGGTTTACACCTACATGCGCGGCTTTTATCGCGATGCGTCACGCCCGACTGGCTGGAATAATACGGTATTTGATAAGGTCGGCATGCCGCATGTTCTTTATGAGTTGCAAGGTGAGCAGGAGTTGAACCATGAAACGCATGAACTGAAGCTGGTAAAGCCGGGTCGCCTTTCGGTTGAAGAGTACGATGCGCTGGTAGGTGATTTGACTAACTTTATGGCTTACATGGCTGAACCTGCGAAACAGCAGCGTAATCATCTTGGCTGGTTGGTATTGTTATTTTTGAGCGTGTTGCTGGTGCTTACCTACAAACTCAAAAAAGCTTATTGGAAGGATATACACTAAATTATGATGACTTTATATTCGGGGACGACTGATCCCTACAGCCACCGCTGTCGTATTGTGCTGTTTGAAAAAGGCATGGATTTCCAGGTGATTGATGTTGATCTGGCTAATAAACCTGAAGATCTTGCAGTGATCAATCCTTACAATCATGTGCCAGTGCTGGTGGAGCGTGATTTAGTGCTTTCAGAAGCTAATATCATCAATGAGTACATTGATGAGCGCTTTCCGCATCCGCAATTGATGCCGCCAGATCCGGTCCAACGCGCCCAGGCGCGTCAGCTGCTAAACGGCATGGAGCGTGAGATTTTTTCGTTTATCGAGCCGATTGAGCGCAACCTGAAGACTGCGGATAAGGCGCGTAGCGAAATTCGTGATCGTCTGATCGAAATTGCGCCGATCTTCAACAAGCAAAAGCATTTGATGAGTGATGAGTTCTCGATGCTGGATGTGGCCATCGCACCGCTGTTATGGCGCCTTGACCATTACGAGATCAGCTTGCCGAAGACGGCTGCGCCGTTGTTTAAATACGCTGAGCGTATTTTCAGCCGTCAGGGTTTCATCGATTCGATGACGCCACAAGAAAAGATCATGCGTAAGTAATTGATCGTGCTTTCGACAAAGCCCTATTTGATACGAGCCTTGTGGAGCTGGTGCTGTGACGCCGGATTCACGCCGTACCTCACGGTCTTTGTCGACGAGCACTGTCGTGTGCCGCTGGATTATGTTCAGGATGGATCGATCACCCTGAACCTCAGCCCCTCTGCAACCGGCCAGTTGGATCTGGGTAACGAATGGATCACGCTAAGTGCCCGTTTCGGCGGTGTGCCACGTGAATTGATGTTTCCAATCGGTGCCGTAGTCGGCATTTTTGCTCGAGAAAACGGTGCGGGTATGGAATTTGCCTATGAACCAACAGTTGAGCTAACGCCGGTTCAGCCAGTCGTAGAAATTAAGCACGTACCGACTGCGGCAGATACCAAAGCAGATACTGCGGGTAAGCCTGCCCGCCCACCGCACCTTCAGCGTATCAAGTAAAGAGAGTTAACCATATGGCTGCGGATGTCATCATTCTGTTTGCCCATGGTGCTCGTGATCCTGAATGGGCTCGTCCAGTAGAGGCCGTTGCCGAAAGATTGCGCCAACGTTTTCCGAACCGGCTCATTCAGGTTGCATTTCTTGAATTCATGAAACCTACGTTGCCAGAGGCGATTGAACGCGTGCTGGATGAGGCGGCGTGCCAACCCGGTGCGTGCATTCAGATACTGCCTTTTTTTATCGCCCAGGGTGGGCATTTACGCAAAGAGCTTCCGGAAATGTTGGGCGCGCTGCGTGCGCAGTACCCGGAGCAGGCTTTTGCTCTATTGCCACCACTTGGCGAGCTACCTGCCGTTCAGGAGGCAATGACCGAAGCCATTGCCAGTCTGATTCCCTAAGCGGAGTCTCTCCCGTTTAGTGCTTGGGCTTAACGTATAGGCTGGCTGCCATTGTCACCAGCAAGAAGGCCAGAACCACAGTCAAAGAAGCACCCACCGGGATGTGGTAGAAATCCATCATCAGCATTTTGGCGCCAATAAATACAAGAATCGCCGCCAGGCCGAATTTGAGTAAATGGAAGCGTTCTGCCATACCGGCCAACATGAAATAAAGCGCACGCAGGCCGAGTACTGCAAAGATGTTGGAACTCATCACGATGAATGGGTCAGTGGTGACAGCAAAGATCGCCGGGATGGAGTCCACGGCAAACATGACATCGGTAACGCCAATGATCGCCACCACCAGGAACAAGGGGGTAAACACGCGTGCGCCATCCTTCATGAGCATCAGCGCGCTCCCATGGTATTCGTGAGTGATCGTCAGGTGTTTGTTCATCCATTTGAGCAAACGATTGTTTTGAAGATCCGGTTCCTCTTCATCAGCAATCACCATTTTTACGCCGGTATAAAGCAGGAACAGTCCAAAGATGTACATGATCCAGCTGAATCGGGAGATTAACCAGGCGCCCACCAGGATAAGCGCAATTCGTAGCACGATCGCTGCAATAATGCCGATCATCAGGGCTTTTTTCTGCTGAGCCAGTGGTACCTTGAAGGCATTGAACAGCATCAGGAATACGAATAGATTATCGACCGAAAGCGATTTTTCAATGATGTAACCGGTCAGAAACTCCCCAGCCTTCAGATCGGCGAGCGCTCGCCCCTCCGAAAGGTCTAGGGCAAACCAAAGCCCGGCACAGAACACCAGTGCCAGTGCAATCCAGATGAGAGACCAGCGTAAGGCATCCTTGAATCCGATAACCCGGCTGCCCTGTTGACGTAGCATCATGAAATCGGCACCAAGTGCCGCAGTCACGAAAATAACCAAGGCAACCCAAGCAAAAGGCGAATCTATATTCGGGATAGTGCTCAAAGACATTGAAAACCCTACGAGTGGGTGCTCAGTGCGCTTAATTGGCGCGCAACATGGCAGAATGAAGAATTAGGCGTCATTTTGCCACGAACCTCGGATAAACGAAGATGTCAGCACTTGAGTTTGCGATTTTGCCGGTTACGGCGTTTGCCCAGAACTGCACATTAATCTGGTCGCCCAGCAATAAGCGTGGGGCGATTGTTGATCCTGGCGGCGATCTGGATCGATTGGAAGCCGAGGTTAAAAAGCGTGACGTTACGTTAGAAAAAATCCTCATTACCCATGGGCATATCGACCATGCGGGCGGTGCTGCAGAACTATCGAAACGATTGAATATCCCCATTGAAGGCCCGCATCAGGATGATCTTTTCTGGATTGATGGCATGCCCATGCAGTCGATGCAGTTTGGGTTTCCGCATGCAGATGCCTTTGTGCCTTCTCGTTGGCTGGTTGACGGGGATACCGTCACTGTTGCTGGTGAAACCCTGGAGGTCATTCATTGTCCGGGGCATACGCCGGGGCACGTCTGTTTCTACCATGCACCCTCTCAACTGGCACTGGTTGGCGACGTCTTGTTCCAGCAGTCGATCGGACGTACGGATTTCCCCAAGGGTAATCACCAACAGCTCATTCACTCGATTCGTGAGAAGCTGTTCCCATTAGGCGACGATGTTCGTTTTGTACCGGGTCATGGCCCCATGTCCACATTTGGCGATGAACGCATGGATAACCCCTTTGTTGCAGATGGCCAGCGTTAACGAGGTTGCCAAAGTGTTTCAGCTCGTTTTGCTACTAGCCATAGGAATCACTCCCCCTCTGTTAGAATAGAGCCAACGTAAAGACTCCAGGAATTAGCGCCGATGAAAACCACTTTTCTCGACTTTGAGCAGCCGATTGCCGAACTAGAAGGCAAGATCGAGGAACTTCGCGCCATGCAGGACGAATCCGGCGTGGATATCTCGGAAGAAGTAGAACGGTTGGCTGAAAAGAGCCGTACGTTATCGAACGATATCTACGCGAAGCTCTCGCCATGGCAGAGTGCGCAGGTGGCGCGCCATCCGCAGCGCCCGTATACTTTTGATTACATCGAGAATATCTTTACAGATTTCCATGAGCTGCATGGCGATCGAGCGTTTGCTGACGACACGGCGATTGTGGGCGGCCTGGCCCGCTTCAATGGCGAGCCTTGTGTTGTCATCGGCCATCAAAAGGGCCGCGACACCAAAGAAAAAATTTATCGCAATTTCGGCATGCCTCGCCCAGAGGGCTATCGCAAAGCCTTGCGTCTGATGAAGCTGGCCGAAAAATTTGGCTTGCCGGTGTTTACCTTTGTCGACACACCGGGTGCTTATCCGGGCATTGGCGCAGAGGAGCGTGGCCAGTCGGAGGCGATCGGGCGAAACCTGCTGGTGATGGCCGAGCTGAAGACCCCGATTATCGTCACGGTTATTGGCGAAGGCGGCTCGGGTGGCGCTTTGGCTATTGCCGTGGGCGATGAAGTACTCATGCTTCAACATTCCACTTACGCCGTGATTTCGCCGGAAGGCTGTGCCACTATTCTCTGGAAGAGTGCTGAAAAAGCCTCTGAAGCGGCAGAAATCATGGGCATCACAGCCGGACGTCTCAAATCGCTCGGGCTGATTGACCAGGTAGTTACAGAAACCCCGGGTGGTGCACATCGTGACGTTGTTGGTATGGCCAAGAACCTCAAGCAGGCGCTTGAGCAGGCCTTGGGCCGCGTGAGCGGCTTGGGTCATGATGCCTTGGTTCGTCGACGCATTGATCGACTGATGGCTTACGGCGCCTTTGATGAGGTTGCTGCCTGAGGCGTTGTTCGGCTGTCGCCTGAGTCCGAATGACAGCGGACGCTGATCTCATCCTCACCCATCTGCGTGCTGCGCTGGGTGATGACTGTCAGCCTGGCCGAAAAATCTGTATCGCTCTTTCCGGTGGGATGGATTCCATCGTGCTTCTGCATGCCATGGTTCAACTGCGGCAAGAGCTTCCTATTTCGTTATCGGCACTGCATGTGAATCACGGTATCTCGCCGCATGCCGCGAACTGGGCCGGGTTTTGTCAGCAAACCTGCGCCGCGTTGAAAGTCCCTTGTGATGTTGCCGCGCTGGCACCATTAACGATAGCAGGTACCGGCTTGGAACGTGCTGCGCGCGATGCGCGCTATGCTGTTTTCTCGGCGGTAGATGCGGATGTGCTCTGTATGGCGCACCATCAGAACGATCGGGCAGAAACACTGCTGCTGAATTTGTTTCGCGGCGCTGGCCTGCAGGGGCTGGCTGCAATGCCGAGCACCCGATTTTTAAATGGCAAGCGCCTGGTTCGTCCTTTTATTGATTTGCCACGATCAGCGCTGCAGGCATGGGCAACCGCGCAAAACTTGCGCTGGATCGAAGACGAAAGCAACCAGAATCTGCACTTTCGCCGTAACTACATGCGTCAAGTCGTTTTGCCTGCAATAAGCGAGCAGTTTCCAGGGGTTACGGCTGTTTTAGCCAGAACAGCGGTGCAAATGCAGGCGCAAAGTAGACTATTGGCACGATTGGCGCATGCAGATGCTCAATCTTGCCAGGACGAAGCGGGGCATCTGGTGGCATCAAAACTGGCGTTGCTGCCTGCTGAAGCAAGGCTCAATGTTTTGAAACATCGGTTTAATAGGCTCGGCGTGCACATACCCGCGGCGCGCCGGTTGGAAACCCTATCTGAGCAGCTGGTTAATGCGCGGGCGGATGCTGCGGTTTTTGTCCGCCTTGGTGAAACCGGCTGCCATTTGTGGCGAGATAGGTTATGGCTGGACGATTGTATGAATATCGTTTTGCCAGAAGCCAATGGCTTGTTGGCGGGTGACACGTATTGGCCAGATGGGCGGCTCATTGTTAAGCCCCTGGTGCCGTTGGATGGTTCCCTGGCTGTGGTTATTCGGGCCGTGGGGCAGGGGCAGCGATTTCAGCCGGCGGGGCGTTGCCGAGCCGTATTGTCTGAACTGCTTCGAGAGCAAGGGGTGCCTGCCTGGGCTCGGCCACGATTGCCGGCGCTCTGGGTTAGTGGCAAGCTGGTTTGGGTGGCAGGGCTAGGGTGGTCAGATGATGCACAGCTCAGTGAGTCGGTTCACCTTGCCTGGGTGCCTCATACCCAGCGAATGGTGTAGGCGAGCAGCCAAGTAAACGCAGGGCATTTTCTGGCCATTCGGAAGGGTTTGGCTTTGATTCCGGCATTTCGGAAACAGGTATGCTGCCGCAAGCCCAGTTCTATAAAAATAAATATAAAAATCAGTCGGTTATCATTCTTGGGTTGCAATAAGAGTTTTGGCACGGTACCTGCTAAATATGGTGTAATGAACAACGTGCTTAGTCGTTCATAACAAAGCAAGAAAGCACCGAAATTAACCAAAGGAGCGTTCAAATGAAAGCCATGAAAGTACTCGTCGCATCGATGCTTGCCGCTTGTTCTACCTGGGCAGCTGCGCAGCAACCGATCGTCATCAAGTTCAGCCACGTTGTTGCAAACGATACGCCAAAAGGTTTAGCTGCCGAATATTTCAAGAAAAAGGCCGAGGATTACACCAAGGGTCGTGTCAAGGTAGAAGTTTACGCAAACAGCACCTTGTACAAAGATAAAGAAGAAATGGAAGCGCTGCAGCTAGGTGCGGTACAGATGCTGGCGCCATCCCTGGCTAAGTTCGGTCCCCTGGGTGTCAAAGAATTCGAGATGTTTGATCTACCGTACATCTTTGATAACTATGACCAGCTGCACAAAATTACCCAAGGCCCAATCGGTCAGTCGATTCTGGCCAAACTTGAGCCCAAAGGTATTCGTGGCTTAGGTTACTGGGATAACGGATTTAAGTCTTTTTCAGCCAATACGCCGATCAAGCAACCTTCGGACTTGAAGGGCAAGAAGATGCGGATTCAGTCGTCCAAAGTTCTTGAAGCGCAGATGCGCGCCTTGGGCTCTTTGCCACAGGTTCTTCCATTCTCTGAAGTCTATCAGGCCCTTCAGACGGGCGTAGTGGACGGTACCGAAAACCCGATTTCCAATCTGTACACCCAGAAAATGTTTGAAGTACAAAAACACCTGGCTATGACTGAGCATGGTTATTTGGGTTATGCCGTTATCGTCAACAAGAAGTTCTGGGATGGTCTGCCGCCAGATGTTCGCGAGCAACTTGATAAGGCCATGAACGAGTCGACAGCCTTTGCTAACCGTATCGCTAAGCACCAGAATGATCAGGATCTTGAAAAGGTCAAGAAGTCAGGCAAGACAGCTGTTTACAATTTGACGCCTGCCGAACGCGAAGCCTTCAAGAAGGCCTTGATGCCGGTTCATAAAGAGATGGCATCGCGTATTGGCCCAGATCTACTGCAAGCGGTGAATGCAGAGCTGGCCGCGCCAAGCAAAAAGAAGTAAAAAAAGTTAGTCATGAAGCAATCGATCGCCCCACATGAGTGGGGCGATCGTTTTGGAGAAAAATATGAAATTTCTTGATCGATTAGAAGAGTGGTTAATCACCTTCCTAATGGGTGGGGCAACGCTCATCATTTTTGCAGCGGTGATTCACCGTTATCTGACAGGATTAGATATCCCTGGTCTGCAAGACTGGTTGCTCTCGTTCAGTATGGCCTGGGCGCAAGAACTCACGATCATCATGTTCGTGTGGATGGCTAAGTTCGGCGCTGCCTATGGTGTGCGTACAGGCATCCACGTTGGCGTTGATGTCATGATTAATCGTTTGCCGGACAACAAGCGTAAGTGGTTCATCAGCTTCGGCTTGCTGGCAGGTGCATTGTTCACCGGGACCATTGCATGGTTGGGTTACCACTTTGTCATGGAAAACGGTTTGCGTTATGCCTCGTTGAGCTACTTTGGTATCGATACAGGGGAGCATTTTGAAGGCCCCATCACGCCGGATCTTGAGTGGCCCACATGGATTGTTTACTCTGCCATTCCGCTAGGCTCTGGTCTCATGTGCTTCCGTTTTCTGCAAGTGCTGGTGTCTTTCAACCGCACTGGTGAGCTGCCGCATGTTGACCATGGTCACGTAGAAGGCCTGGATGAAGATACGGCAACGGATCCAATCGTTGGTCCAGGCAATAAAAAAGAGGACACACCCTGGTTCCAGAATACAGAGGGTTTGTATCCGAAAGAGGTTAACAAAAACCAGGATTCCGATAAGAAGGAAGGGGGTGCCAAATGAGTACCTTGATCATTTTTGCCATCCTCACCGCGCTTATGCTCACGGGGATGCCGATTTCGATTGCGTTGGGCCTTACCGTTCTGACGTTCCTGTTTACTTTAACGCAGGTCCCGCTTGAAGCCGTTGCGCTCAAGCTATTTACCGGGATCGAAAAGTTCGAGATCATGGCGATCCCGTTCTTCATTCTCGCAGGTAACTTCCTCACCCATGGCGGGGTTGCCAAACGGATGATCCGCTTTGCATCGGATATGGTGGGCCACTTCTACGGCGGCTTAGGCTTGGCCGGCGTGGTTGCTTGTGCTTTGTTTGCTGCGGTATCCGGTTCATCACCCGCAACCGTGGTAGCGATTGGCTCTATTCTGCTACCCGCGATGGTGAAGGCTGGTTTTCCGAAGCGTTTTGGTGCCGGCATTGTCACCACATCGGGCGCGTTAGGTATTCTGATTCCACCATCCATTGTCATGGTGATGTACTCGGTATCGACCAACACATCGGTGGGTGCGCTCTTTATGGCCGGCGTAGTGCCTGGTTTGATGCTGGCTACGATGCTGGGTCTGACAACCTGGTATCTGGCGCGCAAGAACGACTATCCGCGTCTGCCTAAGGCAAGTTTTGTCGAACGCATGAAGTCATTCAAGGAATCTGTCTGGGGTTTGATGCTCATCGTTGTCGTGATGGGCGGTATTTATACCGGGATCTTTACGCCGACAGAAGCCGCCGCGATTAGTGCCGTTTATGCCTTTGTTATCGCGGTCTTTGTCTATAAAGACATGGGGCTTAAAGATGTGCCGCGTGTGCTGCTTTCATCGGCCAATATGAGTGCCATGCTGCTCTATATCATTACCAATGCGGTGCTCTTTTCGTTCCTGATGACGAGCGAGAACATTCCGCAGGCAATGGCTGATTGGTTGCTGGATAAGGGCTTAGGCGTTATCACCTTCCTGCTGTTCGTGAACATCATCCTCTTGGTTGCCGGCAACTTTATGGAGCCCTCATCCATCGTGCTGATTTTTTCGCCGATCCTATTCCCGGTCGCAATGAAACTGGGTATTGATCCGGTGCACTTCGGCATCATGATGGTGGTCAATATGGAAGTCGGTATGTGTCACCCGCCCGTGGGGTTAAATCTCTACGTGGCTTCGGGGATTACCAAAATGGGTATTACTGAGCTTACTGTGGCGGTATGGCCATGGTTGCTTACGATGCTGGTTTTCCTGGTAGTTGTTACTTACTGGCCGGGGCTGAGCCTGTGGTTCCCACGTATGCTAGGAATGATAAGTTAGATCAAAAAACCCGGCGAAAGCCGGGTTTTTTGATGAAATAGGTTTTAACCCCAATGATAGATATTCCGAACCAGTCACCATGCTGAAACAAAAAGCGGCTACGAAGATCAAAGCGCGTTATGCCTTTGTTGGGGTCGTGCTTTTTTGTCTTCTGATTGGTTATGCTGCTTATCGTAATATCTTCGATAGCACCATTGAGAAAGAGGCCGCACGTCACCGGCAAAATCTCGAAACGGTCAGTTTGTCTATAAACGCGACATTGTCTAAATATGAAGAATTGCCTCAGGCAATTGCTAAAGATGCCAGAATTCATGAGGCGTTAATCGCCAAGTCTCAACCGGCTCAGATTGCGGCCGCCAATCAGTACTTGGCTGAAATCAATCAGATTCTTGGTACGGAGACCATCTATATTATGAATCGGGATGGTCTTACGCTTGCCTCAAGCAATTGGGATCAGTCTGATAGTTATGTGGGAGATAACTACTCGTTTCGCCCATACTTCACGGGGGCGATACGGTCCGGGATAGGAAAGTTCTATGGCATTGGTGTTGCCTCAGGCAAGCCGGGTTATTACATCGCATGCCCGGTGGCTATTGATGGGAAGACCTTGGGCGTCATCACCATCAAGATTCGTCTTTCCGAGATTCAGTCGGCAATTGGTGAGTTTAATGACTATCTCGTGGTCACCAATGAAGATGGCATAGTCATTTTGTCATCTGAATCAACCCAGTTATACAAGGCGACCAGACTGTTGAGTGCTGAGGCCCGGGAGCGAATCAATGGGAGCCGTCAGTTCTCTGGTCAGTCATTAGCCCCTTTCCAGTTTCATGGTGCGGCGATTACCATTGATGATGACAATGAGCGCAAGTTACTGAATGGTGAGTCATATCTGGTGCAGTCTGTGCCGCTGGGTGAGCGGGGTTGGGATATTGTTCAAATTAGTGGTACGCGGGAAACAAGAACGATCGCCCTGGCCAGCTCGGTTGCCATTGGATTTGCTGTTGGCTTTTTAATGATTTCGTTACTGAACTGGTATTACCGCAGAACGGCGCATCGAGAAAAACTCGAAATATTTGCAAACATCGAAAGCCAGATTCAGGAACGCACCTTAGAGCTCACTGAAAAGATCGGTGATCTTGAAAAAGCCGAAGCTATCCTCAAAAGGACCAGAGATGATGCGGTCCAGGCAGGCAAGCTTACTGTGTTGGGCCAAATGGCGGCAGGGGTGACGCATGAGCTTAGCCAACCTTTGTCGGCCATACAGCTGTATGCCGGCAATACAAAGCGTCTTCTTGAGAGTGGTAACTTGCCAATGGCTTTCGAGAACATCGATAGCATCAATGCGCTAGTGACGCGAGCTGGTGCCATTTTGTCAGAGCTTAAAACGCTGTACCGAAATGATGAAACGCGTGTTGAGCCAATCGGTCTCAATACAATCATCCAGAACGCCGTTCTGGTAATGAACCCATTTTTGCGCAAAGCCAATGTGCGACTTAATGTTCTTGGGTTAGATGACAAAGTCATGTCTTCCACCGGGAAGTTAGAGCAAGTATTTATCAATCTGATGTCTAACTCGATAGATGCGCTTGCTGATTCGCCAGAGGGGGTAATTGACGTACAGTGCACACGAGTTGGTGATCATGTCGTCGTGCGTTATGTCGATAATGGCCCGGGTTTAGGAGAAACCGTTGCGGGTAAAGTTTTTGAGCCTTTTTTCACCACAAAGCCTTCAGGAAAAGGGCTCGGTTTGGGCCTGGCTATTAGTAAGTTTATTGTCGATGCGATTGGTGGAAAAATAGAGTGTCGTAATTTGTCTGCGGGTGGATTAGAGTTCACCATTGTCTTGCGTCATGTGAGTGATTGAGTCTATGCGATTGAATGATGGTGCTGGTCGGGTCAAGGTGTACTTGATTGAAGATGACGATGCGATCCTGAAGAGTTGTGAGCAAGCCCTGATGCTCGAGCAGTTTAATGTCAGAACTTTCAAGGACGCCACATCCTTTTTGAGCCATGAACCACGACAGTTTCCCTATGTGGTGATCACTGATGTGAACCTCCCAGGTGAGTGCGGCATTAGCGTTATGAATAAAGTACTCGCCAAGCAGACGGATGTACCGGTCATTATCATGACGGGCCATGGCGATATCAACATGGCGGTAGATGCCATGAAAGAAGGGGCGTTCGACTTTATTGAAAAACCGTTCAGCTTTGACCGATTGATTACTACTGTCAGAAATGCCGTTGAAAAGGCTGCTCTGGTTGATCGCTATAACACGTTGGCACGGACTGCTGGCGAACAAAGCTTCAGTTTGATTGGTCACTCTGAAAGACTGCTTAAACTTAAACAACAGATCACGATGCTTGCCCCTACAGGGGTGGATGTCCTGATTAACGGGGAGACAGGCACGGGTAAAGAGGTGGTTGCACAAGCGTTGCATCAGGAAAGCCGCCGAGCAGGGCCGTTTGTCGCGATCAATTGCGCGGCGTTACCCGAGCACATCTTCGAAAGCGAGCTTTTCGGTCATGAGGTTGGTGCATTTACCGGGGCAACCAAGCGCCGTATTGGTAAATTCGAATTTGCTAATGAAGGAACATTGTTCCTTGATGAAATTGAATCGATGCCGCTGGCGCTTCAGGCAAAGTTGCTACGCTCGATTCAGGAGCGCAGCATCCAACGATTGGGGTCTAACGAATCGATCCCGGTATCGTGCCGAATTATTGCTGCGACTAAGACCAATCTTAAGGCCTTGTCTGACCAGGGTTCATTCCGCAGTGACCTCTATTTCCGGTTAAATGTGGTTAATCTGTACCTGCCCGCTCTGCGAGAGATATCAGAAGATATTCCGCTTATCTTTAATCATTATCTGGTGCGGTATCGAGAAAAGTACGGATCTCAGTCGACCGATCTTTCCGCCAATGTCTTGCGGTATCTGGTTTCTCACACGTGGCCGGGTAATATTCGTGAACTTAAAAACTTTGCAGAACGTGTCGCAGTTGGGTTGCCATTTTCCGACATGGGCCAAAGTGGATCTGATGAGGAGCCTTTGACGCTGGGTAAGCTGTTGGAAAGGGCGGAAAGAGACGCCCTTGTGATGGCCCTGCGACTCGCCAGTGGCAATGTCTCGGATGCTGCAGACATACTGGGGATCCCAGCCAAGACCCTTTATGACAAGCTCGCGCGCTTGTCGATCTTGGTGACTGATTTTAAAGTGCCTTCCTAGTCAGGCAATCGCAGTATGAAGTTTTCAACTTGCTATTATCAGCAATACATATATTTAGGATAAAAAAGATGCTGCAAAGTGTGTCACCCATGGAACTCATCGCCACAGTCATATTTGCGATAGCAGTTCTTCATACATTTTCAACAAAAATCTTTGCCCAACTCGCCCATGCTCATCCCGCTCATGCAGGTTTCTGGCATCTGCTCAGTGAGGTTGAGGTTGTATTCGGGTTCTGGGCGTTCATATTCATGTTGGTTGTTTTTTTCTTCTTGGGACAAAGCACTGCTGTTGAATATGTTGACTCAAGAAATTTCACTGAGCCTTTTTTTGTATTCGCTATCATGGTTATTGCCGCCAGCCGCCCGATTCTCAAGGCGGTTGAAGCCAGCGTTAAATTCTTGGCAGGTGTATTACCTGTCAATCGCCCATTGGCCATGTTTTTTCTATGCCTGGCGCTTTTGCCATTGCTTGGCTCGCTCATCACCGAGCCGGCAGCCATGACCCTAGCTGCGCTGATGCTCAGAGATAGCTTCTATCGCTTCGGTCTTTCCCGTCGACTCAAATACGCAACGATCGCAGTCTTGTTTGTGAATGTGTCGGTTGGCGGCACGCTGACCAACTTCGCAGCGCCGCCCGTTTTGATGGTGGCTGATGCCTGGGGCTGGAGCTCGCATTACATGCTCATGAATTTCGGCTGGAAAGCGGCTTTGGCGGTTTTGTTTAACGCCTTGTTCGTTACCTGGTATTTCCGCAAGGAAATTATTGCAAAAGGCAAAATACCGGAGTTAGCCCGGGATCAACGCGTTCCTTTGGTTGTGGTGGTTGTTCACCTCGCGTTTCTAGCGGGCGTCGTTGCGTTTTCTCATCACACGGCAGTTTTTCTTGGCCTGTTTTTGTTTTTCCTTGGATATACAGAGGCTTATAGCCGCTACCAAGATCGACTCTTGCTTCGCGAAGCGCTGATGGTTGCCTTCTTTTTGGCCGGGCTTGTCGTGCTCGGCGGCTTACAGCAGTGGTGGTTGCAACCGGCGATTTCTGATGTGGCGCCAATGCCCATATTCTTTCTGGCAACGGGACTCACCGCTATTACAGATAATGCTGCGTTGACTTATCTGGCATCGCTTATTCAGGGGGTTTCCGTTGAGTTCAAGCATGCCGTGATGGCGGGAGCCGTTACAGGCGGGGGGTTAACGGTTATTGCGAATGCGCCTAATCCTGCGGGAATGTCCATTCTCCGAGCGGATTTTGATGATCAGGCGGTTAGTCCAACCGGGCTTTTGCTGTCGGCCTTGCCGCCCACATTTGTCGTTATCTGTGTCTTCCTGTTTTTTGGGTAACCGACTGGCTGGCGCGCGGTTTGGTGCATCGCACAAGCATCCTTTCTGTTAAAATTGTCGTTTCCTTTCAACCTGCTGACAGAACTACGGAGTTTTTATGGCAATTCAACGCACCCTTTCCATTATCAAACCTGATGCCGTCGCCAAGAACGTTATCGGTCAAATCATTGCCCGCTTCGAAGGCGCTGGCCTGAAGGTGGTTGCCGGCCGTCTGGTGCATCTGTCAGCTGCTGAAGCCGGTCAGTTCTACGCAGTCCACAAAGAGCGTCCTTTCTTCAAAGATCTGGTTGATTTCATGATTTCGGGCCCTGTATTTGTGCAAGTGCTTGAAGGTGAAGACGCCATCGCCAAGAATCGTGACCTGATGGGCGCAACGGATCCTAAAAAGGCTGCTCCAGGCACCATCCGTGCTGACTTTGCAGAATCGATCGACGCTAATGCCGTTCATGGTTCTGATGCACCTGAAACTGCCGCTGTGGAAATCGCTTTCTTCTTCCCGGGCATGAACGTATACAGCCGCTAAGATTGCGCTAAAGCAGTACGATGCAAAATCTGCTCGACCTCGATATGGCCGGGCTGAAAGCCTGGTTGGCCCAGATCGGCGAAAAGCCTTTCCGGGCCAATCAGCTTTTACGCTGGATCTATCAGCGCGGTGAAACTGATTTCTCCGCCATGTCTGACCTCGCGCGCGTATTTCGCGAGCGGTTGCCGGGCGTGGCTGAAATCCGTTTGCCAACGATTGTTTCAGACAAGATTTCTGATGATGGCACCCGTAAATTCCTGATGGATGTAGGGGCCAGTAACCTGATCGAAACCGTGTTCATTCCGGAAACCGATCGAGGTACGCTGTGTATTTCAACCCAGGTCGGTTGCGCGCTTGATTGTTCATTCTGTTCGACGGGCAAGCAGGGGTTTAACCGTAACCTGACCACTGCCGAAATTATCGGGCAGCTCTGGTTGGCAAATCGAGCTCTGGGTTTTGATCCGGCTGGTGACCGCATTATTTCCAATGTGGTCATTATGGGCATGGGTGAACCACTGGCAAATTTTGATGCATTGATACCAGCGTTGAACCTCATGCTGGATGATCACGCCTACGGCTTATCGCGCCGCCGGGTCACGGTTTCTACGTCCGGCATTGTGCCGGCCATGGATCGTTTACGCGAAGCATGCCCAACCGCATTGGCCGTATCTTTGCATGCACCGAACGATGCATTGCGTGATGTACTCGTGCCGATTAACCAGAAGTATCCGCTGGCAGAACTCATGGCTGCTTGTAAGCGTTATCTGGATAAAGCACCACGGGATTTCATCACCTTTGAATATGTGATGCTGGAAGGTGTTAACGATAGCCCGGCGCAGGCCAAAGAATTAGTTGCGCTGATCAGCAAAGCTAAATTCCGCTGCAAGTTCAATCTCATTCCGTTTAATCCGTTCCCGGGCAGCCCTTATCGTCGTTCACCGCGAGATCGTATAACGGCATTTGCCAATATATTGATTGGTGCCGGATTTGTAACGACAACGCGCAAAACACGTGGTGATGATATCGACGCAGCCTGCGGCCAATTGGCCGGTCAGGTGCAGGATAAAACCAAGCGCACGCAGCTGATGCCGCCAGTACGTACAGTAACGCAGCGGGGTACGTTGTGACATTGCGCTCGTGGCATTTTTTTGCAGCAGCGTATGTTACGGGCCTTGCTTTAACAGCCTGTACGAGCACCAATTCGTCCTTGCCCAATGAGGGCAAGTCCGTTGTCTCTGATCCAATAAGCCGCGCGCGCGTGCATACCGAACTGGCCGCGCTTTATTATCAGCAGGGCAGTATGAAAACGGCCCTTGATGAGCTGGCCTCAGCGACGAAGATCGATCCGCAGTATGCCCCCGCTTACAGCATGCTGGGATTGGTCTACATGCAGCTGGGCGAGTCTGGGCCCGCTGACCAAAATTTCCAGAAAGCAGTTGCCCTGGCGCCTAACGATCCGGATATCCGTAATAACTATGGACTCTTTCTCTGTGATACGCGGCAATATCAAAAGGGCCTGACACAGCTAGATGCCGCGTTGGCTAACCCACTCTATAACACCCCGGTGCGCGCCTTAGATAATGCCGCGCGCTGTGCGCAGAATATGGGGGATACTGCATTGGCCAGTCGCTATCGTCAGCGGGCGGCTCGTTATGGCACGGCTGTCGAAACACCTTCTTCAAAACTTCAGTAACCGGTCGTCCGGAAAGTCTCATGCAAAACGAAAACAACCAAAACCCTCAAGCCGAAATCGACATTCCTGTGCCATCCGTAGCGGATGTCGAGGCTGTCGCCGAAATCGTTGCGCCTATGGGCAATAGCCTGTCTGCAGCGCGGGAGGCTAAGCGTTTGTCGGTGGGCGATGCGGCTTATGCGCTCAAAGTGGGTAATAAAGTCATCCAGGCTATCGAAGCGTCAGATTGGCAAGCCTTGCCTGGCCGCACCTTTACAGTGGGTATCCTGCGCGCCTATGGTCGTCTTTTGGATGTGCCTGTCGATGCGATTATTGCTGAAGTACCGGGTGGCTCTCCTGTAATGAAGAAAAACCATGTGCAGGCATCTGCTTCAACACTGAAGGCGCATCCTGCGGCTCGCCGTGATGGTGAAACCAAGCGTCAGGAGAAGCGCATGCTTAAACTGGGTTTGGTGATGGTGGTTCTGGCAGTGGTTTTGGCCTATGCCTTGCCGGGAAACCTCTGGGATGAGACCTTCGAATCGGCGCAGACCCTGGTTAATCGTTGGGTGCGTCAAGACGTGGTTCAGCCACAAACCGATTCGGCAGCAGTGCCCGCAACGGCCGATGCAGCAAAGCCTGCAGAGTCTGGAGCAGAGGTTGTTGCTCAGGCTCCGACCAGCCCGGGTACGCTGGAGCTCAAGTTTGCGGCACCAGCCTGGGTAGAAGTTCGGGATCACACGGGTCGTATCATTTATTCCCAGCTTAATGCCGCAGGCACCACGCAATTTATTACCGGCGCCGCACCATTGGATGTGTTGATTGGTAATGCACGTCAGGTTCAGGCGCGTTGGCGTGATGAACCCGTCAAGCTCGATAAACTGACTGGTGATGACGTCTCGCGCCAGGTGCTCCGTTAAGCCGCCATTGCTATGACACTGCAACGCAAACTCACTCGCACGGTTTCCATCGGTGCAGTCTCCATGGGCGGTGGTAAGCCTGTGGTTGTTCAGGCGATGACCAATACGGATACCGCGGACGTTCTTAAAACGGCGATTCAGATTGCTGAACTGGCGCGTGCGGGTGCCGAAATGGTGCGCATTACCGTGAATTCGCCAGAAGCCGCGGCGGCTGTACCAGAAATTCGTGAACAACTGGCCCGTATGGATGTAGATGTGCCGTTGATTGGCGATTTTCATTACAACGGCCATCGACTGCTCACTGACTATCCGGCATGCGCCGAAGCGCTCGATAAATTCCGCATCAATCCGGGCAACGTAGGCTTCGGTAAGAAGAAAGACGAACAGTTCGCGCAGATGATCGAACTGGCGGTGCGTTACAACAAACCGGTGCGTATTGGCGTTAACTGGGGCAGTCTCGATCAGTCGGTGCTGGCGCGTGTTATGGACGAAAATGCCCAAGCCGCAACGCCGCGTTCAGCCAATGAAGTGATGCGTGAAGCGCTTATTCTCTCGGCGCTGGAGTCTGCAGCACTGGCAGAAAGTATTGGCCTCGCAGGCGATCGCATTGTGTTGTCGTGCAAGGTATCCAGTGTGCAGGATTTGATTGCGGTGTATCGCGATCTATCAGGGCGTTGTGACTATCCTCTCCATCTGGGTTTAACCGAAGCCGGTATGGGTTCAAAAGGCATCGTCGCATCCACAGCGGCGATGTCGGTATTGCTTCAGGAAGGTATCGGCGACACCATCCGCGTTTCGTTGACGCCGGAACCGAATGGCTCGCGTTCACTGGAGGTTCAGGTCGCGCAAGAACTGTTGCAGACCATGGGACTACGCGCTTTTACACCGCTAGTGACGGCATGCCCCGGCTGTGGTCGTACCACCAGCGTGTTCTTCCAGGAACTGGCTGCCGAAGTGCAGAGCTACGTACGCGCAGCGATGCCCACTTGGCGAGAGCAATTTGATGGTGTTGAAAATATGACGCTGGCAGTGATGGGCTGCATCGTCAACGGACCGGGCGAAAGCAAGCACGCCAATATTGGTATTTCATTGCCGGGTACGGGAGAAGTGCCTGCCGCACCCGTGTTTGAAGATGGTGTTAAAACAGTCACCCTGCGTGGCGATAACATCGCCAATGAATTCAAAGAAATTATTGATCGGTACGTTGCGCGCACGTATCAACGGAAAGCCTGAACATGAGCAATCGCCTACAAGCCGTTCGCGGTATGAATGACATCTTGCCCGATGAAGCAGAGTCGTGGGAATGGCTGGAAGAAGCCTTGCGCGCCTGGCTTAAGAGCTATGGCTATCGCCCGATCCGCATGCCGATCGTTGAACCAACACCCTTATTCAAGCGTGCGATCGGTGAAGTTACCGATATCGTTGAAAAGGAAATGTATTCCTTTGTCGATAGCCTCAATGGTGAAGCATTGACCCTGCGCCCCGAGGGTACGGCTGGTTGTGTGCGTGCAGTGATTCAGCATAATGTTGCCGCAGAGCGTCCGCAGCGTCTGTATTACACAGGACAAATGTTTCGTCACGAGCGTCCGCAAAAAGGGCGTTATCGACAGTTCCATCAGGTCGGCGTTGAGGCTTTTGGCTTTACTGGCCCTGATGTCGATGCCGAACAAATTCTCATGGGTGCAAGGCTCTGGCAGGATTTGGGCTTAGACAACATCCGCCTGGAAATGAACAGCCTGGGCCAACCAGATGAACGCGCGGCACATCGTGCAGCATTGATTGCTTACTTTGAAGCGCATCAGGATCAACTGGATGAAGACGCACAGCGTCGACTGCACAGCAACCCGCTACGTATCCTCGATACCAAAAATCCAGCCATGCAAACCCTGGTGAATGATGCGCCACGCCTCATGGATTATCTGGGCGCAGAATCGCTGGCGCATTTTGAGCGTGTGCAGTCACTTGTACGTCATGCAGGCATCTCGTTTACCGTGAACCCACGCCTGGTGCGTGGCCTGGATTATTACAACCTGACCGTATTCGAATGGGTCACCGATGCGCTGGGCGCACAGGGCACCGTGTGTGCCGGCGGCCGCTACGATGGTCTTGTCGAACAGCTCGGGGGTAAACCAACGCCTGCCTGCGGATTCGCCTTGGGCTTTGAACGATTGCTCGCGTTGTTAGAGGATGCAGGCAATTTGCCTGAGGCTGAGTCACCCGATGTCTACATCATTCACCAGGGCGATGCCGCTGCAGATCTGGCGATTCGCGTTGCAGAAAGCCTGCGCGATACCGGATTAAATGTGTTGTATCACTGTGGTGGTGGTAGCTTCAAGTCGCAAATGAAGCGGGCAGATAACTCTGGCGCCCCGCTGACAGTTATTATTGGCGATGATGAAGTGGCTAGTGGCCAGGTCACCGTTAAAGCCATGCAGCAGAAAGATTGGGTCGAAGGCGATGCCGCAAATAACCAGGTGCGTGTCGCACTAGACGACCTCGCCGAACACATCATGTCACAATGGTCAGACAATGACCTGGGTCAGGGCTTTTAAGCCGGACGCATTCGTACAGGAAGAATCAAATGGCAGTTTACGATCTCGAAGAGCAGGAACAGATAGCTGCATTGCGTGGCTGGTGGAAGCAATATGGGGGCTGGGCAACCGGGCTGCTGCTGGCCGTCGCCATGGGTTGGCTAGGTTGGTATGGTTGGCAAACCTACCAAAAAACGCAAAATGCAGAAGCCAGCCGTGTATTCCTGTTGCTGCAGCAAGCCAGTGCACAACAAAACACCAGCCAGGTGAAGCAGGCCGCGGGCGAACTGGTGAATCAGTATCCGCGCAGCCAGTTTGCAGCGTTGGGCGCTTTGCTTGCAGCCACCACCCTGGAAGCGGCGGGGGATGCCAAAAGTGCTGAAGCCCAACTGATCTGGGTCGCTGATAATGGCAAAGATGCCGTGCGCGGTGTAGCCCGCTTGCGTCTTGCTGGAATCCAGATGGATCAGAAAGACTATGATGCGGCACTCAAGACCTTGTCAGAGACCCCACCCGCTGGCTTTGCAGCTCGTTTTGATGCAGCACGAGGCGATGTTTATGTGGCTCAGGGCAAACTGACCGAAGCCCGTGCAAGTTATGACGCAGCCTTAAAGAATCTGGATGCTGGCGGCAAAGAGGTTACCCCTAATTCAGAATTTGCCGGTAGCGAACCAGGTCAGCTGCTGCGTCGACTCGTCCAAGAAAAGCGTGATGCACTGACTAACGGCGCTGCCGTAGGAAAGTAAGTTAATGTTCCCGATCCGGAGTCATCAGATGCAGCGTGCCTTGCTGAGTAGCCTTGTGGCCTTGGCGCTGACAGGTTGTGGTTTGTTTGGAAGTTCCAAATCCAAACCCACGCCGCTGACACCGATCGTCGAACGCGTTGGTGTGAAACAAGACTGGCAGACTTCTATAGGTAAAGCGGGTAATTTCACCTTCTTGCCAGCAACGGGCGGCCCGGTCGTTCTGGCCGCATCGCAAGACGGCACAGTGACTCGTCTAGATAATGGCAAGGAAGTCTGGCGCACCAGCGCCGGCCAAAAGCTTTCATCGGGCACAGCAAGTGACGGACGTCTGGTGGCTGTTGGCACCTATAAAGGTGAGGTGCTCACCTTTGACTTCGAAACAGGCAAGCCCGGTTGGACGGCCAACGTAAAGGGTGAGCTTGTTGCGCCACCCGCAATCACTGAAGGTCTGGTCATCGTACGTACCAGTGATAACCGGGTGATTGCGCTCGATGCGCTGGATGGTAAACAACGCTGGAACTACCAGCGTAGTAATCCACCGCTGGCCGTTCGGTCAGTCGCGCCCCCGCTACCATTTGGTCCGTTCGTTCTGGTTGGTATGCCGGGCGGGAAAATTTTTGCGCTCTCCCTACAGAACGGCGCGCCTGCCTGGGAAGGCACCGTATCGGTGCCACGTGGTGCCACAGAGCTGGATCGTGTATCGGATGTGGTTACCGTCCCCGCCGTTCAGGGGCCGCAGATGTGTGCTGTGGCCTTCCAAGGTCGTGCGGCTTGCTTCGATATGCAGGGCGGTAGCCAGATGTGGTCGCGGGAAGTTACTTCGGTGGCTGGCATCACAATGGATGATCGTCGGGTCTTCATTCCGGACGAGCAAGGCGTGGTGCATGCCTTTGATCGTGGCACCGGCGCCTCTGTCTGGCGTCAGGATAAGTTGAAGTACAGAAATCTCTCAGCGCCTGTGGCGCTGCCTATGGGGCTGGTTGTCGGCGATGCCGAAGGCTTTCTACATGTGCTTGATCGTGACACCGGTGAATTTATTAGCCGTATGAACGTGGGTGGCGGTGGCGTCATGTCCATCCTGCCAGCGCTAGGCCCTAATACTGTCCTCCTCCAGACGCGAGGCGGATCTCTGATGGCGGTAACGTTGCAATGAAACCTACAATCGCTCTAGTTGGCCGTGCCAACGTTGGCAAGTCGACACTTTTTAACCGGCTAACGCGCTCGCGTGACGCTATTGTGGCCGATGTGCCCGGTCTGACGCGGGATCGTCATTATGGCCATGGCAAGATGGGGCGCAAAGGCTTTCTGGCAATTGATACCGGTGGCTTTGAACCAAAGTCGCGTGAAGGCATCAAGCAGGAAATGGCACGCCAAACCGAACAGGCGATTCACGAAGCGGATCGTATTGTTTTTGTGGTCGACGGCCGCGAGGGTATTACGCCTCTGGATAAAGACATTGCACAGTTGCTGCGCCGTATTAACCGCCCCGTATTGTTGGCCGTTAATAAAGTCGAAGGCATGGATCGTGGTGTGGTCACCGCTGATTTCCACGAGCTGGGTCTGGGCGAACCGCACCCCATTTCAGCAGCACATGGCGAAGGCGTGCGTAGTCTGATCGATGAAGCGCTTGAAGATTTTCCGGAAGATCCGGAAGACGAAGAAGAGGGCGATCGCATTCCCCGTGTGGCTATTGCCGGCCGTCCTAACGTTGGCAAATCCACGCTCATTAACGCCCTGCTGGGTGAAGAACGGGTTATTGCATTTGACCAACCGGGTACCACGCGGGACGCCATCGAAATCGAGTTCGAACGGGGCGATAAGAAGTATCAGTTGATTGATACGGCGGGCGTGCGTCGTAAGGGTCGCGTCTTTGAAGCCATTGAAAAATTTTCGGTGATTAAAACGCTGCAGGCGATTGAGGCCGCAAACGTGGTGATCCTGGTGCTCGATGCACAGCAGGATGTCGCGGATCAGGATGCACACCTGGCTGGCTTTATCAAAGAATCCGGCCGCGCACTCGTGGTGGCTATTAACAAGTGGGATGGCATGGATGCTTACGATAAGGAGCAGTGCAAGATCGCTATCGAACGTCGCTTCAAATTCCTTGATTTTGCGAGCTTCCATTACATCTCGGCCAAAGAAGGCAAGGGCCTCGATGGGGTCATGCGCTCAGTAGATAAGGCCTATACGGCGGCTATGGCGAAGTTGCCAACGCCTCAGCTGACACGTGTTTTGATTGATGCCGTAGCCCGTCAGACGCCACCACGTCATGGTATTTTCCGGCCGAAGCCGCGCTATGCGCATCAGGGTGGCATGAATCCCCCATTGATTGTGATTCACGGCAATGCGCTTAATCACATTCCAGACAGTTATCGACGCTACCTGGAGCATTGTTTCCGCGATCACTTCCACCTGCAGGGAACGCCATTACGCGTGCAGTTCAATGTATCGCATAATCCTTACGCAGACGATTAATAGTGGCTTGTGCGCAAAATGCTTTGCGCATTAACCTTTTTTGCTTTACATTGAGCCTTCAAGCTTTACACAGCCTCTCATCCCCCCGCAATAATCAGAAGAAAGCGGAGTAATAACAATGACAAATAAGGGCCAGTTGCTGCAGGATCCTTTCCTTAATGCGTTGCGTCGTGAGCATGTGCCGGTATCAATTTATCTGGTGAACGGCATCAAACTGCAAGGGCAGATCGAATCATTTGACCAGTATGTGGTGCTGTTACGTAACACGGTCACACAGATGGTCTATAAGCATGCCATCTCAACGGTGGTGCCGGCTCGTGCGGTTAGTTTTAGTCAGGACGCCCCTGAAGCATGACGGTTAACGACCCGGCGCTGGCCGGGTTGTCAGATCCCCGGTTAGCCAGAAAGTCTGCGCAGAGCCGCTCCGCCGAACAGGCAAAGGAGCGTGTGCTCATCGTTCAGGTCAATTTCGGTGATCTGGATATCGAAGAAGCCATAGAAGAAGTGCGTATGCTGGCTGAGTCAGCAGGTGCCGAAGTGGCTGATGTCATGACCTGTCGTCGAGACAGACCGGATGTCGCGCTCTTTGTTGGCTCAGGCAAGGCAGAAGAAATTGGGCAATACGCCAAAGCCTTGGATGCCAGCCTGGTTATTTTTAATCACAGCCTGTCGCCGGTACAGCAGCGTAACCTGGAGCAGGTCGTTCACGGGCGTGTTATTGACCGTACCAGCCTGATCCTCGATATTTTTGCACTTCGTGCCCAGAGCGCCGAAGGCAAGCTCCAGGTAGAGCTGGCGCAACTGGAACACCTGGCTTCGCGACTCATTCGCGGCTGGACGCACCTTGAAAGGCAGCGCGGTGGTATTGGCATGCGCGGCCCAGGTGAAACGCAGCTGGAAACCGATCGACGATTGATTGGCACCCGCGTCAAAATGCTCAAGGAGCGGCTTGCCCGGTTAGCCAAACAACGTCGCACCCAGGGTCGGGCGCGCAGTCGGCAGGGTGTCCTGACGATTTCTCTGGTGGGCTATACCAACGCAGGTAAATCCACCCTGTTTAATGCGTTAACCCATTCCGGGGCCTACGCAGCTGATCAATTGTTTGCCACGCTGGATACGACCGTGCGCCGGGTCTGGTTACCCGAAGCCGGCAACGTCGTGGTGGCAGATACCGTCGGTTTTATTCGAGACTTGCCGCATACCCTTGTCGAGGCCTTTAAGGCTACCTTGGAGACCACCACACAGGCTGATTTGCTCCTGCATGTGATTGATGCAGCGAACCCGGCGCGAGACCAACAGATTGCCGAAGTTAACAAGGTTTTAGCCGAAATTGGCGCGAGTCATGTGCCGCAGATCAGGGTCTATAACAAGTGTGATCTGACCGCCGCTGAACCGGGGATCGAGCGGGATCCCTATGGTAAAATTACACGCGTACGACTTAGCGCCCAAACCGGTGCAGGTCTTCCCTGGTTAAGGGCGGCGATCGCCGAATTTGCCCACCCGGAAATTGAAAAGCTGTCGCCTGATGTCGATCAATGATCCCCAATGGGGAAATAGCCACCGACCGGAACAAAAAGATCCGGAGCAGGTACCAGACCAAGCTGGTACGGAGCCGGTGCAACCCGATAACGGCCTAAATACAGCAGAAGCGCAAAAATCACCACAGCCGGAACCAACAAGTGGTGGCCCTAAAAAACCGGGCGAACCGCCTGAGGGTCCGCCGGATCTGGAAGTGCTATGGCAACAACTGGTGCACAACATACGCTGCAAACTTGCAACGATTTTGCGTCGCGAGCAGCCACCCTTGCCTGAGGCGCTTAACGCAGATCGACCGGCCCATGCGGCTTCGCCAGATGAGCCGCTTAGCTGGCAGGCCTTGTCGCTCAAAAGCTGGCTCATCGGCGTTGCCTTGCTCATGGGTGCCTGGTTGATGAGTGGTTTTTATCTGGTCGAGGCCAATCAGCGCGGTGTGCTGAGTCGATTTGGCGCTATCGTGAGCACCGAAGATCCTGGTTGGCACTGGCGCTGGCCTTATCCGATAGAAAGCGTCCGACTGGTTAACGTCACGAACGATCGCACCCTAGAGGTTGGTGTGGCAACCGCCACGCTCTCCGCTCCGCTCATGATGCTGACAGCAGATCAGAGCCTCGTAGGCCTGGGCTATGCCGTGGTTTACCAGGTGAATGATCCCGTCATCTATTTAAGCCGCCTAGACACACCCGCCGAGCTATTAAACGCACTGGCTGAAACCGCATTGCGTCAGGCCGTGGCCGCACAACCTATGGCACTGATTCAGGGTGCCGTTGTAAGGCAAGGGGCAGATACATCCAATCCGGCATTCCTCGACGCTGCACGTGTCCAGATGCAGGCAGAACTGGATCAGTTGAATACCGGCATCCAGGTCAAAGCACTTCAGATTAAAGACGTTGTCTTGCCTGGCCCTGTTTTGAAGGCAGCTAAGCAGGCCGAACAGGATGAGCAGGCCCAAATTCAGGCCTTGCGTCAGGCGCAGTCGGCTTCGGGTGAAAGTCTGATCAAAGCACGAAAGCTGGCCAATCGACTTCAGGAAGAAACCACGGGCTACACCCAGGAGCTGGATGTCGCCGTGCTGCGACTTAATGCCAGCAATCCGAAACCGAGTAGCGTCGACGCCTTAAACCAGGTTGCTAGCGCCAATGCCAGCCTGCGTGAGCAGTACCCGCTGGTGTTTGATAACTATGCCGAGCTGGTTGCCAAAACGCAGCAGTCCGTTAGCGCACGATCAAAACGTAACGCGGCACAGACAGCCGAATCAGTCGAGGCTTCCAAAACAGGTGAATGGCGGGATCGTGAACTCATGCGCTCGCGAGATCGGGTTGATCGCCCGGGGAGTGGCTCATGACCGCACTCGAAACACCAAAAGTTGATCGACGCTTCTCTTTAGGGAGAGTAGGCGCCGTTGCTGTTGTGCTTGGGCTATTGCTGGCGATTTTCTCAGTGGTCATCGTTGAAACCGGTCAAGTCGGTGTGGTGACGCGCGCCGGTGCTGATACGCCGTCACGTGTACTGGCAACCCCCGGGATTTACGTCCGCCTACCATTTGCCGAGCGTATCTGGCTGATCGATACCCGCTTGCAAACGGCAGAGCAAATGACGCCGCAGTCGTTTACCTCGCAGGACAATCAATCCTTGCAGCTAGCTGCCTGGGCGGCCTGGCGCGTCAATGATCCCGAGTTGTTCAATACAAGTACCGCCACCGGTAAAAACTCGGCGGATGAACGCGTGTTAAAGCTGCTCGCAAAAACGCTGACGGGTGTGGCACAGACGCAGACTGCGGCAACCTTGCAACAAGGGCTACCTGCAGATGATCAGGCTAAGTGGCTGGCAGCGCTCAATACCGATTTAAAGCCGCTGGGGATGGTAGCCGAGCAGATCGGCCTACGCCAGGTATCGCTCTCAGATACCGCCAATGAAGCGATTTACAAACGCATGGCAGCCAGTAGGCAGCAGGCAGAACAACGTCTAGTCCAGGGACTGTCTGCCGATGAACAGCAGCTGGTGGCATTGCAGACCAAACAACGCGACCAGGTGCTTGGTGATGCCTACAAACAGAGCCAACAGCAACGTCAGGCGGCTGAAACGAGGTTGGTGGCAGCTTACGCCAAGCAATACGGCCAGGCCGGGTCTTTTCAGGATCGTCTGAATAAACCACAACCTGCGCCCGCAGCGGCGGTTCCTCCGGTGGGCGCAGATGCGCCCCGGTCCGAATAACTATCAAAACCAAGAGTGCCTGCATGAACGACACGATATGGCTGGCGATTGCCCTGATGCTCGTATTTGAGGGTATGCTCCCATTCATTTCGCCGCGCATGTGGCGGGAAACCTTTGAACGCATGCTTCAGCTGCGTGACGGCCAGATCCGCTTTTTAGGTCTGACAGCCATGCTTGCCGGCGTGCTTATTCTTACTGTATTGCGTCAAACATCATGATGAAGTGGTTGTTGCCCGAATCCGTTGCCGATGCGTTGCCCGATGAGGCCGCACGACTTGAACTATTGCGCCGTCGTCTGCTGGATCTGTACCAGGGACATGGTTATGAGCTGGTGCAGCCACCATTGATCGAATATCTGGATTCGCTGCTAACCGGTGCTGGTCGTGAGCTCGATTTGCGTACATTCAAACTCGTGGATCAGGGGTCTGGCCGCACGCTGGGTGTGCGTGCCGACATGACTGCACAGGTTGCACGTATTGACGCGCATCTGCTGAATCGTCCCGGTGTGGTTCGCCTCTGTTATTGCCACAGCGTCTTGCATGCACAGCCAGCGGATATGCAGGCCAGTCGAGAGCCGTTCCAGTTAGGCGCCGAGATCTATGGTTATGCCGAGTTACCGGCCGATCTGGAAATCGTGCGTCTGGCAGCAGCAACCCTGCAGGCCGCAGGTGCACCTGCTGCACGGATTGATCTGGGCCATATGGGCATCTTCCGCACGTTGATGACGCTGGCGGGTATCTCCGGAGAAGGCGAAGAGCACTTCTTCAAATTGTTACAACGTAAGGATGTTCCGGCGCTGGATAGCGAAACGATCAACTGGCGTCCGGAATTGCGCGCTGCCATGCTGGCGCTGCCGCGTCTGTATGGAGATCGCTCCGTCCTGGATAAGGCACGCGAGGCATTGCCGAAGGTGCCGGCGATTCATAAGGCGCTGGATGATCTGGAAGCGATTATCAATCAGGCATCTGATTTGCCGTTGTACGTGGATCTCTCGGATTTGCGTGGGTATCATTACCACAGCGGCATGGTCTTTGCGGGTTACTGTGAGGGGCATAGTGCAGCCATGGTGCTGGGCGGCCGTTATGATGGTGTCGGTGCTGCTTTTGGTCGGGCACGACCCGCAACAGGGTTCTCGTTAGACATTCGCGAGTTGTGTCGTTTGTCTGTGTTGCCCGTTGTACAGGCGGCGATTTTCGCGCCTGCATTGGCAAACGATGCCTCTGCAGAAGCCTGCGAAACGCGAGCTAAAGCCATCAAGGCGTTGCGTGATCGCGGCGAGCGCGTCATTGACGCGTTGCCGGGTGAAGTACAAGCGCCGGCAATTGCAACCGGTGAGGTGGTTTACAGCGGTGGGATTTGTGATCGAATCCTCGTGCAGATGCAGAGCAAGTGGGTCGTTCAGGCTTGCTGAGCACGGCACTTTTTTTGATTTAACTTTCTTAGAACAGACGTAACGTATGGCTAAAAATATCGTAGTAGTGGGTACCCAGTGGGGCGATGAAGGCAAAGGCAAGATCGTCGACTGGTTAACGGATAGCGCCGGTGGTGTTGTTCGCTTCCAGGGCGGCCATAACGCCGGTCATACGCTCGTTATCGGCGAAAAAGAATACAAGCTGAACCTCGTGCCTTCGGGCATCGTGCGAGATGGCGTCCATTGCTACATCGGTAATGGCGTGGTGCTGGATGTGCATCACCTGCTGAGCGAAATCGCCTCGCTGGAAGCCGACGGCCTCAAAGTGAAGAGCCGTCTCACGATCAGCCCGGGTTGTCCGGTCATTCTGCCGTACCACTCGGCGCTGGATCGTGCGCGTGAAGCCAAGCGCTGTAGTGATACCAAGATCGGTACCACGGGCAAAGGCATTGGCCCGACCTACGAAGACAAAGTCGCCCGTCGTGCGCTGCGCGTTTACGACCTGTTCCATCCGGAAACGCTTTCGGCCAAGCTCAAGGAAGTTCTGGAATACCATAACTTCGTGCTGACCCAGTATCTGGGCGCAGAGCCGCTGGATCATGCAACGATTCTGGCGGAGGCCTTGGTCGATGCAGAAAAGATCAAGCCGATGGTGGGCGATGTATCGGCTGCGCTGTATGCCGCGAATAAAGCAGGTCAGAACCTGCTGTTCGAAGGTGCGCAGGGCACGCTACTCGATATCGATCACGGCACCTATCCGTTTGTGACCTCGTCCAACTGTGTTGCCGGCCAGGCTGCCGCAGGAACCGGTGTGGGTCCGGGCATGCTGCATTACATTTTGGGCATTACCAAGGCTTACACCACGCGTGTGGGTGGCGGTCCATTCCCGACAGAGCTGGACATCGACACCGAAGGCACGCCGGGTTATCAGATGTCGACGGTAGGTCGCGAGTTCGGTACCGTTACAGGGCGTAAGCGCCGCTGTGGCTGGTACGATGCAGCCGCTATGCGTCGTTCCGCTATGATCAACGGCCTGACAGGGCTGTGTATCACCAAGCTGGATGTGCTCGACGGCATTGAAGAGCTGAAGATCTGTACCGGCTACAAACTCGACGGAAAATTGCTGGATCTACTGCCGCTGGGCGCCGATGACGTCGCACGTTGTGAGCCAATCTACGAAAGCATGCCGGGTTGGTCTGAAACGACCTTCGGCGTAAAACGCTGGGAAGATCTGCCGCAGGCGGCGCGAGATTACCTGTTGCGACTTGAACAGGTCACAGGGGTTCCGGTAGCGATTGTGTCTACCGGGCCTGAGCGGGATGAAACGATTGTTCGAGTTCACCCCTTCGCTTGAAAAACAAACATTGAGCCCGCATATGCGGGCTCAATTACATAAAAACAAAAAACCCGCACAAGGCGGGTTCAATGTTATTCGTTGGTGCCCAGGAGAGGACTCGAACCTCCACGGAGTTACCCGCTAGTACCTGAAACTAGTGCGTCTACCAATTCCGCCACCTGGGCAGGTGCGAAGAAACAGAATTATAGAAGAAAGAATGAAAATGTCAAAGAATTCCAACCGAGTCGCCAAAATACGTCGGCTCGATCCGTTTTACGAACGGGAAAAAGAGAAGTACGAAAACCCGCTGCCATCACGTGAATACATGATGCAAACGCTGGAAGCAGCTGCTTGCCCGATGAGCGAATCGGCCTTGGCCGCCAAACTGGCCATCAATGATGATGAGCAAATCCCTTTCGAACGGCGTATTCGCGCCATGGAGCGCGAAGGCCAGTTGATGCGTAACCGCAAGGGCGCACTCATCCTGCCGAACAAGGCCGACCTCATTGCCTGCCGTATCGAAGGTCACCCGGATGGTTTTGGATTTGCCCGGCCAGAAACTTCGATTGGTCGCGATAAGAGTGCCGACATCTTTCTGGATAACCGCCAGATGGAAAAAGCACTACATGGCGATCGTGTGCTCGTTCGCGTCACAGGTACTGATCGTCGTGGTCGGCCAGAAGGCAGCATTGTAGAGGTGACCGAACGCGCCAATACAGAGGTCGTTGGCCGTGTGTTCGATGAATACGGTGTGCGTTATGTGGTACCGGAAGACCGCCGCTTACATACGCGCATTGTCCTCGCGGGTGAAACGGCTACGGCAGGGCGCTCACGCCGGCCGCGCAAATCTGAGACCAATACTCCCGAAGTATTGCCGGGGCAGGTGGTGGTTGCAGAAATTCTTGAGCAACCGGGTAAGCGCACGCTACCTGTTGGTCGTATCAAAGAGGTGCTAGGTAACTATGCCGACCCCGGCATGGAAATCGAGATCGCGCTGCGTAAACACGATTTACCATTCGAGTTTCCTAAAGCGGTTATTGACGAAGCCGCCAAGCTCCCGGATGAAGTCGTTGTCGATCGCGATCTGGGCAAGCGCGAAGATCTACGTGATCTGCCATTGGTCACGATAGATGGTGAAACCGCCAAAGACTTTGATGATGCGGTGTTTGCCGAGGCATTGCCTAAGGGTAAAGGATGGCGACTCGTTGTTGCCATTGCCGATGTGTCACATTACGTGCGTCCGGGCTCTGCGCTTGATATAGAAGCCACTGCACGCGGTAACTCGGTATATTTTCCGCGCCGTGTGATTCCCATGCTGCCGGAAAAACTATCCAATGGCTTGTGTTCGTTGAATCCGGATGTCGATCGTTTGGCGATGGTGTGTGATGCGCAGATTGATGCCAGCGGCGACGTCACTAAATACCGTTTCTATCCAGCCGTATTCCGTTCGCGGGCGCGCCTCACCTATAATCAGGTGTGGAGCTGGTTATCTGGCGAAGCGCAACCCGCCACCGCCGTGCACCAGGCCGTGCAGCCTCAGTTGCATACCCTCTATGCGTTATTCAAAACCCTGCATGCCGCACGCTTCAAGCGGGGTGCCATCGACTTTGATACGGTCGAAACGCAAATGCGTTTTAACGAGCAGGGCAAGATCGAGGCAATTGTGCCGGTCATCCGTAACGATGCGCACCGCCTGATTGAAGAATGTATGCTCGCCGCTAACGTTTGTGCGGCAGATTTTCTGGAAAAGAAAAAACAGCCAGGTCTGTTCCGTATTCACGGCACCCCGGCACCTGCCAAGCTCGAAGCCTTGCGTGATTTCATGAAGGAATTCGGTTTAGGTCTTGAAGGCGGTGATTCACCGACCGGAAAAGACTACGGCAAATTGCTCGATCAGATTCGTGAACGCCCTGACTTCTCGCTACTGCAAACGATTCTGCTGCGCTCCATGCAGCAGGCCATCTATAGCCCGGACAACATCGGCCACTTTGGGCTGGCCTACGAGTACTACACGCACTTCACCTCGCCGATTCGTCGCTATCCAGACTTGCTCGTACATCGTGCCATCAAGAATGCGCTCAAATTCGAGAAAGGCCAGTTGCCTGCCACCGAAGCTGCCTGGGAAGAAATCGGTTTGCATTGCTCGGCGACCGAACGTCGCGCCGATGAAGCCACGCGTGATGTCGAAGCCTGGCTCAAGTGCTATTACATGCAAGACCGTATTGGTGAAGTCTTTGATGGCACCATCTCAGGCGTTACCGCCTTTGGTGCTTTCGTCACGCTGGATCAGGTCTATGTCGAAGGGCTGGTACATATTTCGGAACTGGGTACCGATTATTTCCATCATGACCCGATCCGCCATTGCCTCATTGGAGAACGAACAAAGCAGCAGTATCGTGTCGGGGATCGTCTGCGCGTCAAACTGGTGCGCGCGGATCTCGAAAGTAACCGTATCGACTTTGTGCCGGCAACCGCTCTGGACGAGGCTGTGCAGCCCACAGAACCAACCCGCAGTGATCGCGATGCACTGGCTCAGGAACGCAGTCGTAAAACGGGCCGCCCGTTAGCAGTTGAACGACACCTGCTTGAGATCGAGTTAGACAAGGCGCAGTCGAACCCGCGTAAAAAAGCGCCCGCAGGAACATCGGGCACACCTGCCGGAAAATCCCGGCAATTGGGACGGCATGGTTCGGGTGGTCATGCTTCAGGTGGCAAACCTCACGGCGGATCTGGCAAACCAACCGGCAAAAGCACGGCCAAGACAAAATCTAAGCCTAAAGCAAAGCCATCCGCTGCATCTGCCGTAAAATCACGCGGTGCGCCAAAACCGGCCAGCAAAGCCACCGCCAAAGCAGCCGTTAAACCTGCAGTAAAAGCAGTGTCGGCAAAGCCTAAAGCAACGAATGCCAAGCCGGCCGCTAAGCCCAAAGCAAAGGCTAAACCAGCCTCCAGTAACCGCAGTCGACGAGCAACCTCATGAGTAGCAATACCCGTTTAATTCATGGCTTTCATCCGATCATGGCGCGTTTGCGTCATGACCCGGAAAGCGTCAAAGAAATCTATCTGGACGCCAATCGTAATGATCGCCGCGTGAAAGACATGCTCCGCCTGGCAGAGCAGGCAGATGCACGTGTCGTGCAAGTAGAGAATCCGCGTATCGAAGGCATGGCACCGAATGCGCGTCACCAGGGTGTGGTCGCCCGCGTAGATGCGCGCCAGAAGGCATTGCATCTGGATGATGTGCTGGATACGCTGGAAGAACCACCATTCCTACTGGTGCTCGATGGCATTACCGACCCGCGTAATCTGGGCGCCTGTTTACGGGTGGCTGATGCCGCAGGTGTGCATGCGGTCATTGCGCCCAAAGATCGCGCGGTGGGTCTGACCGATGTGGCTATGAAGGCCGCCTCGGGTGCTGCCGAAACGGTGCCGTACATCATGGTAACGAATCTGGCCCGGACGCTGCGTACGCTCAAAGAACGCGATATATGGGTCATTGGCACCGCCGGTGAAGCTACGGAAGACCTCTATCAAGCACAGTGGCCTGCGGGCGGCGTTGCCTGGGTGATGGGTGCCGAGGGCGATGGTATGCGTCGTTTAACCCGCGAAACCTGTGACTCGCTGGTCAAAATTCCTATGGCGGGTTCTGTCGAAAGCCTTAATGTTTCGGTTGCAGCGGGCGTGTGCCTGTTTGAAGCGGTTCGCCGTCAATGCGCTTAAATGTTCAGATCAACGCCCGGCGTTTGCCCGGGCGTGGTCGATGTCTGCCGCATTTCTTTCGTCGGAGTAGGTGCGAGCAGGCTTCTGGCCTAGACTCGTGCCGCCGTTCTGACAAAGCACTTCCACATTAGCTAAAGGTTTGTCCTTGTGCAGCACTTCCACGGTACAGCGACCATAGATCGACTCAATGGTCGCCAGCACATTGCGTGCGTAATCAGTTTGCAGTTTGCTATCCAGAATCAGATTGGTCAGCAAAACCCCGTTGGGTTTAAGTACTTGCCGGGTGTCATTCCAGAAATCCCGAGTGATCAGATGGCTAGGAATATTGTGATGAGAGCTGTAAACGTCAACAACAACCGCATCAAATCGGCTATCACCTTGTTTGGCCGTAGACGTAACGAAGTGGCGCGCATCGTCCACAATAAATTTTCCGCGAATCGGCTCGTGTAAAAACTGCTGTTCGGCAATAGATTGGATTTTAGGATCGATATCCACGAAGGTATAGCGATTCAGCGGTTCTTTATGCGATAGCGTAAAACCGCCAGCACCCAGCACCAGAATCTCACTGTCTCGGAGTTTCAGATCGTTGAGTAACGTTTGACGCAGGTAGTCTATGTAGCGGGCGTAGCGGGGCGGATTGCCATCGCCAATCAGCGAAGCCGTTGAGCTGTTGACCTTGAACACCCGGATGGGTTCGCCTTCGGGCGTTTCGGTGTGAATGACTGAATAATCGGCGTAAGCGGTTTCAGTCACTTCCTGGGGTTCGTTGAGTAATTGACCACGAACTACCGGTACGTTCAAACCGATAATCAGCAGCGTTGATGCAACAAAGCCAACAAGCACCTGCCAACGGTGGGAACGCACATCGGGCGCCACGTGCAACCGTAGAGCACCGATAAGCAGAAAGAGGGCGCAAAGTGCAACAGCGGCAGAGATGCCCAGCCACTGCATCACCAGTACAGAAAGCCCGAGCGAACCCAGAAACGAGCCGAGGGTAGACCAGTACAGCGCCATGCCACTGGCTTCGCCCGTGCGCCGGGTTTGCATCAGATTAGTGAGCGCAGGTACTGTTTGCCCGAGCAACCAGGCCAACGGACAGAGCGCGCCGCCAATGAGCAGCGTATAAGCCAGCCAGACGGGCTGCACGTGGGTGAACAAACCGTTCACAAAGGGCGTCGAAAACCCGATGCCTAGCAACAATGCAGAAATCAGGAAGTTGCGTGCAACAACGCGCAGGTAATCGGCATTGATTTTGGCACCGGCCGCATAGCCTAAGGCGAGGGCAAGCAGAAAGAAACCGATGGTGGGTGCCGTAACAACAATAGAACTGCCGACATGGGGCACCAACCGGCGCAGCGCAATGATCTCCGCACCGAGGGAGCAAAAGCCCTCGATGAATACAACAACGGGAATCAAAAGCGGCGGCATGCCCCTGATGTTACAGGAGCATGCCCGCGCCGACGGTATTGTTCGTTGCTTCGTCAATCAGAATGAATGCACCGGTGCTGCGGTTGTTCTTGTAGCTGTCACAGCAGATCGGCTGTGACAGGCGCAAGTTAATCGTGGCGATGTCATTCATCTGCAACTGATTGGGTGCCGCATCCTGAGCCAGCGTATTGATATCCAGACGGAACGGGATGTCGGCAATCTTGGCCTTGACCGTCCGTGTTGTCTGGCGCAATGCGTAAGTGCGGGCACGATCCAATGGTGTTTCGGAAAGCCAGCAGACCATGGCCTGAGCTTCTTTAACCACCTGTGGCGCGGTATCCGGGTGGGCAATCATATCGCCACGCGAGATATCGATTTCATCGGCCAGACGAATCGTCACCGATTGTTCGGCAACGCCTTCGTTGAGTGCAACGCCACCAAGCTCTACATGGCTGACCGTGCTGCGCTGACCCGATGGGAGCGCAATTACCTCATCGCCCGGGCGAACCACGCCAGAGCTAATACGACCCATGAAGCCACGGTAATCGTGCAGATCCGGGTTGGCAGAATCCTGCGGGCGGCACACCAGTTGTACCGGCATACGGAACAGTTCGTGGTGGGTCGGTGTTTCGCTATGGCTATTCGGCGCTGTTTCCAGAATCTCAAGTAGCGTCGGGCCTTCGTACCAGTTCATCGAGTCGCCACGATCAACAATCATGTCGCCTTCCAGCGCGGACATCGGTACGTAGCGCACCTTTTCCAGGCCAATGGTTGCAGCAACCTGCGCAAATTCTTCTTGCAGCTTGGCAAACACCTGTGCGTCGTAATTCACCAGGTCCATCTTATTAATGGCCACAACGATCTGTGGAATGCCCAGCAGTTGGCAAATCTTTGCGTGACGACGCGTCTGCGTCAGAATGCCGCGGCGGGCATCCACCAGAATAATCGCCAGATCCGCTGTCGATGCAGCAGTCACCATATTGCGGGTGTACTGCTCGTGACCCGGTGCATCTGCAATGATGTACTTACGGGTGCCGGTCGAGAAATAGCGGTAGGCCACGTCAATGGTAATGCCCTGTTCGCGTTCGGCTTGCAGGCCATCGGTCAATAGCGATAGATCCACGCTGGTTAAGCCACGGCGCTCTGAAGTACGCGCCAGATTGCTCAGCGTATCGACCAGAATGGTCTTGGTATCAAACAGCAGGCGACCAATCAGGGTGCTCTTGCCGTCATCAACGCTACCGCAGGTGAGGAAGCGGAGCAGACCATGATCTTCAATGTGTTGTTGGGCGGTCATCAGAAGTAGCCCTCTTTCTTGCGTTGTTCCATGGCGGCTTCACTGGCCTGGTCATCCAGACGCGTAGCGCCACGTTCGCTGATGGTGGTACCAGCGGTTTCAGTAATAATCTTTTCGATGCTGTCGGCGTCGCTAATCACCGGCGCGGTACAGCTAATGTCGCCAACGGTGCGGAAGCGCACTTGCAGATCAACCACTTCTTCACCCGGCTTGGCTGGGGTCAGATGGGTAATCGGCACAATGCCACCACCGCGACGCACGATCGGACGCGTGTGCGCAAAGTAGATCGATGGCAGCTCGAGCTTTTCACGCTCAATGTATTGCCACACATCCAGCTCGGTCCAGTTCGAAATTGGGAAAGCACGCATGTGCTCGCCCTTGTGCACTCGGGCGTTATACAGATCCCATAGTTCCGGGCGCTGGTTCTTCGGATCCCACTGACCAAAGTCATCACGGAAGCTGAAAATGCGTTCTTTAGCGCGGGCCTTCTCTTCATCGCGGCGGGCGCCGCCGATCAGGCAATCGAATTCGAATTCGGCAATGGTTTCCAGCAGCGTCACTGATTGGTGACGGTTACGCGATTCATCAGCGGACTTCAGCACGATCGTGCCACGCTTCATCGAATCTTCCAGCGAACGCACGATTAAGCGCTCTCCCAGTTCGGCCGCACGACGATCACGGAAGTCGATCACTTCCGGGTAGTTGTGGCCGGTGTCGATGTGCACCAGTGGAAACGGAAAGCGCGCGGGTCGAAAAGCCTTTTCGGCCAGACGCAGCATGCAGATGGAGTCTTTGCCGCCCGAAAAAAGGAGGGCAGGGCGCTCACACTGGCCGGCAACCTCGCGCATGATCTGGATGGCTTCTGCTTCCAGCCAGTCGAGGTGAGAGAGAGTAGGGACGGATTTAGTCATAGGACACTATTTTACAGGGTGGCTTTATGGGGCGCTTATTTGGCTTTGTGCAGGCCGCATTCTTTGGTTTCCGGGTTTTCCCACCACCAGCGGCCAGCACGGATGTCTTCGCCCGGGGTAATGGCACGGGTACAAGGCGCGCAGCCGATAGAGGGATAAAAGCGGTCGTGCAGTGCGTTATAAGGCACGTTGTTCAGATCAATATAAGCCCAGATTTCTTTCTCAGACCATTCGATCAGCGGGTTGAACTTTGGTAGATTATTCAGAGTATCGAAGTCTTCCCAATCCATATTCTGGCGCGTTACGGAT
>ERZ1034363.261-NODE-261-length-38007-cov-7.139257_pt1 | contig 38007 bp, 40 predicted proteins | sample MGYA00520616_ERZ1034363 | MGnify/ENA primary metagenome ERZ1034363 (study PRJEB33736, sample SAMEA104284506) | Azolla filiculoides | biome: Urban; feature: Water surface; material: Ditch water | place: Netherlands | collected 2015-10-28 | depth 0-0.1 m ... | reverse complement strand
CGAGTCCTGTAAAAACTGAATTTAGGAATTTATAATTTAAAAATGGTCGTTTTTTGATTTGTTTAGAAAGTCGCATTTATACCTACATAATAAGCTCTTGGAGATGTAGCATAACCATCTACTTCTTGATAATTTTTATCGGCGATATTATTGATTTTTAGATACAAGTTAAGATTTCTTTTATATTCATAATTTACCACCGTATTGAGCACTGTATATTTTCCTGTTTGTTTTGTTTTGGCTAAATCATCATATCTTTCCCCAACATATTCACCGTTGAGATTGAAATTAAATGCTTTTATTCCAAAATAATCAGCTGAAAAATTCACTTTCTCTTTCTCTCTTCTTTGTAAATCTTTCCCATCACCATCTTTTGCGGATTGGTTTATATATTTTAGACTCAAAAGAGTTGCTTCAAATCCTTTTTGATAAGAGATCTCATAACCTTTATATTTTGATTTTTTATCACTTTGATAATAATCAGGCATAGTTCGTGAGTATAGATATAAAATTTCATTCTCGATAGTTGATGAGAAATATTTCACCGCAAAATCTTTATATTCAATTGAAGCATCCAAGCTTTTAATATCTTCAGGTTTTAAGTTTAAATTTCCAGCACCAAATCCTGCATACAAATTATATAAAGAAGGTGTTTTATAAGCTGTTCCATAGTTTGCCTTTATGCTTAAATCATCCGTAAATATCTGTTTAATTCCAATTTTCCCCGTTGTTTTATCTTGAAAGCTATCATAATTATCTTTTCGTAATGACTCAGTTACAATTGTATTTGAGAAATTATTTGAATTTGTTGCAAAAATCCCTTTACTTTTGTATTTTCCTTCAAGAACAGAGTAGCTTTTATTCATAATTTGCTCTTTTGAATCAGCACCAATGATAATAAAGTCTTTTGTAGCATATGGAATTTTTGATTTTATTCCAATCTCTTTGGTTGTGCCAATATATTCTCCACCTGCATAGGTTCTATCAAATGTTGATTTGTTAGTATAGATATCAAAAGTATTAAAGCTGTCTATATGATTGAAATTTATTTGAGTAAATTTATTTTTATTTGTAAAATTTGAAGTAGTATCGTTTGCTTTGATTCCTGATGCAAAATCGCTATCATAATCGCCTTTCGCATCAACAATAGTATGGGCAAAATCTATCTTATTTGTATCGTTGATATTGAATCCATATTGTAGTTTGACAGTTGTGTTTTCATATTTATCATCTTCGTAATCCGCTACATCTTTACCTTTTGGCACCATTGCACTAAAGCCATCACTTTTGATTTGTGAAACACTCATTCCAAAATTATTTTTTTCATCTTTTGCTTGAATTTTCATGTTTGTTTTTTTTGTATTGAAACTACCAGCTTCAAGATTTAGCGTAAGTGTCTGTTTTTCATTTGGTTTTTTTGTGATGATATTGATAACACCAGCAGCAGCATCAGCTCCCCAAATTCCACTTTGTGCTCCTTTTATTATCTCAATTCTTTCAATATCCGAAATCATCAGATGGTCAAGTAAAGCATACCCATTTGTTACAGTTGGATCATTGTATCGTACACCATCAACTAATACTAGAGTATGTTCCGCACTCATACCACCTAGAAAAAATGAACTTGTTTGTCCTATCCCTCCACTTTGATTTATTGAAATATTTGTTAGCTTTAAAGCGTCTATAACTGTTGTGATGTGTTTTTCTTCAAGTTCTGCACCCGTAATCACTTCAACATTTGAAGTAACATCTTTGATACTTTGTTCGCTTTTGGTAGCACTTGTAACTGTAATCATCCCTAGATCTTCTGAGGCATAAATGTTTGTAAATAAAAGTACGGCCGTTGCTATACTTAGTGAGATTTTTCTTTTCATATTTGATTTTTTCCTATATTTTGCATTTATTAACTGACTAAAATCAGCTTTACTATTTTTGGCATAACCGGCTTCATACGGTTATTTAATTTGCCGACGAATGCCAGCTTTTTGATTAAAATATAGTTGGAGGAGAAGTCTTTTTTTCTTGATATTCAAAAGCTTTAATGTGGTATTGGAAATTACTATCAACTCTTGTAAGTTTGTGCATGGTTGAGTACATAGCTATTATTGCAAGCGAAAAGTATCTGTTGAAAAATCCTTTTAAGTGTTTCATTTAAAAAGCTATATCCAAAACAATAAGAACAAAAAATACTATTCCAAGATATCCATTTACTGTAAAAAATGCTTTATCGATCTTTGTAAAATCTTTATTGACAAGATAATGCTCATAAGAAAGCATGATACTACTTATGATGATCGCAATGAATGCAAAGAGACCAAGTTCGGCTTCGATAACAAATAAAGTCCAAAAAATTATTGTTATAATATGCATGATTTTTGAAAAAACCATTGTTTTTTTTGGTCCAAATTTTGATGGAATTGAGTGAAGTCCAAGCTCTTTATCAACTTCAATATCTTGCAACGAATATAGTAAATCAAATCCAGCAACCCAAAACATAACACCAATAGATAAATAAATACTCCATAAAGTTATAGTTTCACTTACTGCTACAACCCCTGCTATTGGGGCCAATCCAAGTGAAATCCCCAAAATAATATGAGCTAAACTCGAAAATCTTTTAAAATATGAGTAGCTTCCAATAACTAAAATAATAGGAACTGCAAGATAAAATGCAAGTGGATTTACAAAATATGCAACTGCTATAAAAATTAATGCGTTTAGCATAGTAAAGTAAAACATTTGAGCTGGACTAACTCTTCCATCAACACTTGGACGGTTTATTGTTCTTGGATTTAGTGCATCAATATCTCTATCAAGATATCTATTAAATCCCATTGCAAAGTTTCGAGCACTTAAAGCAGCCAGAGTTCCCATAATGAGAAGATATATTCCAAACCAACCATCAGCCGCAACTATCATTGCTATAAAAATAAAAGGTAGTGAAAAAATCGAATGCTTAAACATTACTAGTTCATTAAAATCATTTAAAAGTTTTGATATTTTATTCATATAATTATTTTACTATATCTTTCATCTGTAATAAATAAACCATATATGATTACTGTTTAATAAGGGTTCTTTGTTTGCAGATTATCCAAAGAAGTTTCAATAAGATTGATTGGTTGAATAGTCCCTGTCTGATTATCTGATTTCAATAACTTTTTCAAACATCTCTTTTATTTCGGTCTCGTGAGATATTAGAAAGATTTGTCGATACTGTTCTTTGATTGTATGAAATGCTTCTAGTATTTCCATTCTTCTGCTTTCGTCTTGAGATCCAAAAACTTCATCAAAAGCCAAGAATCCTATGTTCCCAGCACCATTAAGTTCACACAATGTTTTTGATATGGCAATTCTTAGAACTAAATTTGCAAGATCTACTTCACCACCACTAAACCTATCTATTGGAAATTTTCGTCCATCATCATAAATATAAAAATCAAAGTCATTGTCTACTTCAATGTGCTGATACTTTCCTTTTGTTATCTGAGAATACATTATTGAAGCAATATTGGAAATTCTAGGCGCTATTTTTGAATTGAGTTTTGTTTTAAACTCACCAAGTGATACTTTTATTTTCTCGTAATCATTTAAATCTTGTTGTTTTGTTGATAATTTTAATTGATGCTCTTTATTTGTATTGAGTGCTGTTTGTAATGTTTTAATTTCACCATCAATAGAAGCTATTTTTACTTTAAAATCATTATTGATGGTTATTAGCGAATCTTTTTCTTTTTGCAAATTAGTAAATGCAATAAGCTTTTCTTTATGGCTTGTTTCATCATAGATAACAATTGTAATTTCACTTTCTCTAAGCGTTAACACCTTTGTTTTTTCATCTATAACCTTTTGAAGTCCTTCAATCTCTTTTTGAATAATTGGACCCCTTTGGGTTATGATTGTTAATTTTTTATAATTGTCATAAATGGGTTTTAAAGTAAGTTCTTTTGCAGCCATTTCTTGATGTAATTTTGTATCATAAGAGTATTGCAAAAGCTCATTAAGCTCTTTTGTATTTTTTGTATTTTTAACTTCAATCTCACAGAAATAACTCTTCGCCTTGATAAGATCTTTTTGTTTTGTTTCCACGATAGCAATTCTTTTGTTTAGTTCTTGAAGTTGTTTCAATTGCTCATCTTTTTCTTTCTCGATAAGTAATTTTTCTTTTTCTAGTTTGGATAATTCGATATCTTGTTTTGCAATCTTTTCTTTTTGAATACTCTCTATAGTGTTTGATAGATTAGCTATTACTTTGTCGTATTCTTCAAGAAGTGGTCTTGTGCAAGTGGGGCAATTAGAATCTTTTCCAATGAGTTCGATTTTAATTATTTGAGCTTTTGTACTATCTATAAGTTTTTGTTCACCAGATATTGAAGAGCTAATTGTTTTAACTTTAGTATCCAGTTCTTTGATGATAATTTGAAGTTTATCCGCCTCATTTTTTATCTGTTGGTGTTTCGACTTTAATGGTTCATGGTCTTTAATTTCTTGTTCTAGCGCAACAATATCATTTTTGGCTTTTGTATATTGTTCTACAAGTTGAGTCTGCTCTTTATTTAAACCATCTTTTTTTAGTTGTATCTCTTTTGATTTCTGTTGTTCTTTTAATTGTATTTGTAGGTGTTCAAATTCTATTTTAAAGGGCTCTAAAGCGGTTAGCTCTTTTTGTTTTTGCTGCAATTCTAACAATTCTGTTGCTAACTTAGTTTGTTGTGATTTATTAGATTCAAGAGTATTCTTTAAGAGCGCCAACTCGCTTAATAGTTTTGTTTTGTGATCTTTTGTCTTTTGTAAAATATCTAGCTCTTTTTTTGATTCTATCTCTTTTAATTTTAGTATATCTAGCTCTTTTAATTTTGTAGCCAAGTTGTTATTGATGGTATTTTTATTTTCATTGTGTTCTTGGATAATAGTCTCTTTAGAAGTTATTTCATCATTACTTAATAGCACTTCTCTAAATGCATCTATTTCTCTTTTGAGCCCTCTACTTTTCTCAATAAGCATGACTTCTATAGCATCAATTTTTTCTAGCCCTAAGAGTTTTCGTACCATTTTCTTTCTATCTTCTGGTTTTAGGTTACTAAGGCTTGTAAGCTCTTTTTGAGAAGCAAATAATGTATGCATAAAAGCATCTTTACTCATTTTTACAAGTTTTACTATAGAGCTCGTTACCTCTTTGGAGCCAGTTGTTATAAGCTCATCATTTTTATAGAACTTTGCGTTAGAAGATAAAGCCTTTCCTCTAAATTCTCTTACAACCCTGTAAACAATAGATTCAAATTCAAATTCCAAAGATACACTTACTGCATCTTTTTCGCTTGCATTAGAATTTCTGACAAGATCTTTTGAGCCTTTTGTTTTAAGTTCACCATAAAGCGCAAAAAGTATTGCTTCAAATACTGTAGATTTTCCACTCCCATTTTTACCTATGATTCCGACCAAGCCATCTTCGAAACAAAAGCTTTTGTGAGCATATTTCTTAAAGTTTATTAATTCTATATTATTCAGTATCACTGTATTCATCCTCATAAGTACTAAATAGTGACTGGACCTTTAGTTTTAGTCTATCAAATTCATCATGTTTGCTATCTTCCTTAATATGTGCTATAAAATAATCTTCTAGTGAAAGTGATTCTATGTCATCTATTGGTTTAATATCGTTTGATGATTTAAACTCTCTTTTTACATTTATATACATAGCACCTTCAAACACTTTTTTAATATCAGGTGTATTTATATCTATTGATTGAATTGTTGTCAGATTTATAAGTTTGACTTCACAAATGGTACCTTGGATATTCGATAAATCAAGCGCTTCAATAGAGACATCGAGACACTCGCAGTCTATTTGAAATTCTAGAATCGGCCTTATTTGAATCTCTTTGTATTCAATAGTTGGTATATCATTGAATGTAATAAGTACAAAACCTTTTGAATTTCTCTTATCATTGAGACTTGTTCGTTCTGTGCTACCACTATAGTAAACATTTTCATGCTTACCGACTTTTCCAAACCCATGCCAATGTCCAAGAGCTACGTAATCCATTTTTGGAAAAATATACTCTTTATCCGTTGGATATACCCACTCTCCAAATTCTTGCATAAGATACCATGCGCCAACACTGCAATGCATCATCATAATGTTTTTTTTACTTTTGCTAATTGACTCTTCGCACAATTCTATTTGAGAAAGTGCTTTTGTATCATCATTCATATGTGGCAAGCAGTGAAATACAATATCCTTAAACTCATGTTTTTTGTATTGCTGCTCATAGGCTACATATATATTTTCAAAATTGTCAAATATTTTTAGAATTGGGCCAGTTAGATTTGTTCTTGGAGTTGAGTGATTTCCTGCGATAAGGATAAATGGAATATTTAAAGAGTTGATAATTGTAAACTGTTCTAGTGCAAAAGTAATTGCACGATTACTTGGGCTTGATCTATGAAACAAATCACCTGTATGTATTATATAGTCAGGTTTTATTTGTTTGATCTGCTCAACTACTTGAGAAAAAGCATCATAAAAATCTGCTTCTCTTTGGTTTATGTTTTCTTCATTAATTATATCTAAGTCATTAAAACCTAAATGGGTATCACTAAAATGTAGTATAGTCATTTAATTATGCCTGCTTTATAAAAATTAAAATAATTTTGGAGTAATGCCTTAGTGAAATAAAATGATAATATTGTTATTAGAAGGCCAATTGATTTTATCGAAAATTGACTAAGAGCAAAGTTCGAATGATAAATACAGAATTGATAAAAATTAGAGAAAAGACCATAAATATTTGTAGTTATATATCATAATATGATATTATTACAAATATTTATGGATTAGGAATAAAAATGCAGAAAATTTCAATATATATATTTGGAAATCATATAGCAGATATGTATCAAGAAGAAGATAGGGTATATCTAAAACAAGTTGACGACTTGTGCAATAAAGTAAGTCCTTTGATGTTAAGTTCTAATCAAAAAGAGATAGACACAACACATCTCACATATCAGCAGAGGGTTGCAGGATTCATTAGCGATTCATTACCTGGTAATTTTGGTAACGAAATATTGAACAACTTTTTTTTACAAAACAAAAATATTTACCCAACTGTAAGCGATAAACTTCTTTTTATCGGACATAGGGGACTTGGAGCAATTACATATGAACCATCAATGGAAAAAGAAAATGGATTTATTGAAACGATAGAGTTAAAATCTATGTTTCTTAAGGCTAATGAGTTAAAAAAAGGAGGAGATTATCGTTCATTACAAGATGCCTTTTTGATAAGTGCTCATTCATTTGTTGGAGGCGCTAGAAGCAAAGCAGTTGGAGCTATAAATCTTGACACAAAAGAGGTGTTTTTAGGCGATCGCACAAAACCATTAAAAGATGGATTTATCCATGCAATCATAAAATATGATGACACATCAAATGATGATGAAAACAAATCAACATATTCTAAAGTAGAGTATATTTATTATCTACTTGCTAAAAAAAGTGATATTGAAATGATGGATTGCTATTTGGTGGAAACAGAGGGTAAACACCATTTTGTCACTAAACGATTTGATATAGAACCAAGTGGAAAAAGATACCATGTGCATTCACTTGCAGGACTGCTTCACTTAGACTACAATATTCCAAGAGCTATAGGGTATGAAGATTTGTTAAGAAGTGCGGTAAAATTAGGAGCACTAGGGAGCCTGAAACAACTTTTCTTACAGATGCTTTTTAATTATATGTTTGTAAATCAAGATGATCATAGTAGAAACTTTTCTTTTATGTGTGATAGTGATTTTAAATATAAAGCTACACCAGCTTATGATTTAACATTTGCAAAAGGAGAAAAGCAAACCGTTGAGCACCAGTTATCATTATATGATAAAGCTCTTTCAAAAATTGACATTGATGATATAACTACACTTGCGCTTGAGTTTTCAATAGATTTAGAGTTTGTTGCGACTTCTTTAGAAAAAATGAAAAACCTGAGAGATAAAGATTTGCCACAACTCCTTAAAGAGTATGATATAAAATCATCAAAGCAAAAACAAATTTTAGAACATGTTAATAAGAGAACACTTCAAGGAGAGCTATAATGAGTAGTGATTTATTAAAAAAACTGCAAGATTCGCAAGCAAAAGCGAAGAAAAAACTTAAAAATAGACTTAATCCGCATAGTGCTTTTGGAACTCTTACAGATGAAGAAATAGCGATGGTCTTGGCAATCAGAGCAAAAGATTTACGACTATTTGCCAATAAAAAGCAGAGTGATTTTGCAAAAGAAGCAGAACTTAGTTCGCCTACAACATACTCTAATTATGAGCAAAAAGGAAGTATCTCAATGATTAATTTTATTAAAGTGATGAGAACTTTCGGAAGACTTGAAGAGTTAGAAAAACTTTTGCTTCCAACTACAAAAGAGAAGATCGAGAAGATCGAGAAGCAAAGAATCAAATAATTATTAATGTATGATAAGTGATTAGTTCTGTCGATATTCTTCTTGTTCGGTGCATAAATGAAATAAATATCTTAATTGTTCAGTATAATTTTTTATTCTTAAGCATAAGAATAAATTACAATATGAAGTCTTTTTTGAGTTTCTTTTGTGGAGTTAGGAATAGGGTAGAAATACCAAAAGATTTGAAACCTTAAAATGGCTTCAAAGTCTTATGGTTAAGGGAAAGTTATAATATTATAATTTTGATTCGTATCTTCTCAACATATAAAGTTTTTTCATCATTTTTTTCTTAGCATTGATTTTTTCTTTCTTTTTCTTTTCAGGATTAGATTCGAAATATCTTCTTGCTCTTGTTTCTGTAACGATTAAACTTCTATCACATTGTTTTTTAAATCTTCTATACGCTTCTTCAAAAGATTCGCTTTCTTTTACTTTAACACCAGGCACTGTACATCACCCACTTTCTTTCTAAATTGGACGCGGATTTTAGTTAATTTTGGCTTAATCTTAACTTTTGTACAATCAAAGAATTAAAGATCTCAATAATTTTATTACAAAGATAGCCTATGACACTTACACATTTAGACGAACAAGATAGACCAAAAATGGTTGATGTATCATCAAAAGAAGATACAACAAGAATAGCTATAGCAAGTGGCATGATCACTATGAGTAAAGTAGCTTATGATAATGTTATTAGTAATCAAAACAAAAAAGGTCCAGTTCTTCAAACAGCAGTGATTGCTAGTATTATGGGCGCAAAAAAAACTCCAGAAATTATTCCAATGTGTCATCCTCTTTTGCTTACAGGGATCAACTGTGATGTAGAGCAACTTGATGATATTTGCACTTTTAGATTGACTGTAACTACAAAACTAAAAGGTCAAACAGGTGTTGAAATGGAAGCTTTAACTGGAGTTAGTATAGGCCTTTTGACTATTTATGATATGGTAAAGGCTATAGATAAAGGTATGATTATAAGTGATATTAAACTTGTACATAAAAGCGGTGGGAAAACAGGAGATTACAATATATGATCGATTTAAGTAAACACAAATTGGAGTTAACATATCCGTGCGAATGGTGTTATAAAATTGTGATTCATGATGAACATGATGGGCATGAAATAGCGAAAGACGTTTTCAAAGATAGGCCACACAAAGTAAGTCATTCAAAAGTTAGCAGTAAGGGTAAATACAAAAGTTACAACATAGAGTTATTGGTTCATAATGATGATGACAGAACACATTATCATAAAGTTTTACATGAGCACAAACAAATAAAAATGGTTATTTGATGGAAAATGTAATTTTTCAAAGCGAATCTTTAAGGGTTGAAATAGAGCCATTTGAAATTCCTTGGCTAAAAATTTTTACAGTCACTCCGCATAAAGAGTTTAGTGAATGCAGTTTGGATCTTAGAATTGAGATAATTCAAATGCTTGATGTTATTGAAAAAGAGATGATTGGATTTTTTAATCCAGATAAGATCAATATAGCTTCTTTTGGAAATTACGTGCCAAAAGTTCATTTTCATATTCAAGCAAGATTTAAAAATGATAGTTATTTTCCGGAACCAACTTGGGGTAAAAAAATGAGAGACAGTGATTTAAAGCTTGATATGAATAGTTTTTATGAAAAATTGAGTTACAAGCTAGAAAGTTACAAATTAACAAACCAGATAAATTAATAATAATATTTTATGTTTATCATAAGCTTTAATAATATATAATTTATTCAGTTATTTACAGAGGGAGAAACAATGGAAGAAAAAATAGAAAAAACTTCGTATCGTATCAAAAGATACTGGGCATATGCGTTTGCAAGTATTGTGGCAGTTGGACTACCATTTGTACAAATAGGTGGAAATCAAGTATTTTTATTATCGTTTGACAAAAAGCAATTGCACCTTATGGGGATAGTATTCGATATGCAAGAGCTGTATATGATGCCATTTTTGCTAATGCTATTATTTTTGGGAATATTTGCAGTAACTGCAATTGGCGGTAGAGCTTGGTGTGGATGGGCTTGCCCACAAACTATTTTCAGGGTTATCTATAGAGATTTAATTGAAACTAAATTGTTAGGTATGAGACGAATAAAAAATAAACAAAAAGATCCAGATTATACAAAAAACTCTAATAAAATTAAAAAACCAATTGCAATAGCTATTTGGGCATTTTTAGCATTGTTGTCTGCAGCAGACTTTATGTGGTTCTTTATTCCACCAGCAGACTTCTTTGCATACCTTGCTGATCCGCTTGAGCATACAACTATGATAGGTTTTATTGTAGGGATTGCAGCATTTTTGGTTTATGATGTTGTGTTTTTACAAGAGAATTTTTGTGTTTATGTATGTCCTTATTCAAGGGTTCAATCGGTACTTTACGATAACGACACAATCCAAGCTATTTACAATCCAAATAGAGGTGGTGAAATTTATGATGCAAAAAAACAAAAAACTGTTTTCAAAGCAAAAGATTTAGCTAATCCTACTGATGAATGTACTGCTTGCGAAAGCTGTGTTACAGTGTGTCCTACACATATTGATATCAGAAAAGGTACACAATTAGAATGTATCAATTGTCTGGAATGTGTTGACGCATGTACAACAGTTATGGGTAAACTTGGAAAAGAAAGTTTAGTTCAATGGTCAAGCACAAATGATGTAATACACAACCAAGGTCTGAAATTAATAAGATCAAAAAGTATCATGTATGCTGCAGCTCTTTTAATAGTTATCGGAATGCTGTTTGTTATGGGCGGTAAAAAAGAGTACATGCTTTTAAATGTTAACAAAACTACTGAACTATATAAAACATATGAAGGCGGACAAGTTACAAATAGTTTCGTACTATTGTTCCAAAATACACAAAAACAAGCATATACTTATAATCTAGAGATTATTGGAAAATATAAAGGTAAAATTACGCTAAAAAGATTTCAACAATTTACTTTAAGTAAAGGCAAATTGGCTAAAAAAGTTATACAACTTTCAACGAATGAATTGTTAGTAAATGATAGCAGACACGACACCCCAATTACTGTTACTCTAAAAGCATATGCCGTAGAAGATCCTTTAAAAGTTTTTGTTGTAAGAGACGCTGTATTTATTTATCCAAGAGCAGATAAATTAAAAAAATAAATCAATATTTTTTTGGTAACTTTAAAGCCTAAGTCAAACAAGACTTAGGCTTTTTTGGTTATTATACTTTTATAAAAGAGATTTTAAAAATAAAACAAATTAAAAGGATCAAAAATGCCATTATTGGATAGTTTTAAAGTTGACCATACTATTATGGAAGCACCAGCAGTAAGAGTTGCAAAACAAATGCAAAGTAAAAGTGGAGATGACATTACTGTTTATGACATAAGAATTTACAAACCAAATGTTGGGAAAATGAGCGGCAAAGGAATTCATACTTTAGAGCATCTTTTTGCTGGATTTATAAGAGAGCATTTAAATGGTGATGATGTTGAAATAATAGATTGTTCACCAATGGGATGCAGAACAGGTTTTTATATGAGCTTGCTTGGAAACCCAAGTGCCGAAGCAGTTGCAAAAGCAACAAAAAAAGCAATGAAAGACGTATTAAAAGTTGAAAGCGAAAGCGATATTCCAGAATTAAATATTTATCAATGCGGAACTTATAAAATGCACTCATTGAAAGATGCTAAAAAGATTGCTAAACATGTTATAAAAAATGGTGTTGGAACAATGGATAATGAAGCATTACTCTTAACAGATGAGCGTATGGAAAAGCTTGGTATCTAATGATTACTAATAAAGAAATAGAGACTTTTTTGTCTTTGTTTCAAAAAGCACCCAATACAACCGTGCTGAATATTGATCATCAATGTCCAGAAATAAAAGAAGCTCTTTTTGATTTTACTGAAAAAATAAATGGAAAACTTACATATAAAGAATTTAATTCGATCGATCTTGATAAGTTTAAATTGGTTGCAAGAGATTTTGAATATGTAGTTGTCACTGACTGCTTGAATGAGATTGAAGATATTGATAAATTCATTAAGGTAATTTATCATTCTTTAGAAAATTCTGCAAATGCAATTTTAATTTCACATAAAAATAAAAATAGTCTTCAGTTTATGGTTGAAGTTCTTGATAGAAATGACTTTCGAGCAACAAATTCAATAGATATTTTTAATGACTACGATTTAGTAGTCGCTAAAAAAATGCATATGTGGGGAAATGGATTATAAATTAACTTCCGATGGAAGTAATACTTTATATTCGGATAAATATTCTCAAACATTTCATAGCCTTCAAGATGGTGCTTTTAATGAATCGCTCAATAAATATGTAATACCAGCTTTAAAAATATTTGCAAACGCCAAAGAGCTAAATATTCTAGATATATGTTTTGGTCTTGGATATAATACTTTAGCAACAATTTATTACATCAAAAAATTTAATCTCACAACAAAAATAAATTTCTTTTCACCAGAACTTGATTTGCAACTTATAGAATCTTTACAGTATTTTGAGTATCCAAATGAATTTGCAAATATTTTATATATTCTTAAAGAGCTATCGATTAATAAATATTACAAAGATAATCAGTTTACTATTAGTGTTTTTATTGGTGATGCTAGGGAATACATTAAAGCTATCGATTCAATAGATATAGTCTACCAGGATGCTTTTAGTAGTGAAACAAATCAAGAACTATGGACAAAAGAATATTTTGCTGATATTGCAAAGACATTATCTAAAAAGGCAATTATTGCTACATACTCAATTGCAACTCCAGTTCGAATGTCAATGTATGAAAATAATTTATATATTTATGAATATCAATCATCAGTAAAAAGAAGAGGAACAATTGCATCAACGTTTTTAGAAAACAATAATGATCTTAAAATGAAATTTATTGACATGGAAAAAAAGAAACTAAATAGCCCAAATTGCTCCCCATTACTTGATTAATTGTAAAAAAATCAATTTTAATACAATTTGATAAAAATAATATGCAGATATATAAAAAATAATGTGGACAAATGAAACATTTTCATGAAACTTAATAAAAACTTGTTAAATAAAATTAGAGTCTTCAGTTTTAATTAACTCAAGACTTGTTAAAATCCACTCGATAAGTTATGGTTGTATTTATATTATTGTGACTTTATTTTATTTTAGGAGGATATTGATGCAAAACAGTGCACAAATTGAGTACGATTACTCGATTGCAAAAGCTTTTACTTTTGCCACAATTCTGTTTGGAATTATAGGTATGACAGTTGGTGTTATACTTGCATTTCAACTTGCATTTCCAGCTTTAAGCAATTTGGCTGGAGAGTACGGTACATTTAGTAGATTAAGACCTTTACACACTAACGGTGTTGCTTTTGGTTTCGCACTAAGTGGAATCTTTGCTACTTGGTATTATGTAGGACAAAGGGTTCTTAAAGTTTCACTAAAAGAATCTCCATTTTTGATGGGAGTTGCAAAATTACATTTTGCTCTTTATTTCATTACAATTTTACTTGCAGTAGTTACTTTATTGAGTGGTATTACAACTTCAAAAGAATACGCTGAATTAGAATGGCCATTAGATTTATTGGTTGTTGTATGGTGGGTTCTTTGGGGTGTTGCTATGTTTGGTATGATTGGTATTAGAAGAGAAAGAACATTATATGTTTCTGTTTGGTACTACATGTCTTCATTCTTGGCAGTTGCTATGCTTTACTTATTTAACAACATGGAAGTTCCTACATATTTTGCTTCTGGTGGTCATGGTTCAATCCTACACTCAGTTTCTATGTATGCTGGTACAAATGATGCGCTAGTTCAATGGTGGTTTGGTCACAATGCTGTTGCATTCGTATTTACTACACCAATTATTGCTATGGTTTATTACTTCCTTCCAAAAGAATCAGGACAAAATGTTTATTCATATAAACTTTCTATGCTTGCGTTCTGGGGATTAATGTTTGTTTATTTATGGGCTGGTGGACACCACTTAATTTATAGTACTGTTCCAGATTGGATGCAAACTATGGGTTCTGTTATGTCAGTTGTTTTAATTTTACCATCATGGGGATCGGCTATTAATATGCTTCTTACTATGAAAGGTGAATGGGGACAATTACAAACTAATCCATTGATTAAATTTATGGTTATGGCTTCTACATTCTATATGTTATCAACAATAGAAGGTCCAATCCAAGCTATTAAATCAGTTAATGCTATTGCTCACTTTACAGACTGGATTCCAGGACACGTTCATGATGGTGTACTTGGTTGGGTTGTATTTATGATTATGGCTTCATTGTTGCATATGGCTCCAAGAATGTTTAAAAGAGAGATTTATTCTAAATCTTTACTTGAAACTCAATTCTGGATTCAAACAGTTGCAATTGTACTTTACTTTACATCTATGTGGATCGCGGGTATTACTCAAGGTATGATGTGGAGAGCTTATGACGAATATGGTTCATTAGTTTATTCATTTATCGATACAGTTGAAGTACTACATCCTTACTACACAATTAGAGCTGTTGGTGGATTATTATATCTTGTTGGTCTATTTATGTGGGCTTACAATATGTATAAAACTGCTACTGTTGGTAGAGTTCTTACAAAAGAACCAGCTAATGCTTCGCCTATGGGCGCTTAAGAAAGGGAGGAGAAAATTATGTTTCATTGGTTAGAACAAAGACCGTTTTTCTTCGCAGTTGCGTTATTTTTAACAGTTGCATTTGCAGGTATCATTGAAGTTATACCTGACTTTAGTAAACAATCTCAACCAACTGTAGGGACAAAACCATACAGCGTGTTAGAACTTACTGGAAGACATGTGTATATCAAAGATAGTTGTAATGCTTGCCACTCACAATTAATTAGACCATTCAAATCAGAAACTGATAGATATGGTATGTATTCATTAAGTGGTGAGTATGCTTATGATAGACCATTTTTATGGGGATCAAAAAGAACTGGTCCAGATCTTATGAGGGTTGGAAATTATAGAACTACAGATTGGCATGAAAATCATATGAAAGCACCATCTGAAGTTATTCCAGGTACTGTTATGCCTTCGTATGCTCATCAATTTACAAATATTGCTGACGTAGATACTGCATATGCAGAAGCTGTTACAGTTAAAAATGTATTCGGTGTTCCTTACGATAAAGAAGGTATGCCTAAACTTGGTTCAATTGAAGATGCTAGAGCTAGTGCTTTAGCTGAAGCTAAACTAATAGCTGCAGATATGAAAGATCAAGATGTTAAAGATGCGGTAGCTGCTGGTAAGATTCCTGAAATTGTTGCAATTATTGCTTATATGAACTCTTTAAAATAAAGGTTATTTAATGAATTTAGATCAAGAAACATTACTTACGATACAAGGTTATGCAAAGTTTTTCATAACATTATTTGTCTTCATTGTGTTTTATAGTTATGCGTATTCAATATACAAAAGACAAAAAACTGGTGAGCGTGATTTTGAAAAATATTCTGATCTGGTACTTAATGATAGTATTGAATCTAAACCATTAGAGCCAATAAGAGAGTGACAAAAAAGAATAAAAAGGAGAAAATAATATGAAATCTATGGTAATAGGTGGAATTATCCTTATCGTAGCACTAATGACAGGAACTTACTTTGTAGCAGGTGACTCTTTTAGTCTTGGTGAGGATTATATAAACGATTTAACTATGCTTGCTGGATTTGCGATACTTACAATAACAGTAGCAACAGCATTGAAATATGTTAATCAAATGAAAAACGATAAAGCGGGTGGACAACTTGTTGAAGAAAATTGGGATGGTATCGGTGAATATTCAAATCCAATTCCTTCAGGATGGGGATTATTATTTATTGGTGCTATCATCTGGATGCTTTGGTACTTTTTTGTTGGATATCCAACAAATCAATTCTCTCAAATCGGTCAATGGAATGAAGAGACTTTAGAGTATCAAGCTAAATTTGAAGCAAAAAATAAAAATATCGATGCTGCTGGACTAAGAGCAATGGGTGAATCTGTATATCTTGTACAATGTGCTCCTTGTCATGGTGTTGAAGCTGATGGAAGTAATGGGAAAGCTCATAACTTACAAACAAGAATAACAAAAGAGCAAGTTGCTTACACTATTAATAATGGTGCAAACAACATGAAAACTAACTATCCTGCTGGAATGCCTGCTGGAATGGCTAGTGGAGCAGATGTTGATGTTTTAGCTGCTTACGTTGCTGGTGGTTTCAAAGGTAATAAACCTGCTGCATGGTCTGCATGTGCAAGTTGTCATGGTGAAAATGGTGAAGGTATGCAAATGGTAGGACCTAATCTTAAAGCTTATGATAATGATTTAACTACTGCTGTTTTACACGATGGTAAAAAAGGTATGATTGGTGCTATGCCAAGTTTTGCTGGAAGACTTTCTGAAACTCAAGTTAAAGCTGTTGCAGAATATATTAGAAGCATAGGAGGAAACTAAGATGGGATTAAATAAAGAAATGAACGAATCAGAAAGAGGATTATTTGCTCTTAATGGTCTTACAGGATTTTTAGTAGCCGTAGTTTTACTTTTAAGTATTTTAGGCGGTTTAACTTTCTTTGGTATTGGCGCTCAAAAAGCTAATGCTGAGAAATTTTATACAATCAATCAAGATTTAAATGGACTTAAAATGAATAGTCCTGAGAATCACACGATGCGAACTGAAAAATAAGGATATATTATGGAAAAAATTATTGCATGGTTATTAGTTGTTTCAGCTGTCGTGACTGTATATTTATCATTCTTAGACCCAACTAGAGTTTTTGTTGGTTAAGCTATGATTAATATGTACAAACATATTAGAAAAGGGGTGCTTTTAGCATCTCTTTTTTTAATTTCAAATTTATATGGAAATGAATTTATACTAAATTCAGGCGGTTTAATAGATCAAAGAGCTTATGAAAAAATCAATACAATTGGTAATGAAGCCAAAGCTAAATTAGGCGTAAATATTTATCTTGATGTAAAAGGTGATAATGGAATTAATCCAGACCTTCCACTTAAGGATAGAATCGCGATTATGAAGCAAAAAGAAAATGCATTGATTTCACAAATAAAACTTGACCTAAATGGCACAAAGCCTTTTGTTGTATTAACTGTTGCTTTGGATCAACAATATGCAAATATTTTGATGAGTGATGATTTAAAAAATATTGTAGATAGAGATTCTATTCTTGATGAATATGTTATACCTCTTTTGGCAGCAAAAGATAAAAATACATTGAATTCAAAAGTTAGTGCGGCAGCATTAAATGGTTACGCAGAAATATCTGATGAGATAGCATTAAGCAAAGGTGTAACACTAACATCAAGTATTGGAAGTGAAGGAAAAACTGCTAGTACTATTTGGAAAGTATTTATGTATACTATGGTACTTAGTGGAATTATCCTTTATTTTCTAGTGATTTTGCGTGAGAAAAAAATTAAGGCAAAAACTAATGAGTAAAAGAACGTTATATGCAATTTTTATTGGTAAATTTTTATTTAGCATTTCATTAATTGCTTGGACTATTGTGATGACTCTTGGAGCTGGTGTTGGAAAAGACAATGACAACACATTTATGAGTTATTATCACAATGTTGATGAAAATTTCAATCAAATTATGCTTGCTAATCAGAATTTTCAATCAAAATATGACATTGAAATTAAAATCAACGATTTTGTTGAAAATTCTTTGACTTACGATGATATATATTTGTCTCAAAGGGTAATCCAAAGTAGAAAAATTAGAAAAGATATTTTACATATCGGAGAAAATAATGTATCTGTAATTGTTAAAGATAAGGCTACAAAAAAAGAGATACAACAAATAGAAACAAGCATATTGTTCACTATGCCATCAACTCACCTTTATGACAAAGAAGTTGTTTTAAATAAAAATACTTCATCAAATAATATCGCAATTGCGAAAAAATCATATTGGAATATTATGGGTAAAATCAAAATTGGAAATGATATAGGTAATTTTTACATAAAAACAAATGCTATCTAATCAATTATTTGTATTTCCTACCAGTAGATCGGCTTGGAAATACATTTCCCAACAAAAAGCCAAAAATCAATTCTTACCAAAAATTATCACTATTGAAGAATTATTTAGTAAAGTAATTTTGCCACCAAAAGGGAAAACTTTTGTTGATGACATCTTTAGAATATTATATCTCAAGCAAGCAGTGAAGAGTCTAGATTTAACTACGCTAGGGCTTTCTAAACAATTTGATAAATTACATTCACAAAGTGATTATTTATTTAAATTCTTTCACGAATTAAACAGTGAATTCAAAACAATAAGTGATCTTGATACACATGATACATATGGATTTTATAGTGAGCATCTCGAAGCCTTAGAGTTGATCTACAGTTCATATATCTCTATGCTTGAAGACAATCAACTATGTGATGCGATTACTATACCACTTAATTATAGAGTAAACTCTGATTTCATAAAAGAATTTGATAATATTGTAATATTTTACGAAGGCTATTTTTCATCGTTTGAATTCACTGTAATTAGAGAGATCGCGAAAATTACACAGCTAGGTTTGCATTGCACAATTAATAAATTTAACAAAAAGAATATAGAACTATTTTCGGCTATAGATGTGGTATTAGATATTGGATTTGATTATTTTATCGATCTTTCTGGACATAAGATAGTATTTCAAAAAGAGCAAAAAGTGATCAACAATAAATATTATCTTTATGAAGTTACGAATCGTCTCGCACAAATTGGAATTATAAAAAATAGCATTTCAGAAATGATTAGAAGTGGCATCAAACCATCTTCTATTGTAGTTGTTTTACCAGATATGAAATTTGCAGAATATTTAAAAGAATTTAATCAAGAAGAATATTTTAATTTTTCAATGGGTGCTGATATTTCAAAATCATCTGTTCTAGGTATCAGTAAGGCCGTTAATAATTATTTTAATATTGATGAGCCAAAATATGGAGCAAGAATAGAGCATTTAAAACTAGATAAAATATATCTTGATGATATTTTCCTTCCATATTGGAAGAAAAAAGTGCAACGAAATATTTTATTCGATTTAATCAAATTTGTTAGCAAAAATGAGCCAAATGAGCAGATTAAGGATTATTTAGTAGAAGTTAATTTATTGATTGAGAATTTATTATCAAATGCAACGATTAGTCGTGATTTAACATTAAAAGAAGCATTTAAAATTTTCATTTTAAAATTAAATGAATTTAGTTTAAAAGATGATCATCCTGGATATGTATTGGTTGCAAATATGCTTGAGACAAGACACATTCAATATGATGGTGTTATTGTTGTAGATTTTAATGACAGCAAAGTTCCAAAGAGAAATGTAAAAGATAAATTTATTTCATCTAAAGTTAAAAGATATGCAAAACTTCCTACATCTCAAGATAGAGAAAACCTTCAAAAATATTACTATAAAAAACTATTTGATAACGCAAAAGATATTAGAATCTCATATGTTAATAATAAAGATCATATTATGAGCCGATTTATAAATGAGCTTTTTGAAGAGCCAAAAATCTTAAAATATGATTTTTCTCAAATTTTACATAAATTTTCGGATAAAGAAAAATCTTCAACCAATATTGAACAAAAGATAAATCTAGCAAAATTAGAATGGTCAGCAACCTCACTTAAAACATTTCTGGATTGTAAACGAAAATATTATTTACGATATTTGTTAAAAATAGAGGAACATGATGTTTCCTTGAAGCCAAAAAGCTATGAACTTGGCAATATTATTCATAATATTTTAGAGAAAAATTACCGAGCAAAAAAGTTTGAATACAAAGATGCATTGGATTCAATAGTTGCATATCAAAACAAGAATCCATATATGACTATTGAGCTTGAACTTTGGAAGAAAAAATTAAAATATTTTTTTTCAAATGAAAAAAAGCGATTTGATGCCGGAATTTATGTTTATGATCTAGAAAAAAGTTTTAGAATCGTTCAAAATGGAGTTACTTTAAAAGGTAAAATAGACAGGATTGACAAACTTCAAGATGAAACTTTTGCCATTTTGGACTACAAGACATCATCAAGTTTAAAAATAGATACAGAAAAAAATATCGATACAACAACCGATTTCCAACTTGAATTCTATTTCTTAGCAACAAAACATTTAGGTGTAAGTCAAGTTGGATATTATGATTTGAATGATGGAAAAATCAAAGATGAAATTCTTCTTGGAGAAAAACTTTCTAAACTCGATGAAATTTTAAAATCATTAGAAACAGAATATGTAGAGTTTTCAATGTGTGAAAAACCACAAACATGTGAATTTTGTCCATATAAAATAATCTGCGAGAAAGACTAATGGAAAAAAATATTCAAATAAATATTCAAGAATTGATAGGTTTGAAAAAATCATTTATGTTGTATGTTGGTGGAGAATATTGTTCAGTATGTAAAGTTTTGCAGCCAAAGATATTTGATGCATTTGATAGGGAATTCCCAAATATAGACAAATTAAGTATCGATATTGAAGACCAAAGAGAATTTGCTGCTCAACAAAATATTTTTGCCGTACCAACTATAATTGTTTATTTTGAGGGAAAAGAATTTTTTAGAAAAAGTCGAAATTTGTCCGTTGATCTATTTATTGAAGAAGTTAGACGGCCATATAATATTTTCTCATAATCTTATTTTTTGTACCCATTTGATACTATTATTAAATAATCAACAGCAGTAGGACAAGGAATCTAAATGGTAGTAATCAAGACAATTTTAAAATATCTCATAGGGACATTTTTAGTGATGCAACTTTTTTTTGTTACTTACGATGAGCCAAAGAAAGTTGATCCAGCTCTTGAATTGAAAGCGCCACCTGAAATAATGGCAATTTTAAAAAGAAGTTGTTACGACTGCCATTCAAACAACACCGTTTTGCCTTGGTATAGTCATGTAGCACCATTTTCGTGGTCTATATCTAGACATATAGATCTTGGTAGAAAATGGGTGAATTTCTCTATTTGGGAGTCATATACACCTGAACAAAAAGACACAAAAATGGGCGAGATTTATAAAGCAGTTTATCAAGTTATGCCATTACAAGGATATGTTGCGGCTCATCCAGAAGCCAAATTGACACAAGAAGAGAGAAATAAAATTAGAGAATGGACTGGCAAAGCACCATTTTAATGGTGTTTGAATGTATCAAAAAGGAATATTAATGAAAATAGCAAATAATGTTGGAGAACTTATTGGAAATACGCCAATCGTAAAACTTAGCAATATTGATAATGGACTTTATGGAGAAATATATGCAAAATGTGAATTTATGAATCCTTCTGGTTCAGTTAAAGACAGAATTGCATTAAATATGATTACAAGTGGATTGGCTAGTGGGAATATCACAAAAGAGACACACATTATTGAGCCAACTAGTGGAAACACTGGAATTGGATTGGCTTCTATATGTGCAAGTTTAGGGATCAAATTAACACTTACTATGCCATCATCTATGTCTATTGAAAGAAGAGATTTGATTAGTGCATTTGGCGCAAATATTGAACTAACACCTCCAGAACTTGGGATGAAAGGCGCAATTGAAAAAGCAAAAGAATTAAATCAAGAAGATTCTTCAAGCATTATTTTGAATCAATTTGCAAATCCAAACAATCCATTAGCCCATGAAAAAACAACTGCACTTGAAATATTACGTGATATGGATAATCAGATCGATATGTTTGTAGCCGGTGTGGGTACTGGCGGGACAATTAGTGGTGTTGGGAAAATATTAAAAGAGAATGTTGAAAATATTAAAATTATCGCTTTAGAGCCAAAAAACTCTCATGTATTAAGTGGTGGGACACCAGCTCCTCATAAAATTCAAGGTATTGGTGCTGGATTCGTACCTGCTACACTAAATACTAATATTTACGATGATATCATGATGGTTGAAGATACAGTTGCGCTTGAAACGGCAAAAATGGTAGCACAAAAAGAGGGTATTTTGGTTGGTATTTCAAGCGGAGCCAATGTATCAGCAGCAATAGAATTGGCATCAAGAATTGAAAACAAAGGAAAGAAAATATTAACAATCCTTTGTGATACTGGGGAAAGATATATAAGCACAGGAATGTTCAGATGAAAATGATCGAAGTTCTAGAAGCTCGTTTGGGCGAAATACGAAAAGAAGTTTTATCAATAGTTGAAAACCAATCACTATCTTTAACACTTAAAAATATCCAAATGCAACCATTGGTTGAAGAGAAAAAAGTTTTAGAGCATACTCTTGTGTATCTTGAAAAAATAAAAAATACTGATTATAAAGGTTTATGTGGAGGAGCTTCTTGATCGATAGATTTTATTTGGAAGAATATTTATCTTTCAAAAAAGTTGAATTAAACTTTCAAAATGGACTCATTATTTTTAGTGGGCCAAGTGGTGCGGGGAAGTCTATATTATTTAATAGCATGGTCGCTTCTTTTGGGTTTAAAGATACAAAAGCAAAAATAAGTGAGATAAACCTTATAGATACAAGGATCATAAATGATGATTATCTAATCAATGACGATTTTTCTATTAAGCAAATGACAACTACCAAAACAAGACATTTTTTAAACAATCAAACTATTTCAAAGAATGATTTACAGGACTTTTCAAAAAGTTTCTTTAAACATTTACATTTAAAAGATACGAGCGATTTTGAAAGCGAAAATATTGTTTCATTTCTTGATTTTTTGGGTCAAATAAAGTTTGATACCTATCTTGAATGCCACACGAATTTCACAAATACATACAAAGAATTAAAAGAGATAAAAGCAAAACTACAAAAAATTCATAAAGATGAAAAAGATATTGAAAACTTAAAAGAATTTACAAGATTTGAGATTGAAAAAATATCAAAAATAAACCCACAACATGGCGAATATGATGATTTAAAAGATTTGAAAGATATGCTTAGTAAAAAAGATAAAATTGAAAATATCTTAAATGAAGCAAAACCATTTTTGCACAATACTCACAAAATATCTCAAGCTCTAGATATTTTAGAAGTTGATAGTGCTTTTTTTGATGATGCAATAAATGAAATAAATAATCAGTTTGAGAAGTTTTATGACAAAATAGGTTCGATAGACGACATTAACATAGAAGATACCCTCGATAGAATAGAGCAATTAGGCGGATTGCAAAAAAAATACGGAAGCATAGAAGAGGCTTTAGAATACAAAAAGATGAAAGAAAAAGAACTTGAAGAGTATGAAAATATTACATTTGAGAAAATTATTTTAGAAAAGAATTACAAAAAACTTTCATTGGAGATAGAAAAGCTTGGAATGGAATTAACTGATTTTAGGGCAAAATTAATTGAGATTTTAAAAAGCGACATGAATATGTTTTTAGCAGATTTGTATCTTCAAAATATTGATATTAGGTTAAATGCTATCGAATTATCAAGAAATGGTTATGATGAAGTTATTTTCACACTCAATAATACAGAGTTGAAAAAACTTAGTTCAGGCGAATTTAACAGATTAAGATTAGCTCTTTTAACTGCAAGAAGTATTTATGAATGTGATACAAATGGAATATTGTTTTTAGATGAAATTGATGCAAATTTAAGTGGAAAGGAAAGTGAATCAATAGCAAAAGTTTTAACTAAATTAGCAAAAAATTACCAGATATTTGCTATTTCACATCAGCCACAATTAAGTAGCACGGCAAATCAACATTTTTTAGTTGAAAAGAAAGATGATATTTCATATGTAAGGGAACTTGATTGTGATGACAGAGTTGTTGAAATATCAAGAATGATAAGTGGTGAGCATATCACAGATGAAGCTAGAACATTTGCAAAAACATTGTTAGGAAGGAATTAATTTTGAGTAAAATGAGGATATTAAGTGGGATTCAACCAAGTGGAACAATTCATATAGGAAACTATTTTGGAATGATAAAGAAAATGTGCGAAAGCCAAAATGATGGAGAACTTTTCGCATTTATTGCATCATATCATGCTTTGACATCTGTAAAAGATAGTGAATTCTTAAAACGAAATATATTTGAAGCAGCAGTTAACTTTTTAGCACTTGGCATGGATCCTGAAAAATCAACTTTTTGGGTTCAAAGTGATGTTCCTGAAGTTCTTGAACTTTACTGGATTCTTTCAAATCATACTCCAATGGGACTCCTTGAGAGGGCACATAGCTACAAAGATAAAACAGCAAGAGGAATATCTTCAAACCACGGATTATTTTCATATCCTGTTTTGATGGCTGCTGATATTTTACTTTTTGATTCTAACATTGTTCCAGTTGGAAAAGATCAAATTCAACATGTTGAAATGACACGAGATATCGCAAATAGTTTCAATAATTCTTATGGTGAGATCTTGACAATTCCTGAAGCTAAAGTTGATGCAGAAGTTGCAACAGTAATAGGTACAGATGGAGCAAAAATGTCAAAAAGTTATGGCAATACTATCGATATGTTTGGTGCACCAAAAGTTATCAAAAAACAAGTTATGGGGATAGTAACAGATAGCACTGATTTAAATGAACCAAAAGAATGGGAAAATTGCAATGTTTATGGGCTTTGTAAGTTGTTTATGTCAGATGGTGAACTGCTTGATCTTCAAAAAAGATACGCAACTCCAGGGGAAGGTTATGGACATTTTAAACTATCGCTATTAGAAAAAATAAATGCTTATTTTGAGCCATATACAGCTAAAAGAGAGATGCTTTTAAATAATCCTGATATGGTTAGGGATATACTTAGTGATGGAGCTAAAAAAGCCAGAGTGATTGCAAGTGAAAAAATGAGAATTATAAGAGCTTCTGTGGGGCTAATGTAGAAGATCAGCTTAATCTCCACATCCTTACTAAAGATAACTTTGCAAAATATGCATAAAGCTAGTTTAGTAAGAAATCAATATTAAATTATTAGAATTTACTAGTCATTAATACAAAAACCCAATAAGCCATAATGGGATCTTATTGTCAAACCCTACCTCTATAGAGTCTGCGACAACATATCCTTTTTGACCTTCCAGCTGACTAGTATTTTTAGAAGCCCCTCCTACTTCAAACACCAAAGTATCATCAACTATAAAATCGCCCCTATCATGATAGTGGACTTGATGATCCAATCTTAATTGAGAGACAAAAAAACTCTCTCTAAGAGCACCAATATCACTATTCGCACAAAGTACAGTAAACAGATTTGGATTATCAAGCAAAAGCTTATCAGGACGATTAACTGCCCTCATTCCTGTTCCGCCTCTAACGATATGAATTAAACTTCCCGCATCCATTCGCTCTAAATATTTTTGAAGCGTAGGCCATGAAGCTCCAACGGCAGAGCTAAGCTTAGAAATATTAACCTCATAAGGTTTTGAACTGCAAAGCATATAGATAATTTTTTTTAGTTTATCAAGTTTTGATGGGTCAATGTTGTAAATACCACAAAGGTCAGAATCTATTGTTACATTGATAACCTCTAATAGTTTTGATGGATAATCTACGAGTGATTCTTGAAAAAAAGGATAGCATCCATATTCACAATAGTTATTAAATTGTTCTAAAGGTCTTATCTCTTTCATTATAGTTGCCGCTATGTATTCATGGTTTGATAATATTTCATCTAAACTAAAACTTTTAAATGTTTTTTTAGTTTCTAGCTCACAAAACTCTCTAAGCGATAAAACTCCAAGAGTATGGATCACTGCTCTACGAGAGAGATCAGCGCTTTCATGTTCAATTTGAAGCGCAGATGATCCACTAAAGATCACTTGCAAATCAAACACATCATAAATTGCTTTGAGTTCGCTAGAAAAGTTTTGCGATTTATGTATCTCATCAATAATTAGTAGTTTGCCACCTCTTGCATAAAAACTTGTAGCCACTTCATACAAACTTACCCCGCTCATGGCAGGATGATCACAGCTTATATATAAGATTTTTGATGGTACAAAATCTAAACTTTTTGCATATTGTAAAAGTATTGTACTCTTGCCAGTACCTCGAGCACCTTTTATACCTATTAATTTTGAACTAAAATCAATTTTGGAGTAAAGATATCTTTTATAGGATGGGATATCTCGACTGAGTATTTGAACAGATATTTTTTGAAGCGTTTCTAAATTCATTTTTATGCCTTTTATCATTATATTTTAGAATCATATTATGTTTATTATAAAATATACTTTATACAAGAATTTCAAAAAACTAAACTATGGGGATTTATAAGAAGATTTTTCAATTTTTATCCATCCCAATTGATTTTTTGTATCAAATTAGATGAATTAAATATAAGGGCGCCATACAGTAAGCTAATATCCAATATAATTTTATAAAATATAATATATGGAGTTGAAGATGAAAAATGCAATGAAAGTTTTATGTCTTGCCTCGTTACCGATTTTTATAATTAATGCAGCAGAACTTGATCTGAAAAAAAATCCTGTAAAAATAACTTACATAGATTCATATGATGTTAAAAGTGAATATAATATTACTCGAGATATAAGTCCAAAGTGTAAAGATGTTGGAATAGCAACAGCAACTATTTGGGGCGGTAATATGGCAAATAATGATGTACCCAATGAGTGTAAAAAAACTTACGTAACTACAGTTGGTAAAATAGCGCCAATAAAAATCAACAATGACATTCAAACTTTTGGAGAATATGAAGTAATCCAATTTATGCAAAAAGCACAAAATGATAAAAGTATGCTTTTTGTTGATGCTAGACTTCCTGTTTGGTATGAAAAGTTAACTATCCCTACGGCAATCAACCTACCATTTCCAAATTTTGACAAAGCAAAAAATCCAGCCGAATTTAATGATGTTTTGGAGACAGTAGGGGTAGCTAATAAAAATGGTGTTTATGATTTTACAAATGCAAAAACGTTATTGCTTTTTTGTAATGCATCATGGTGCCCACAATCAACATGGGCAATTGAAAATCTTTTGAAAATCGGATATCCAGCTAAAAAATTGAATTGGTATAGAGGTGGATTGGAAAGCTGGACTTTGATGAACTTAACTACCATTACACCAAAATAATTTTTTTAAAAGGAACTAAATGAGTCTTTTGGAGCACAAGTATTTTATACAGAAAATAACACCTTTTAATCTTTTAGATAACTATAACTTAGAGATATTGATAAATAATCTTGATATTGTTTATTTTAAAGAAAATACAACTATTGCAAGGGCAGGTGAAAAACCAGAATTTTTGTATTTTATAATCAAAGGTCTAGTGCAAGAAATAAAAGATGATGAGGTTGTTTCCGTTTATTCAAATAGTGAATATTTTGACCCAATTTCTTTGATCCACAATAATACAAAATGTGATTTTAAAACTACACAAGAGACAATTTGTTATGCTCTTCAAGCAGATGTATTTTTGTCGATTATTTACGAAAATGAAGAACTTGAATCATATTTCTTTCAGACAATTTCAAAAAAATTAAATACGTCAGTTCAAAATGAGCAAAGCAAAGAATTTTTAAATTTTATGATCGCTAGAGTCGCAGATGCTTACCTTCAAAAACCTATTTTTTGTGATGAAAATGAAACAATATTTGAAGCAGTAGCAACATTGAAAAAGCAAAAAAGTTCAACAATGCTTGTAACTTCACAAGATGGAAGAATCGGGATAGTGACGGACACAGATTTTATTGAAAAAGTTATTCTAAATCGTTTAGGTTTTGATGAGCCAATAAAAACAATAACATCTTGGGGTGTAAGAAGTATAGAAAAAGAGGAGTTTTTGTTTAATGCGCAACTTAATATGAATAAGTTTGGTGTCAAAAGACTTATCGTGAAAGATTCAAAAAATAGTGATACCCCACACAATATCATTGGAATTTTGGATTTGATCTCCTTGACAAGTTTCTTTGCTTCCCATAGTTATTCAATTATACTTGCATTAGAAAACGCAATCGACCTTGAAGAGCTAAAAAAAGCGAGTGAAAATTTCATAAAAGTGATAAGAACCTTATATGCTAAAGGTGTTAAAGTAAGATATATTTCAAAAATGATAAGTCAATTAAACAATAAGCTTTTTGCAAAACTTTTTGAGTTGATAGCCCCGGAGAGTTTGAAAACACAATCTACTCTTATTATTATGGGAAGTGAAGGTCGAGGTGAGCAAATTTTAAGAACAGATCAAGATAATGCTTTGATCATTTCAAATGATTGTAATTTGCCAAAAGAGGAAATTGAACAATTTACAAAAACCTTTACAAATAATTTGATAGATTTTGGCTACCCATCTTGCGAGGGTAATATTATGGTTTCAAATCCATTTTGGTGCAAAAATGTAAGTGATTTTAAACAAACAATTTTTGACTGGATTCATCATCCAAGTGAAGAAAGTTTTATGAATCTTGCAATATTCTTTGATTCAACAAGTGTTAGTGGAGATGAAAAATTACTAATTGAAGTTAAAGAATACCTTCAAAGTACAGCGAGTTTTGCACCTTCTTTTTATACATTTTTCGCAAAACCAATATTGAGTTTTGATACACCTCTTGGTATGTTCGCAAACTTTATAGTAGATAAAAAAGAGCACAAAAATGAACTTGACATTAAAAAAGGTGGAATCTTTCCTATTGTTCATGGTGCTAGAAGTTTAGCACTTGAACACAATATTAATGAAACCAATACGGTTGAGAGACTAAAAGCTCTTAATAATAAAGATATTATAGATAGAGAAACAACAAGTGAGCTTATTGAGAGCTTCACTTTCTTATTAAGTTTGAGATTAAAATTTCGCCTACAAAAGATCGATTCAAAAACTAAACTTGATAACTATATTAATCCAGACGAGCTTAGTACTCTTGAAAAAGATCTATTACGCGACAGTTTTAAAATAGTAGATAAGTTCAAAAAATATCTTACGTATCATTATAAATTAAATATTTTAGGCTAAATATGTTTGCATCAATCAAATCATACTTTAACAAGAAAAGTCTAAAGAATGAAGATTATCGATATCTTTTTGATGAATATGCAGGTGATGAGTACATTTGTTTTGATTGTGAAACTACTGGATTAAACCCAAAGATTGACGATATTATTTCAATTGGAGCAGTTAAAATTAAAAACAATAAGATTGTAATTAGTGAAAAGTTTGAAAGATTTGTTAAACCAAAAACAGCGCTTCAAGAAGAATCGATCAAAATTCACAAGATTAGACAATGTGATTTGGAAGATGCAAAAGATATTGATGATGTTATATATGAATTTCTTGATTTTGTTGGCAATCGTCCACTAGTTGGCTATTATTTGGAATTTGATGTTGCGATGATAAATAAATATACTAGCTCTAAAATAGGGATCAAACTTCCAAATAAACAAATTGAAGTTTCAGCACTTTACTTTGATAGAGTGATTGGAGCTATTCCAACTGGAAACATCGATTTAAGATTTAATACAATTATGAAAAAACTAAATCTTCCAATGCTTGGGAAACATGATGCGATCAACGATGCCATTATGACAGCTATGATCTTTTTGAAACTAAAAAAAGATTAACTAAGCACAAATACTTCAAGCAATAAAAAAGCCTCAACAAAAGTCGAGGCTGCCAATAAATTCAATATTTTTTTAACAATTAAATTAGATAGTTTCTAAAATCTCGATAGTTTCAATAATATCACCTTGTTTGATACTGTCAAGTACTTTGAAACTCTCTTTGTCGTCAGCTTGAATATTTCCAAATACTGTATGACCACCATCAAGATGTGGACATGGCACAAAACAAATAAAGAATTGACTTCCACCAGTATTTGGTCCAGCATGAGCCATTGATAATGTACCTTTTACGTGTTTTTGACCTGGAGCTTTTGTCTCACATCTAATATTCCAATCTGGTCCACCTGTACCAGTTCTGTTTGGACAACCACCTTGTGCCATAAATCCTGGAATTACTCTATGAAAATTTAATCCATCGTAAAATTTACTATTTGCAAGCTCAGCAAAGTTTGAAACTGCAGTTGGTGTATATTCTGGTGTTAATTTTATAATTATTACACCTTTTGATGTTGTAATTTTTGCATAAGCTAATTTGCTTAATTCCTCTTTTGAAAGATTGTATTCTTTTATAGATCCTCTTGCCATTTTGTATATCCTTTTGATTAATTTATTAAATTGTTTGAGATTGTATCGAAAAATAATTATGGTTGAGCTAATGGAAGCACGGCAGGTTTTGGAACAACGGCTGGTTTTAGAAAATTTAATTTTACCATGGTGTCGATTGTTTTTTTAAATACTGGTACAGCAGAATTAGCAGCATAGTAATAATACCAGTGCTCGCCAGTACTGATTGGGTTGTTTACGGTTACACCAACTGTATATTTATGGTCTTTGTCGTTAACAAATCCAAAGAAACTACTGATATATTTTTGTTGATATCCACCTTTTCCGGCAACATTTGCAGTTCCGGTTTTTCCACCTATTTCAAGTCCCTCATAAATAGTATTTCTACCTGTACCTTCTTGAACGGTTTTGATTAAAAGTTGTTTCATAGTATCAGCTGTTTTTTTTGAAAGAACACGGACACTTGGACTTGCAATTTCTTTACGAACAATACTTGGAGTTACCATATTTCCGTCATTATTGAAAACATTATAAGCTTTTAGTAGCTGTATAAATGTTATAGTCATACCTTGCCCATACGAAATAGTTGATTTAAAAATATTTAAATTTCCAGATTGTTCACCTGCTGAAACTTGATTTATTGTAGGTAAGTTTCCTATTTTTTCATAAGGCAAATCAATCCCACTTTTTTGATGAATCCCAAATAAATTGTACCCATCAAGTAGCTCTTTACCTGTAAGTCTATTTGCTAAAATAAGAGTCCCGATGTTGCTAGAATTTATAATAATATCTTCAATAGTAAGCATATTCTTTTTAAATTGATGATCATCGGAAATATTCCAATTTCCAATTTGAATCTTACCTCTAGGAAACTCACCTTGTCCATTAACAGAGCCATTGTTGTGAGCATTTATAAGCTCTGTTAGTGTTGCTTTATTTTTTTCCAAAACTAAAGAGATAGCAATTGGTTTAATAACTGAACCAGGCTCGTATTGGTATTCAATTGCACTAATATTAAGATTCCCTATCTCTTCAGCTCTAATAAACCTAGGATTAAATCTATTTGAAGACGCTAAAGCTAGAACATTTCCTGTTTTTGAATCTATTACTGATACAATAATCTCATCAGCGCCGAGTTTTTCTTTGTATAGATCAAGCATAATTTCTATATTTTTTTGAAGTCTTAGCGGGATATTTAGATTTAGAGTATCACCATCTTTTCGTGTTACTATTCTGGAGTCACGATTAAATATTATATTTGAAGATATATCTCTATCACCTTCTAGAATACCATTTTTGATATTGTTTAGCTCTTTGTTATAGCTTTTTTCAAGCCCTTTAATACCACTAATTCTAGATTTGTCTTTGGTGTCGATCTCTTTTCTAAGATGCCCAATAACTGGAGTCAAAGTATCGTTGTATGGATAATCTCTAGTTTCACCTGTTTCAAAAATATTCATACCAAATATAAGACGAGAATTGTTAATTTTTATCTCATGAAATACATTTAGCTTGATAAGCTTTCGACCCAATAGCTGAAGATTTTTTGCGGCTCTTGAATTAATATCTCGACTTATTATTAAATATCCAGGTTTCCTAAGTGAACCATCTATTTTATCTCTTACTATCTGCTCTTCTATATCACTATAGATTGAAAATAATTTTATAAATAATTCTTTTTTCTCTAAGTCTAAAGACCTTGTGTCAATACTTGCTGTATATATTTTTCTAGAAGTTGCTATTTTAAAGTTGTCTTGACTTAAGATGTCACCACGAACCGCAAGATCAAGTTTGGCAGTAGTTAGGGATGGTAATTTTCTTTCTTTTTTAACAGTATTTGACACAAAATAGATCAAACATATAAAGGCGATAAATATGAAAATAATCGTCAATATACTTTTCTTAATCCTTTTGACATTTTGCTCATCAAGTTCCATACTATTCCTAATTTAAATGATTTTTTGGTTAAAATATAAAATGAATTTTATCCAAAAGAATATTAAACCTTATATCGACGATAAGCAACCAGACTATCTGCTTTTAATTGTTGCATCGCTTCTTATGATTATCGGAATGGTTTTTTCCTATTCGCTTTCTATCTTTACGGTCGATTATTATGACTATTCTCAATTTCACTTTTTCCTTCGTCAGGGTATAGTTGTTATGCTTGCAATTTTTGCAATGTGGGGACTTGCTCACATTGAAGCCGATGTGGTTTTTTACAAATGGAAGCTCGGCTGGAGATTGCTAGGCTATTTTTCAGTTGCTCTTATTGTTATGAACTTTCTCCCATCTTTTATGGTAACAGCATCTGGTGGAGCAAACAGATGGATAAGATTACCAGGTTTTTCACTTTCTCCAGTTGAGTTTTTTAAAATAGGGTTTATCTTTTTTCTTAGCTATTCATTTAATAAAAAATTTGTTAATTTACACAAAATTACATTTCTAGAAGAATTAAAAATGCTTGCTCCTTATGGAATAGTGTTCGGAGTTGTTGTATTTTTTATTGCTGTGATGCAAAAAGACTTAGGTAATGTTGTATTGTTGGCTGTTATTTTGATGGTAATGTTGGTATTTGCAGATAGAAGCTCAAAAGTTTTCTTCTTACTTATCGGAGCTGGCGTGGCTGGATTTGTTTCGCTTGTAATCTTTGCGCCACATAGGGTTGATCGAATAAAAAGTTGGTGGAGTAGCGTTCAAGATGGAGCTTTAGCGCCATTTCCAAAAGCAGTTCAAGATATGCTAAGAATCACAGAATATGCAGAGCCATACCAAGTATCGAACTCTTTAAATGCAATTTACAATGGCGGATGGCTTGGTGAAGGTCTTGGAGAGGGTGGCTTAAAACTTGGATTTTTAGGTGAGGTTCATACAGACTTCGTACTTGCTGGAATTACTGAAGAGATAGGATTCTTCGGCTTCTTGTTTATACTTGTGCTATTGTTTTTTGTTATTTTTAGAATACTTCGAATCAGTAGACGTGTGGAAAATCAGGTTTACCATCTATTTTCTTTGGGAATAGCATTAATGATAAGCGTATCTTTTTTGATTAATTCTTATGGGATTTCAGGACTTATTCCCATTAAAGGTATCGCAGTTCCATTTTTAAGTTATGGAGGAAGCTCTGTTTTAGCTCTTGGAATAGCTCTTGGAATGGTTCTTTCGATAAGCAAAGAATTACCTCAAGAAAAACCAAAATGTGAACCTAGTTAATGAATTATAGCATCAATAAAAATTAAATCAATATGTATTGCTAGTGAAATATCTTCCAAGAAAAGTATTTGGTTGCTTTTTATGCCGCGATAGCTTCGTTTAAAATTTGCTCTCTTATACTAATTTTGTTTTCTTTTTGGAGCCAATTCAACACCTTCGGGTAAGGCTTTATTTTAGTACTATCCCAGCTCTATAAAAGTTAATAGACTATTGGTTTGCTTAAATTTCTACAAGCATATCAATATCGCTCGTAAAACGTATTCTCGGAAAGATTATATATATTGTAATTATTATGCGAAGTGCCTATTGATATTAAATTTAAAAGATTCTAAATATTCATCCCAATACTATTTTCAGTATATTTTACATTTAATTTATGACATATTTTGATCCCATAAAGATATATTATCCATGAAATATATATCCATAAAAACATAAAAACAATAGCACTTAAAGCACCATAAATAGTTGAATATGTCGTTGAATAAATTATATAGTAAAGAAACATTGCTTGGGTAAGTTTTAAAACACCAAGCGTTATAAATGCAGAAATAAATGAAGCTTTTAATGAAACAAATTTATTTACAGATATTTTAAACAAAAATGTCATCAGAGCAATTCCAAAAAAGACATCCAAAAGTTCTTTAGCATAAGAGTTTTCAACAAATGCAGATGTGAAAGTAAACGCAATCAACGCAACAGGTATAAGCAAAAGAAAACTAATATATAAAGTAGCCATAGCTACAAAAGATCTTTGCTCAGTTTTGTGGATCTTGCTTACTATATTTTCATAATCTTTAAAAAACATAGTGAAAACAAATAGTAGATATCCAAGTCCAAGTGTGCCAAGCTTATCAATATTTGAAAGAAAACTTTCGATCGTACTTATTACTTTTTCAGAATGAGTTGGGTTTATAAAGTCTAGTACAAAAAATAAAAACATCTCAATTTGAGATGAAAATATGGTGTATGAAGACATCACGGCTATCACAAGTGCCAAAATTGGAAGCATAGAAAATAGTGTAAAGAAGCTCAAACTAGCTGCAAAATAAAACGTATCATCATCAAAAAAGTTGTACGCTTTTTTGAAATTTGAAACTACAAATTTCTTAATATTTGGAAAATCGTAAAACATTATTAAAGTGCCATTTTAAATGGATTTAAAATATTATTTGGGTCGAAAGCTTTTTTGATACTTCTAAATAGTTCCATCTCGGCATCACTAAATGCAATATGCATAAATGGAGCTTTGCTAGTGCCAATACCATGTTCACCACTTAAAGTACCACCCATATCAACTACAAGTTGGAAAATTTCCTCGATCGCTTTGTGACCATCTTCCATCTCTTTTTCATTGTTTTTATCTTTAACCATAACATTTACATGGATATTTCCATCTCCGGCATGCCCAAAACAAGGAACTTTAAATCCATACTTGTCACCAATTGCATAAATTGCTTCGAGTGCTTCAGGAAGCTTACTTCTAGGAACAGAAATATCTTCATTTAGTTTTTTTGTACCAAAAATAGTAACAGCAGGAGAAGCATTTCTTCTTGCAAACCATAACTTTTTAGCTTCAGTATCATCAGCTGCAATTATAAAATCACTCGCACCATTTTCTTTAAATGATTTTTCCAAAACGTCAAGTTGATAAGTTATTTCATCTGGAAGACTTCCATCCACATCACCAACTAAGATTCCGCCAGCAAACTCAGGAAGCTCTACTTTTAGTTTTTCTTTTAGTGCTTGTATTACCAAAGAATCCAAAAATTCCATCGCAACAGGACTTGCACCACTTGCTAGTGATTTGAAAACAGCATTCATGGCACTAGTTACATCTGGAAATATTCCCATATATGTTTTTTTGTATTTTGGTTTTGGAATAAGTTTTAGAGTGATTTCAGTTATAACCGCCAAAGTTCCTTCGCTTGCTATCAAAATACCAGCAATATTGTATCCAGCGACATCTTTTATCGTTTTCTTACCAGCCTTTATGATTTCACCATTTGGTAAAACAGCCTCTAAGGCCATAACATAGTCTTTAGTAATCCCATATTTAGCAGCTCTCATTCCACCTGCATTTTCACTTACATTTCCACCAAGTGTTGAGTATTCTTCACTAGCAGGATCTGGAGGATAAAATAGCCCAACAGCCTCAACAGCTTTTTGTAAGTCCATATTTACAAGTCCAGGTTGTACAACAGCAACCATATTTTGCATATCTATTTCAAGAAGTTTATTCATGTGTCTTTCAAGAGAAAGCACTATTCCACCACTTGCAGGCAATGCTCCACCTGTAAATCCGCTTCCAGCACCTCTTGGAACTACAATAATTTTATTTTCATTGCAGTATTTTAAAATAGCGCTGATATCATGCTTGTCTTTTGGAAAAACTACAGCATCTGGTTCGAATCTACTCCTAGTTGCATCATAGCTATAAGCTATCATATGTGCCTTATCGCTTTTGATGTTTTCCTCACCAACGATATTTTTTAGTACTTCTAAATGTTTATTTTCCATCTTTCAATCCTAATAATTTTTTGTAATATCTATGGTATTCGCCAATGCTTTTTAGCTCAAAAAAGCTAAATGTTGATACTTTGATATCTTCTACATTTGTATGAAATGGACTTGATGATGTTTTGTCATCGGTTGTTAAAGGTATACTGTCTATAACAGCAAAAGATACAGAATCCACAATATTTATTTTGTCATTTACTATAACAAAAATTGAACCCAAATCATTTTTGTGGGCAAAAGTTAAAATATCTTCTTTTGTGGGCGCTGGAGTATTATTTATCTTTAAATATGCACCAAATAAATCAGTATCTAAAAAGTTAATATTTGGATAAAGTTTCTTTGTTTCACTCAAGGCTTTGAAGTTTGGAGCTATTATCATGCTATTTTTATAAAGATGATTTAGCACAAACGTGTCACCATTTTTTGGTAAAAGTTTTGTTGTAGGCATAGCATGTTGTTCAATGATCTCTTTAAAATTAAACTTCACCAAAGAGCTATTATTTTCTGAAGATACTACAGTGGCGTAGCAAATGATAAGCTTGTTTTCTTTTGCATCAGTGTTTACAATGATTCCGCTTTGCCCAATCGAAAGTTTCCCTATAGAGATAGTTGCTTCTTTTTTGTCCACATTTACATTTGAAAGTGTTGTGGTTTGTTCGCTTAAATTCGTAGCAAATACTGATATTGTAAATGCAAATATTGTAAATATGATTTTCATTTGATCCCTTAATTTAAAAAATGTAGTCTATCAAAATATGCTTTATAAAATGGTAGAGTTGTGGTCCTAAAATCTTCCTCATCTTTATAAAGATTTATATACCAAGTATGATTGATATTGCGAGATTTTAAAGCATTTATTGAAAGCAATGTGTCATTTATACTACCCAAATGACTTGGAACGATAAGAAATGTTTCATTTGGATTTAGCTCTTGAATAAGGTCAATCATAAAATAATCTTTATTTATAGGGACCATGAGTCCACCAGCTCCCTCAACTATAAGTAGATCACAAAAATTTAGAAGATATTTTAGTTTGGATTTTATTGTTGAAATACTTATATCTTTTCCGCCATTGGCTACAAACGGAGAAGCAGGAAGTGAAAATTGAAATGGTACTACGTCATTGATGTTGACATCAAATTCTGGATTTAAGTTTTTTGCAATTCGCATAAGTTTAGTTCCATCATCAGGTGTGGTTTTGACCCCAGTTTCGATAGGCTTGAAGTATCCAACTTTTCGTCCAGCTTTTGCAAACTTATTTAAAAAAAATTCACAAGCATGTGTTTTACCGACATTTGTGTTTGTTGCTGTTATAAAATATATCTCTTTCATGGCTTGATTGTATCAAATTTTTGATAAGATAAGCAGAAGATACTTTAAGGTGTATTTAATCGACTAAAATATATAATCCCCATTCAAAAACCACCTGACACACTTAAGGGTCATTAGCTCAGCTGGTTAGAGCACTCGGCTCATAACCGAGTGGTCCCAGGTTCGAGTCCTGGATGACCCACCACGTCAAAATAACAATCAATCATTTTATAGCCATAACAAACAATTTAAATAATAATCTTATCATGAGAATTGGCGACACGAATAAATTTAATTTATATTTTTGGATTTAGAGGCGATAAACTTTTATATGATATTCATTTAAAAGAGTTTATTTGAAAACTCTTTTAAATATAGCATCTACATTTTTTGTGTAGTAGTCAAAGTTAAAACATTCTC
>ERZ1034363.260-NODE-260-length-38180-cov-7.137732_pt1 | contig 38180 bp, 56 predicted proteins | sample MGYA00520616_ERZ1034363 | MGnify/ENA primary metagenome ERZ1034363 (study PRJEB33736, sample SAMEA104284506) | Azolla filiculoides | biome: Urban; feature: Water surface; material: Ditch water | place: Netherlands | collected 2015-10-28 | depth 0-0.1 m ... | reverse complement strand
CCCAGCGGTCGCGCTGCACGTCGACGCCGGCCGTTAGCACCAAGCCACCCGCTGGCACCGTGCCCAGCGGATAGGCTTCGGCGCGCGCCTGCAGGGCGTGCTCGTCGGTGCGGTCGCCGCGCTCCTCCCAGGTTTCGGCCAGCACGGTGTTAGTGAAGGTCTTGAGCTTGCTGACATCGCCCTGCTTTTTTGCCTGGCTTGCCTCGGCCCACTGGTTGACCAGGTCGGCCCAGCTGATCCAGCCCAGCGGTGCATACAACGCGCTCATGTGATAGCCGGTCGTCTTGACACCGCGCGCGGCCTCCTTGGTGGGAGCCCAGTGTCCACCGGCCAGCATGCCGGGCTTGTGGTGCTCCTCGATCAGGCCGCCGCAGTGCGCGCACACGTAGCACACCGTGTCCAGATCCGGCGAGCCGTCCGGGCGCTTGTCCCACCGCAGGCCGTACAGCTTGTCAGCACCCCACTCCAGCACCTGGTGCTCATTGCAGTGCGGGCACGGCACCAGGTAGCGGCAAGCGTTGCTGGCCTGGTAGGCCGATTCGATCCGGCTGTAGTCCTTGATCGTCGGGGTGGACACCTTCAAGACCTTGCGCCGCGCAAACGTGCTGGTGCGCTTCTCAGCCAGCGCGACTGGATCTCCTTCGCCATCCACGTCCAGCGGGTAGGCGTCGATTTCGTCCAGGAACAGGTAGCGCACCGGCATGGAGCGCAGGCCGGCCGCGCTGTTGGCGCCCGAGACCACCAGCACCCCGCCGGCGAAGTCCTTCATCAGCGTCGTGTTGCTGTCGTCGCGGCTGCGGTTCTCGCGCACCTTGCGGCGCAGCACCGGCGTTTCTTCCAGCATGGGCGCGATCCGCTGCCGGCTGAAGCGCTTGGCCATGTCGGTCGTCGGCTGCACGCACATGACCGGGCCGGGCTCGTTGTCGATGATGTAGCCCAGCCAGTTCATGCCCGACTCCGACTTGCCCAGCTGGGCGGCGAACATCACCACGACTTCCTGCACGCTGCTGCGGGCGCTCAGGTCGTCCATGATCTGGCGCAGGTAAGGCGTGCGATCGGTGCGCCAGGGGCCCGGCTCGCTCGAGGCCTTGCCTGACAGCATGCGGTTGGTGTCAGCCCACTCGCTGACGGTGATCAGCGCGGGCGGGCGCAGGAACTCGGCAAACAATGCTTGGGCCAGGTCGTCGGCACGCTCCAGGTCGGACTGGGCAAATGACTCCATGACCCCCATCAGGCACCCTCCCCTGGCTTGCCCGCAATGGCGTCGCGGCTCAACTCGGTCAACGCCTGGCGCAGCTCGACGTCGAGCAGCTGGCTCACGCGCTCCATTTCAGTCTCGGCAGCCAGCACGGGCGCCAGTCGGTGCGGCAGCTGCAGCAGCGCATCGCGCGTGGCGCTGATCCGCTTGGCCCAGGCGGCGCGGATGGCCTCGACCCGGATTAGCTTGCCCTCAAGCTCGGCCTCACGCATCTCGGCCAGGTTGGCCTCGGCGATCTCGCGCCGGGTGCGGGCCATCTGGAAATCTTCATCGCCGAAGTCGCCACCCTGAATGGGCGGGAAGGCAGGCGGCGGCAGCGCAATGCTGGTCTCGGACTGGATCGGCGGGCTGGGCTTGCGTGCCGCCACGTTCAACCTGGCCTCGCGCCAGGCCTTGGCCGCCTCGACCGAATCGACGGGCATTCCCTGCCCCTTGAGCTTGGTGATAGCGGCAGGCGACAGGCCAAGCAAGCGCCCGAGCGCAGCCTGGCTCAGGGTGTTTTCTGGGGCTTGTTCACTGTTCACCATGCACGTTCACCGTTTACTTTTGCCAGTCACTAGCGCGAGCGGGCGCAGCAAATGACCCGCACTGGAGCCAGCCAGGGAGGACCCAGACCAGGGGGGTGGGCAGGCGGTCGACTGCAGCATGCCGATCACCTGGCTGTGGCCAGCGCCTGCTTCAGGGCGGCGGCAAGATGGCGGGCAAACACGCGGCGCACCACGGGCTCGGCAATGGCCTCGAGGTCGAGCCGCTTTCGGTAGCGGGCTGGCGTGTCCTCGAACACGATGACCGGCACCAGCTTGCCGGGCCCACCAGCCACGCCAGGCACCCGACGCCAGATGCCCATCGGGGCATCCTTCCAGCTGTCACCCTGCGGCTTGCCGACGAACAGCTGCAGCGCCTTGCCGCGCTGGTCCTTGCGGCGGCCGCTGGCACCCAAGCGCCGGGCAATGACTGAACTCAGTTGACCGTTGTCTGCTGCCGCTTTCAGCTTGGCCACCAGGCCGCGCGGGATGTTGCCAAAGGTGTTGAGCTGGATGTTGCCCGGCAGCCTGATGCCCGCAGGCCCAGGCTGATAGGTGCCGCCTTCAGCCTGCAGCTTGAGGTAGCGCGACTGGATCTCGCGGAAGCCCACCTCGGCCACCAGTGCGTCGCGCTTGGCTGGCTTGATGTAGGTGCCGCGCTTGGTAAAAGGCGTCGGTCGGTCGAACACCTGGTCGAGCCCAGCAGGAATGTCCTGGCGCACCTCTTGTGCGGTTCGGGTCAGGGCCACAGCAGTAGCAAAGCGCGCCTGCTTCTCGGCTGTCTGCAGCAGGCGCCGCATGGCCGCGCTGTCGGTTTGCACGGTGATCTTCACGCCATCACCTCCCATGCCGCTGCCGTGACGGCTGCAATTTGCTGGGCACGTCCCACCAGGTGCCCAGCTCGGACGGGTGCGGCTTGAAGCCAGCCGCCTTGATGCGCTGGCCGACTGCCGCCCGCAGGCCCTGCCAGCAGTCGTCCTGCTCCATCTGCGCTACACGCTGCTGCGCATAGGCCCAACAGCCGGGCGTCATGGCCAGCGCCGCATAGTGCTCGGCGATGCGGTTGAAGGTGTCGGTCCATGTCAACGGTTTGTCCCTGGTGCGTCATGGTCAAAACGCGGTCCGGCGGTGCGGCCAGTTGACGAAGCACTGCGGCTCGTCGCCCTGGTCGGCCAGGTAGTGCTGGCCGTCGCGGTGGAACCAGAGCGTGATGCTGGGTTCTCCGTCGCCGTTGCCGTCGTAGTTGCGCTGCTTGCGGCAGAGCAGGAAGTGATCCGGGTCGCTGGCCTTGGGTGACAGATCGCCCTTGGCGCGGATGTCGTCTTCCTTGGCCTTGTTGCGCCAGACCATGAACACGTTGTCGACCTGGTCGGTGATGGCGCCCGAGCCCTTGTTGTCGTGCTTGTCGGGGACGGCATGCTCGTTGACGGGCTTCTTGAGGTGGTGCACCAGGTGGATGTGCACCTGGTAGTCACGGGCCACGGCAGTGAGCTCGTCGACGAAGGACTTCTGGCCGTTGTAGTCGTCCTCGCCGCGCACGCACTTGGCCAGGTTGTCGATGAAGATGTGCTGCACGCCCAGCTCCTTGGCGCAGTAGCGCGCCATGCCGATGACGATGCCGGCCTCGGCGGTGCCCATCTGGTCGTAGAGCCAAAGGCGGTTGTCGGTCCATTCGCCGAACTGGTCGAACAGCTGGTCGAGCACCTCAAGACCGCTGTCGCCCTGGAACTCAGGGGAAAACGGGTTCATGCCGATGAACATGCGGGCCATGCGCTGCAGGGTGGCTTCGGGCTTCATCTCGAAGCTGGCGACGCAGACGCGCTCGCCCTGCCCCATCAGGCTCAGCGCGATCTGACTGGTCATGAGGCTTTTGCCGTGGCCGTTCTGGCCCGACCACAGCGTGACCTCGCCCGGGCGGAACGCGAAGTTGTCGCGCGCCTTGGGCCAGGGCAGGAAGGCCTGACGCTCGGTCTGGCGGGTGCGCATGCGGGCCTTGAGCGAGTCCACCCAGGACGAGGCCGGGCGAACCTTGGTCTGGGCCTCGGTCTCGCGCAGGTACTCGGTGAAGTCAATTTCGTCGATGTCAAAGATCGCAGCCATTACGCGGCCTCCTGCTCGGTGCGGTGCCAGACTTCGGCCCAGCCGGTCTGGTCGAATGGGGATTGGCCCGACAGCACATGGCAGGCAGCCACGGTGGCGGCGCCAGAGGCCTTGCAACGCTCGGCCAGGGCCTTGGCGCGGGCTTCGTCCGGGCTGCTGATGCTGACGCGCAGGCCGACGAGGCAGCGCAGGTCGAGCAGCGGCACCGAGTCGCCAGCGACGCACAGGGTCACATGGGCGCCGACGCTGTGCCAGTCGGTGTCGCAGGGGTAGTCGTTGACGAAAACGATCTGGGGCGCCTGGCGCTCGCGGCGCAGGGCAATGAGTTGGTCGTGTCCGCGCATCAGATGGCCCCCCGCAGCAGGTTGCTGTAGCCCTCGTCGGCCGCAGCGGCCGAGCCCGGCAGGCGGCCCTGGTGCAGCTTGGGCGCCGTGGCGGCAGCGGCCAGGCGATCGTTTTCGACGATGGTCAAGGCGTAGGCAAAGCCGCTGCGCTTCGAGGCGGCCTTGCTGGCGGCGGCGATGAACTCGTCGACGTCGGCGCCGGCGGCGATCAGGGCGCGCAGGCGGGGGTTGCCTGGGTTGGGGTCCGAGATGCCGGCGGCCTTCATGGCGCGGCAGACCAGGCCGGCCATGCTGGGCTGAACCGCCACCAGGGCGGCAGGGGCTGCAGCGGCGGCAGCCTGGGCCGGAGCGGCGGGGCCGGCGGGTGCAGCGGGTGCGACTGCGATCGGCGCAGCCGGTTCAGCAGAGGTCTGGGATTCGACCAGGTCGGCCAGCGGCGGGAATGCGGGCTGCTGGGTACTGCCGACAGGCGGATCTCCATCGCCCCCCGTGGGGGGTAGGGGGGATTCTGTCTCTGTCTCTGTCTCTTGCACCGTTACAGAAACGTTTCCTTGCCGTTTCACTGCGTTTCCGCCTTGTTTCTGGCGCTCGCGGAACTTGCGGACGCGGTCAGTGCTGGCGTCGGACTGGTACTGGCGCTCGTCCCAGGCCAGGGGCTGCAGGGTGTCGCGGTCGATCAGGCCGACCTCGGCCAGGCGGCGGGCGACCTCGTCCAGCTCGCGGGTGGACAGGCCGAGCTTGAGCGCGATCTTGCGGGTCTTCAGGTCGTGCGAGTCGGTGCTGTCGAGCAGGCCCTTGGACTTGCAGCACAGCAGCGCGACGAAGTGCCAGCGGTCCTCGAAGGCCAGCAGGCGCAGCTTCTCGTCATCGATCGCTTCGGAGTAGAGCCGGAACCAGGACATGGGCTTGGCGCTCATTGCTGACCCCCGCTGCGCGAATGGCCCGCCGGTGTGATATCCAGATTGATCTGGGAGCTGACTTCGTTCATAATCGCTTCACTCTTTCTTGAGTAGCCCGCCTGAGCTGTTGACGCAGCGTTGATGGCGGGCTTTTTCTTGCCTGCTGTTTGAAGATTGGCCGCAGGCAGCGCCATGGTTGTCACGCGACCAGACGGCCCTGGCGCACCGGGGCGGCCAAGGTCGAGTTCTTGCGCTGGCTGACCGGGTTGATGCGGCTGTTGCCGGTCTCGATCAGCCGGCCCTGCTTGATCAGCATGTCCACGCGGGCTGATATCCATCCATCGCTACGCGCAGGGGCATGGAGCTGGTTGTAGGCGTGCTGGATCTCGGCCCGGGTCACGTCCGGCATGCCGTTGCGCAGCAGGCCCAGCGCGACGTCCAGCACCTTCTGCCAGTCCATCACCTTGGCGGTGGCCGACAGGGAGTCGTAGGACTCGGACGAAGCCGCGCGGCCAGCAAAATGGGTTTCAGTCATGGGAGTCATGGTGAAGATCCGGCAGCCAAGTCAGGACTTAACGCGATAGGCCGCGACATCCGGGCCGGTGCTGGCCTGCGGCTGGGCCACAGACGGACCTTGCATGCCGGTGCGCAGGGCCCGACGATGGGTCATCATCAGCTCGTCGTAGGAGGCGCCGTGGTTGTCCAGGCAGATCAGGTCACGCAGGTATTCGCTCATGGTCATGCCCAGGCTGGTGGCCTTGCGGGCGGCCAGCAGCTTGGTGGCGTCGGGGATGTGGGTCTTGACCTCTTCGGTCAGCTTGCTGGGCTCGAAGGCGACAAACATGGCGGCGACTCCTTGGTGGTCGTGGAAGATCATGGGCGGTCAGCTGGCGAGGCAAGGGGCGGGCCGGTCCAGTCGGCTACGATGGGAGTTCTCACACTGACCATCAACCAGAAAGGACCGACCCATGACTATCAAGACCATCAGCGGCGCCGAGCTCAAGCTCATGCTGCAGGACTTCATCAACACGCTGGAAGACGACGCGCAGGTGTCTTTTGGCAGTGGCGACTTGACCCTGTATCGGGTCGAGGATCGCGGCGTGTTGGATGGGGTGCGCATGGTGCAGATCGAGTTCGACCAGGCTTACAAGGTCACCGCGGACTGAGCGCGGGCGCGCTCTTCATCCATGGTCTCGTTGCGACCCAGCGCGGCCTCGGCGCGCAGCTCGGCCAGCCAGGCGCCCAAGTGCTTTTGCACGTCGGCGTCGGTGCGGAAGTAGCCCGTGAAGGCGTGACCGAACGGATGGCTGGCCACGACCTGCCAGCCGCCCAGGTCAGTCAGGGTGATCTCAAGACGAGTGCTCATTTACGCCCCCTGCCCGGCCGCAGCCGTTGCGATATCGGAACCAGCCGGCGCCAGGGTGGCGGGCTGGGTGTTGGCCAGGTCGATCAGGCGCAGGCCAAGGCTGTAGCGCGGCTCAATCGTGCGGCCGCGCGCCAGATCTGCGATGCAGCTTTGCGAGCAGTCGGCCTTCTGCGCAAGCTCCGCCTGGGTAAGGCTGTTCCTGGTCTGCGCCTGCTTGATGATGTTTTTCCAGTCCATACCATCGATATTAGCGGAATTCCGTTATTTTATCAACGGATAGTCGTTACCGCTTTTCCGTAGAGTTGGACCATGGCTACTGAATACGGACTCCGACTGCGCGCTGCTAGGAAACGCGCCAAGATGACCCAGATTGAGGCATCCAAGGCGTCTGGAATTCCGCAAAGCACAATCTCAACCTCTGAGCGAGAGAGTCATGGATCATCAGAAACCCCTGTTTACGCAAAGCTCTATGGCGTAGATGCCCACTGGCTCGCCACCGGTGAAGGCGAAATGCTGCCAGCCGGCAGCCAAGTCGAGGCATCGAATGTGACGGCGCTGCCGACGCCCGCCCTGCGCAGCCTGGATGACGTATTGGCAGAGCTGCAGACCGTGGTCGATGGCCTCTCGCCGCTGCTGCAGGACGCGGGCCGCGCGGTACTGATCAAGTGGATCAACGGGCAGGCCAGCCGAGGCGATGCGGTGGCCACCCTGGAGGGGCTGCGGCAGGCCAGCGCCACCCCGGTATCAGGAGGAGGAAGCGGCACTGAAAAACAGCGCGCCGCCTGAGCGCCCAGATCATCCCCTTTCGACCCAGGTCAGCGCAACGGCCACATCACCCATCAACCCATCGACCCAAGCTCACCCCATGACTGAAGACCCCTCCATTGCAGACCAGGCCAGCAGGAGACCGGCGGATCAACTCAACCAGGTCACCGGCGCCCATGAGGCCAACGTCTTGCTGCTGACGGCAGCCGTCAACATGCTGTTCCGGCTGGCGGTCAAGTCCAAGCTGAGCGACGCACAGACGCCGTAAGGCAATTCAACCCTGACCTGCCAGCCGCCCTTGGGCGGCTTTTTTGCGCCTACACAGGCGTGCATGGCCTGCCGCGCCCCTGTTCTTGGCCAGATTTTTTTCTGATCGGATGAGGCGGGTACAAAAAAATTCCGACTGAATATCGGAAAACCGTTGACACTTTAAAACGGTTTCCCGATAATTTACCCATGTCGCAGCGAAAGCAGCGCGGCAAGGGCCGACGGATCGACGTGCAGCCCGGCAGGCCAGGATCGGCGCAGAGGCAATGTGTAGCGCCGCCATCCCGTCCAGACGCAGCAAGCCATGCGCCTGGACCGCCCGCAGCGGCCCCTTAACAACCCACCGGATACCCCAGGCGCGACTAAGCGGCCAGACCAACAGGCCGGCCCCACGTAGAAAGCGCCCTGCTCCATCGACCCCCAGCAGAAGACGAAGGCGGGTCAAGTCTGGCTCTCCCTGCACCCAGCGCGTCACGGTGGCGCGCGCAGAAGTCACAGGCCAGTCCGCCAGGTCAACACCAGGCGGCGCCCACCTGTCGTGGCGTGGTAACGACAGGCACAGGCCTGACAGGTCGCACCAGAGAAGGCCCCTCAACCGGGCCGAGATCGAAGCGAAACCGGCAGGCCGAAAACCCGAGCGTCTTCAGGTTGAGGGGGCTGGGGTTTTCAACCCGCAGTCTCAACCCCCACCGGAGAGCACCATGAGCCAATCCACCAGCGCCGCCACCGATGTCGGCGAATTCATCACTGACCTCGACGGCGGCATGTTCGACCGCAAGTTGTCGATCGCGTTGTCGCAAGTCGCCGCCGCTGCGGTCGACAACGACAAGGCCGGCGAGGTCACGGTGAAGTTCAGCTTCGCCAAGATTCCCGGCGCCAAGCAGGTGCAGTGCAAGCACTCGCTCAAGTTCACCCGCCCGACCGCTGACGGCAAGGCCAGCGAGGAGGAATCCCGCTCGACCCCGCTGCATGTCGGCCGCTTCGGTCGCCTGAGCCTGGCGCCCGAGAACCAGCTCGAGATCATCAACCGCGCTGGTCAGCTGACCGGCACACCCCAGTAACCACCCCACCGGGAACCCATCCATGACCATCACCGTTGAAGCCATCCGCGAGTTGCAGGAATCCCACGTCGTCGAGCAGGCCAACCGCAATGTGCGCCTGATGTCGGGCGACAAATCGGCCGTCATCGCCCTGCCCGACCACTACACCACGCACGACCTCGAGAAGTTCCTGCCGCTGCGCCGCCGTGCCCGCGGCCGCATGAGCACCACCGCGATGCGCGACTTCGTGGCCTACAGCTTGATTCATCGCGAGCCAGGCGCGACGATCTTCATCGACGCCAACAAGATGCGCGCGGTCGGCGTGCTCAACCTGGGCCAGCCTGACGCGGCCGGCCATGCCGACAACCAGGCGGTCCTGGAGCTCGAGCAGACCGCCGCCTACAAGGCACTGCGCCAGGCCTGCAGCGGGCACAAGAGCCAGGCGACGCTGGCCGAGTTCCTGGAAGACTGGCCCGACGCGGTGCAGGCTTTTGCTGGCACCGAGCAGCTGGCCGCACCGAAGGCCATCGCCGCGATCCGCAAGATCACGATCGAGTCGCTGCGCAAGCTCGAAAGCGAAGAGCAGCAGCTCAGCGCCACGCGCAGCGCTTTTGAGTCGGTCGCAGCCACCAGCACCGAGAAGCTGCCGACGCACCTCTACTTCAACTGTGTGCCCTATGCCGGTCTGTCGGAGCGCCAATTCGTGCTGCGGTTGCAGATTCACACCGGCGACAAGGCACCGTCGCTGAGCCTGCGCATGGTCAACGAGGAGCTGCACGCCGAGCAAATGGCGCAAGAGCTCTGCGCGCTGCTGCGGAGCCAGTGCCAGGCCGCCACTGACGTCATCGAGGCTGAGCCGATGCAGGTGCTGATTGGCAGCTACTCGGCAGCAGCCTGATAGGCCGATCACCATGAGCACCCGCATCTACCTGGTCACCGACCAGGAATCCCAGGCCAAGCGCCTGATCCGCGCCGGCAGCCAGGCGCAGGCCATCCGCCACGCGGCGCAGTCGCGCTTTGCAATCGAGGTCGCCGGACAGGACGACCTGGTCCAACTGCTGGCCAGCGGCCAGGCGGTCGAGTCGGCAGCGCAAGCCAGCGAGGCCGAGGCCGAACCGGCCGCCTGATCGCCATCACGCGCACCCCGGCACGCCGGGGGCGTCCAAGCAAGCCCGCTGGGCCGACCGACCACATGGGGTGGAAGGCGGAGGTATGTGTTCCTCAGAGGGCTTCCTTGGGCGCGACTGCCCACCACCAACTCCCTGCCCGGCTCGAACCCGGGTTTAGCCCGCCAGCCGCCTACCGGCTGAGCGGGCGTTTTTCTATCCCTTTTCGGTCGAGGCTAGGTGCAGCAGTCATGAGCGGCACCGAACGGTGGTTGTCGTGCCGCCTGCCTCGGCTCTTTCACACGACGCTTGGAGGACGACACCATGAAATCCATCATCCTGGCAGCGCAGGTGCTGCTGGTCATTGCCATGGGCAGCATTGCGGCCGTGATCAGCACGGTCGAGAAGTTCGGGGGGTTGTGATGGACACCACACTCGCTGTGGCCAATGGCAAGGCGCCGACCGCCTTTTTCCTGGCCAGCTACCTGGAGCTGCAGGCTGAGCACGATGCCGGCCTGAAGCACTGGGCTTCCTACGGCGGTTACACCGACCATTCCCTGCCGCGGACGCTGATCGAGCGCGGCCTGGCCAAGACGCGGGAGCTGATCAATCAAACGCTGATGGTCATCCGGTGCGACGGCGGCCTGCTCTTTGCTTGGCAAGGCACCCTGGCACTGGCGCAGTGGAAAGGCGGTGCAGCATGAACCCCCGCCTCTCCAACCTGAGCCCCGGCGCTGCGGTGCTGATCGGGGTGCTGGCCTTCGCGGTCGGCATTGCGATCAACGTCGACAACGCGAAGTTCTTCGCCCACGGCATCGAGCTGATCATGCCCGAGGGCGCGCTGCGCGACACGCGGATCGAGGCCGGCTACCTGATGGTGATCGCCGAGCTGTTGTTTTTTTTCTTGGCGGCCATGGTGCGCGGGCCCGGGTCGGCCGGCTGGCGGACGGCGTTTACCGCGATGGCCCTGGCGCTGGCGGTGTTCGAGACCGTGACGATCTACTCGACCCAGGCGGCGATCGGCCGCGCCGGCGTGGCCGAGGTCACCGGCACCGACAGCCGCATCGAGCAGCTGCAGGCCAGCATCACGCAGCAGCGCGAGACGGCGCGGGCGCTTCGGGCCAGCGGCGAGCGCAGCGCGGCCAGCGACTACCGCGACAGCAGGATCGCGGGCATGCAAGCGATCGACCGGGCCGCCGCGCTCGAGGCCCGCACCGCCCAGCTGTCCGCCGAGCTGGGCACCCTGCACGCCAGCCGGCGCCCGACGATGGAAAGCATCCTGGGCGAGGACGGCGCGCAGGCGCACAACGCGGCGTTTTCGATCCTGCTGATGCTGTCGGGCATGCTGCTGACCAGCAGCGCGGGCTGGTTTGTCGGAAATGCCCGCATGGGCTGGGCGGCGCGCAAGTTGGGCGACGCCGGGCGCTGGGCGCGTGACGGAGCTGTCAAGGTGGCCATGCCGGCCGCTGCTGCTGGCGTGGTGGCCATGAGCCCGGCAGCGTTCGCTGCGCCGGCGCCCGCCTCCCCTGCCCCGCAGTCGCTGGCAGCAGCAGCGCCATCGCCCAGCTCGATCCGCTACAGCGTGCCGCTGGCCGCCGTGCCGGCCGTGCTGGACCGTGCTCGCGCAGACACAGCGGACCGTGCTCGCGCAAGCACACCCGCACCGACTGAGCGTGCCGACGCCGACACGGTGCAGCCGCCACCGGCCAGTGCAAAAGCGTCACGGTCACAGCGCCGCGCGCCGCGCGCGACGCGGGTCGAGGACGGCCAGAAGCTCGACACCGGCACCGAGGGCAAGGCCGCTGCGCGCTACCAGCGCGTGCGCGCGGCAGTCGCGTCCGGCCAGATCAAGCCCAGCGTGCGGGCCATCCAATCGGCAGAGGGGGGCGGCACTGTCGTGGTGCGGCGCTACCTGCAGACCATGGCCGACGAAGGCCTGATCGAGCGCAAGCCGAGCGGGCAGGGCTACGTGCTGCTGCGCCGGCCGGTGCACCCTGACCAGATCGAGCTGACGCTGTGACCGGCGATCGACGCGAGCGCGTGCAGCGGCTGCTGGACCAGCTGGCCGCGCGCGGGCCGGATCTGGCACCGCTGACGCCCGAGCAGGCGCTGGCGCACGACGGCTGGTGGCTGGTGCTGTACCGGCTGCTTGGCAGATCAAAACCCTGACATCAACCCCAGCCCGCAGCGCGCGGGCTTTTTTACGCCTTACCCATGACCACCAATACCCACAAACCCAAGCTGCTGATCGGCTTGATCGGCCAGGCCGGCAGCGGCAAGGACACTGTCGCCCGCATACTGCGCGACCAATGGGCACGCCAGCACGCCGCTGGGGTGCAGCTGGCGTTTGCCGATCCGGTGCGCGAGCTGGCAGTGGCTTTCCTGCGCAGCTTCGGGGTGCGCGATCCGCACCGCCTGGTGACAGACCCCGAGCTGAAAAACATCGTCATCGATGCCGTCGGCCTGTCGCCGCGCCGCATCATGCAGACGCTGGGCACCGACTGGGCACACGCTCACGCCGGGCGCGATGTCTGGATCAGATCGATGGAGATCCGACTGCACGACGCGGCACGCGCCGGCATGAAGCATGTGGTGATCAGCGACGTGCGCTTCGAGCTCGAGGCCGAGTGGCTGCGCGGCCAGGGTGGCGTGCTGTGGCGCGTCGATCGACCGGGGGTGACGCCGGTGCTCGAGCATGTCAGCGAGACCGAGATGGCGCAGATACGCAGCCATCGCACGGTCGAAAATGACGGCACGCTGGCCGACCTGGAAAGCGCGGTGCGCTTCGAGTTGGCGCGCGCGCATTACGAGGCAGGGCTGAGGTGGGCAGCATGAGCGCCGCACCGACCGAGCTGACCCTGCGGCAGCGCATCGAGGCCACGCTGCTGCTGCACCCCGGCCGTGGCGTGGCGCTGACGCGGCTGTACGAGCTGCTGCCCGACGCGGGCACCACTCAAGTGCGGCTGACCCTCAAGAATTTGATGAAGCGCGGGCTGGTGATCCGCCACGGCACCATGCGCTACCCGGCCTACCAGCTGGTGCGCGCGGGCGACCCGCTGCACCGGCCCGTCGAGGCCGCGCCGGTCGAGCTGGTGCAGGCGCAGCACACGGCGCGGGCCAGCAAGCCGCGCGTCAAGTCCGCACTGGCCGAGGCGGTGACTTGGCCGGCTGACGTGCAGATCCAGCACTTCACGCTGGCGCGCAAGCCAGATCCGTACACCGGCACCGACTGGACCGGCGCCATGACGCGCAGTGGCTGCGAGGACCATCAACTGGTGCCGTCCAGGCGCGGCGAGGTGCGCGTGCTGCACCGGGGCCCGATGGGCATTTGTGGGGCGCGCAAGCGCCGGGAGCCTGCGGCATGAAAAAGACCACCGCCTACGGGCGCAAGCTGGCCCGCCAGGGTCGGCGCAATGAGCTATCTGGCGTCGAGCACGCGGTGCACGCGGCCAGCATCCTCAAGACCATCAGCACACGCCGCAGCCGCGAGGCGCCGCCGATGCCGGGCGGCGAGTGCTTGGAAGACATCGGCCGCAACACCGCGCGGGACAGCGAGCTCAAAGTGCGCGCGGCGCTGGAATCGCTGCTGCACGGCACCGAGACGCTGGACCGCGACCAGGACCTGGCCACGCTCAACGCGGCGCTGGTGCTGGGGTCGGAGCGCATGCTGCAGATCCTGTTCCGCACCGAGCGGCCCCGGGCCGATGCGGTGATCGACCTGAACCGGCTGCCGCAGGACGCGCGCGAATCGGTACAGCGCTTTGTGCTGGCGCGCGAGGCCATCAACCGCGCGCGCGAGCGCTGGGAGCAGCACGGCCAGTGGGGCCTCGACGGCGCGGGCCGTGGCGACCTGGTCGCCGGCATCGACCTCTATTCCCAGCTGCTGCACGACAGCACCCCCGAGCAAATGAAAGCCGCCTGGCGCGAGGCCGACCGGCTGCTGCGCGAGCTCTATGAACAGGAGACCCAGCAATGAACTGCTGCAATGATTTTGGCGAATGCACGCGCGGCCATGACTGCCCAGCGCGGCTTGAGTTGGCCGGTCCGGCAGTGACCTACCGCACCGGATCGAAGCGCCTGGACAGCGTGCTGCAGGCCGTCTCGTATGGCGTGGCGGTGCTGGGCGCGCTGTGCCTGGTGGCGGCGGTAATCGCGACGATCGGCCTTCCGGGAGGAGTGGCGCGATGATCGTCTCGAAGCAACAGATTGCTGACGCCGTGGCGCGCTGCCTGGCGCTGTACGGAGACCAGGAGGCCGCCATCGAGGCGGTGGCGCAGGCCATGCACCTGAGCGTCGAGACGGTGCGGGAGTGCGTGGAGGGGGTGGCGGCATGAGCGCGCAGCAGCAATCCATCCCAGAAATCACCGAAGCCCAGGCGCTGTCGCTGGCTGACGAAATTTTCAGCCGCGTGCGATCGCTGGATGCGCTCAAGCGCTTGGCTGCGCGGGCCAATGCGCGCTACGACGCGGTGCGCAAGGCCCAGAAGCGGCAGCGTAAGACAGGAAGAACCCATGACAACTGAGCAGAGCCCCGAGTGGCTGATCGAAAACGCCGACCACGGGATCGCTTTCGAGGTCGCTTGCGCTGCTGCTTTGACGCGGCTGCTGGCTGAAAACGCCGAGCTGCAGCGGCAGCTCGAAGCGATCGGCGCCGGCGGCGTTGGGCCGCTGCGCAGGCCGCTGTCGGCCTGGATCGACAAGCTGATCACCGCTGGCCTGTACGCGATCAGCCTGGGCGCGCTGATCTGCGCCGTGATGGTGGCGGCCGTTGCGATCGGAGGCGCGCTATGAGCATCACCATCGACTCGACACGAACCACGGCTGTCGACCAGGGGCACTGCTGGATCGACATCGACAAGCAGCCGCCGCCGGCTGGCGTCAAGTTGTTGCTGATCAACCGGGCCAACGGCGTGGCCTGCCTGAGCATCTACCAGGCCAAACACCAGTGGACTCACTGGGCTGGGCTTCCCCGATTTTCCGACCAGGTCGACCAGAAGGAGGCGACACCATGAGCATGCTGCACCAGTTCTACCTGCTCGAGAAGTACGGCCCGCGTCTGAGCATCAAGCAGATGTCGGAGGCCATGAGCCTGACCGAGTCGGCTATCCACCGCCGGATCAGCGACGGGACGCTGGGCATCCCGACTTACGTCGACAGCGGCAAGCGCTGGGCCGACGCGCGCGACATGGCCGAGTACTTCGACACTATGCGCGCCGCGGCGCGTCAGCATGTGGCCCGCGGTGCAGGTCTTCCGGCTTGAGGTTGGTGTAGCGCTTGAGGTGCTGCCAGCTTTTGTGACCCGACACCAGGGCTACCTGCTCGATCCGGTAGCCCTGCTCGAACAGCAGCGAAACGCCGTGATGGCGCAAGTCATGGAAATGCAGGTCAGGAATGGCCAGCTCGCGGCAGGCTTCCGTGAAGTACTTCGACATCGTCTGAGGGTGAATCGGGAAGATCCGGTCGCCCTCTTTTTTTTGCGCCTGCACCAGCTCCCAGGCGCCATTGAGCAGCGGCACCTGCTGGTCGTTGCCCATCTTCTCGCGCGGATCCTTGCGATCGCGCACCAGCACCAGACGCCGCTCGGCATCCAGATCCCCCCACAGCAAGCCTGTGATCTCGCCCCGGCGCATGGCGGTCAACACCGCAAATCGCACCGCATCGGCGTAAACCTTCCCCCGTTTTTCTTCCAACTGGCAAGTGATCCTTGACAGTTCGTCCTCGGTCGGCCGGCGCTCGCGCTTGCCACCGCCCCCGATCAGCTTGAGGTGGTTCAGCAGCGGCCGGGCCTTGCCGACCACGTCCGGCAGCTCGATGTGCAGCGCAGCACTGACCAGGCGCATGACCGTCCCTAGCTTCGAGATGTCCATGTTGATGGTGTATGGGCCGGCGCCCATGTCGGCGCGCGTGCGCGCATAGCCGACCAGGTCGTCGGGCGTCAGCGTGGCGGCATCCCGGTCACCCAGGTAAGCGGCCAGCATCTGCAGCATGTAGTGCTCGCTGGTCGTGTCGTCGATCGGCCGGCTGGATCTGCGCAGCTTGCGGTAGCGGTCGATCAGGTCGGAGACCAGCAGCCGATGCCCCAGCACATCTTGTGCCTTGGGCACCAGGTCGCGGTCGATGTCGGCCTCGATGGCGCGGGCCCACCGCTCAGCCTGGGTCTTGGTCGTGAATGTTTTACAGTAGGATGGATGGCCTTTGCGGCGCACCAGCGCGCGCCACTTGCCCTTGACTTCGACGATGCTTGCCATGCGTGGTGATACCGTATCAACTGTGTATCACCCGCATTATCAGACAGGCGCAAACAGGCGCAAGCAGGCGCAAAGCGCACAGAGGAAAACAGGCTAGAATTCAGCCTGATCTCTCCGTAGTTCAATGCGACGCCTGCAGAGGGAAAATCACCAAAGCGGTATCACTCTGGTATCTGTTTTTCTCCAAACAGGGCGGAAGCTGCTGCATCGTACTGCGCTCGACACTCCGTCAGCGAGGCTCGGACGGTATCGGCTGCGGTAGCAAGCCCGACAAGAACTTCTGCATCTTCCCGGAAAAGTCGATCTCCGCCGCAGCTGGCAGCGGGCTGAGTTCCGGTAGCCTCGGCGGGGGCGGGCACATAGTTATCTGGCCTTTTGGCGCGCTGGAGCACGCGCTCAAGAGCAGCAGCGTGGCGCAGGTCAATAGCTGTGATGTCTTTTTCATGTTGCCTCCTGATTTCATCAATGTGCCGCATCAGTCCGGCTTCAACTTCTCGTGCCTGCTTTGATGCTCTGGCGTTGGCCTCGCCGTCAGCGACCTTCTGCTGTTCCCAGGCCAGTCGCACCTCGTCTCGGCCGGCAGTCAGGCCCAGGTCGTAGATCAGCCAGGCCAGAGCACCCAGAGTGGCGGCAATGGCAAAAAGGAAAATTGTCGTCATGCGGGCTCCGGTCATGGTGTTTCTCCAGCCGCCAGGCACTTGTCCCGGCGCTTCAGGCTGCGCTCGTAGACGCCATAGCAGCGCTGGTTCGGCCTGCCATTGATGAGCGTCGAGCAGTCGTAGCCGCCAGCGAAGCGGTAGCGCGTATGCGCCTCGCAAGCCTGCTGGTATTGGCCGGCGTTGACCAGGCGCACCATTGCCGACGCGCAGGTTTTACCAACCCCGTACTGGTACGAGTGATCGACCAGCATGTTGTATTCATCTTGGTGCAAGTCGGCCGTGACGCATTGCTTCAAGCCTCGCTCGTCTTTTTCGATGTGCTTGTAGCTGCGCTTGAGGGCCTGCGGCGGCGTGATCGTGTCGCCCATTTGCACAGGGCTACCATCGTCGCGGAAAGTCGATCCGAAGCCGACAGTTGCGCGGTCATTCTTGACTGGTATGACGGCCTTGTTGCTCCAGCCCTCATCCCCCAGCAGGGCGACCAGCGCCGCTGCCGACAGCGAGAGGCTGGCAATGGATGCGCGTTTCACAGTGGCCACAGGATCACCCTCCACCAGATCAGAGGCCAGATCAGCAACAGGCGGGCGTTCATCCCAGCACCCCCACCTTGGTCGCCACGAACATTACCGCAGCGGACACGATGGCCCAGACAGTCCGGTCCATCCAGTCGGCCGCGCGGTTCTGCGCAGGCTCGGACTTCTCCAGCTCGGTGATGCGGTTGATGGCGCCGTCCAACTTGGCCTCCATTTTTTCCAGCAGCTTGAAGGCGCGCTCCAAGGCTTGACCGGCTTGAGCCTGCCGCTCTTCGACCAGGGCTAATTTCAGGATGGCAGCGGCCAGCTCGCGCATGCCCTCCTTGAAGTCCTGCATGCCGGCCTTGATGTCGCCCACGTCCGAGTGCAGACTGGCCAGCTGGACAGAGAACGCCTTCCAGGCCTGTTCGGTGGTTCGGCGCTCGGGGCCGATGTAGTTGTCGCTCATGCCTGTATCCCTTTCACTTTCGGTATTCCTCGGGCAACTGCACTTGGCGGCGCTCGGCCCAATACGCCACGCGGCAATGGTCCTTCTCGATGGGGGACAGCAACCAGTCAATCTTTGGCCGCCAAAACTTGCCCCAGAACTTCCCCTGCTGCTCCAGCCGCCAGCAGGCGCTGCTGATGGTCTCGTCAGGGTAGCCATCGCCCAGCGTGATGAGCACGTAGAGCAGCTGATCCAGCGCGATGAACAGATGCAACAAACGCCGCTTGATAGTCATGCCAACTCCCTTGAAAACCTGAACCGACCCAGCACCGCCCGCACCAGACCGCGCGCATTGGCGTGCTCGGCATGGGCCAGCCAGCTGCCGACGGATTGCGAGATGCGCTCCAGGCTGACCTGGCGCGCGGCGTAGAGCTGCTGCAGCCGCTTGAGCGTGCGCGTGATGCGCGTCACCGAGCTGCGCCGCAGCCGGCGGTGCGTCGGCCAGATCCGGTAGCCCAGGAAGTCAAGCGCCCGGCCACGCCAGCCATGCACCGGAAAAACCTGCGTCTTGCGGTTGGTGTGAAGCCGCAGGTGGCGGGCCAGGAAGGCCTCGATCCGCTCGCGCACCCGGTGCAGGTGCTGCTTGTCGTGGTGCACGACGATGAAGTCGTCCATGTAGCGCGCGTAGTGCCGCTCACGCAGCCCGTGCTTGACGAACTCATCCAGCTCATGCAGGTAGATGTTGGCCGCCAGCTGGCTGGTCAGGTTGCCGATCGGCAGGCCGACGCCCGGCGTGTCCGGGTGCAGACTGCAGGCTGAATCGATGATGGCGTCGAACAGGGCCAACGTGCGACGGCAGGCCACGCGCCGGCGCACCAGGCGCTTCAGGATGCCGTGGTCGATGCTGCGGAAGTAGGCGGCAATGTCGGCCTTGAGCACGTAGGCCTGGCCATGCTCGCGCTGGACCTGCCGCAGCATGGCTTGCGCTCGGTCGGCACCACGGTGCGTACCCCGGCCCGGCCGGCAGGCGTAGCTGTCGGCAATGAATCTCCGCTCCCAGATCGGCTCCAGCACCGCCACCAGGGCATGCTGCACCACGCGGTCGCGGAACGGCAGCGCGGACACCAGCCGCTGCTTGGGCTCGAAGATCGTGAAGCTGCGGTAGGCACCGGTCCGGTACTCGCCCCAGATCAGCTCGTTCTGCAACTGGATCAGGTTGCCTTCCAGATCCTGCTCGAAGCGCTGCACCTCGATCCGGTCGCGCTTGCCCGCGCGGGCGCGCAGGTAGGCGGCATGCAGGGCCTCGAAGTCATAGACCTGCTCGAACAGGTGCTTGTAGGTCTTGGCCATCACGTCACCCGCAGGGTCAGACCCCGAAGGGCGGCCGGTCCGAACGGTCGCGCCGCAGCGCTACTGGAACGGCCGGCCTGTTGACTATGCCGGCTGACGCGGGCTTGGTGGCCCCGCCTGGCCGTGGAAGGCGCATCCTTTTGAGGGGTGGACTGCACGCCGGCCGCGTGGGCCTGCGCTTTCTGCCATGCCCCAGAAGCGGGACGGGCCCCGATGTTGGCGTTGGAGTTCGAGCGCGGGTTGTTCAGGTTCAGCGCGAACACCCCCGTGATCGCCGCGTTGTTCCAATTGCCGCCACGGATCGGGACACGTTTCAATGTGCCTCCCCCATCGGCTGACTGATTGACTTGACCCAGCCGCCCACCATGCGGCCGATCTCGTCGTTCAGCTTCGCCCATGTCTCGTACTTCTTGAAGTCCAGATAGCCCAGGTTGCGCGCCATCCGCACCTGACTGCGCAGCAGGTCGAGCTCGGTGTCAAGCTCCTGCAGCGCCGTCTTCTTGTGATAGCGCTTGTGACAGGTCACGATCAGGCGCAGCAGCGCCCACATGCTGCCGCGTAGCTCGGCTGCCAGCACATGGCGCTCGGCCTTGGGGAACTGGCGCAGCGCCACGTAGCCATACTCGATCATCGCCTCGCATTTCTGGCGGATCAGCAGGTCGGTCACGCGCGGCGGCTGGTCGGGTTGGGCTATGGCTCGGGTCATGGGGTGGACTTCAAGGGCCTGGGCTATCGCCCAGACCATCAGGATTCAGGAATCAGAACTCAGGACACAAAAGCGGGACGGGCCCCGATGCTGGCGTAGGAGTACGAGCGCGGGAAGTACAGGGCCAGCGCGAACACCCCCGTGACCGCCGCGTCGTACCAAAGGCCGCCACGGAGCGGGACACGCTCGCCAGTGACGTCCAGGTAGAAACCGTCGCCGCCCAACCCGCTGCCGGCAATCGGGAACAGGCCGTGGCGCTTGAGCAGTTGCAGCGCGGCCGCGCTGACCGGGTTGGCGCCGGTGCTGTTGACCATGCCCTCGAAGCTGCCGCCACTGGCCCGGTAGAGCGTGAAGTCGGCGGCGCCGCTGTTGGCGTTGGCGTACTTGACCGTGCCGGCCGTGCCGGGCGCCACCAGCGCGCCCGTGGCGCCATCGATGGCTTTCCACTCGGCCGAGCTGACACCGAAGTCCGCCGTGCTCAGCGCGGCGTTGTTGTTCTCGATGATCTGTATCTCGCCCGCGTTCATGCGCATGCCGGGCGACCATTCCCACACGTTGCCGTTGAGGTCGGCGATGCCGAATGGCGTGTTGTCATGCCGCCAGCTGGTCGGGCCCGACCCGGTCAGGGTGCGCGACTGGCTGCCCTGGTTGGCCCCCGTCACCGCCAGGCCATCCGAGCGCACGCCCAGCTCAGTCGTCAGGTCGCTGCTGCGGCCGTACTGGCTGTTGCCGCGCGGCTGGAAGCCGTTTTTCCAGCACCAGTGCGACAGCGCCGCCCACTCGACGTTGCTCATCAGGTGCCAGCCGGCACCGTTGGCGCGCACCAGGCTGACGGCGGCATCGTGCGTGATGGTGTTGATCGGGTCCACACCAGGCAGGCTCAGCATCTCGCCGTTGCGGCTGATGCCGATGTGCTGGCCGATGAACAGTTGCGACTTTTCGACCCCGCCCACGATGAACGCTGGGTGCGTGCCGGTGCCCAAGCTGGCGTCGATCGACTGCAGCGTGAACTTGGGGATCACCGCCATGTAGCAGGGCTGGCCCTTCGCGGTGTAGAGCACCGTGTTGCGGCCGCCACTGGCGGCCTCCACGCTCTTGCGCAGGGTGTCGGTGATGTTGATGGTCAATGCCATGGTCAGGCCTCCGGCTGGGTGATGGGTTCAGGGGCGGCAGGCTGGGCTGCAATGTCGCGCGCCTCAGCAGCGGCCAGGTAGGCGCTGTACAGCAGCACGTAGGCAGCACCGTAGCTGGCGACCTCGCCTGTCAGCTCGCCGGTGGCCGGGTCGCGCAGCGGAATCACCGTGGCCGGGTCAAACGGCACCGCCAGCGTGCCCACCGGCGTGCGCACTTCCGTGCCGCCATCTAGGGCCAGCAACTGCTCCTCGTCAAAGCGCACGCTTGGCACGCCGTTGCGCGGGTTCTCGATCACGACCTGGCAGCAGCGCTGCCAGCTGTGGCCGCTTACGGTCGATTCGTTGTAGTCAGGCATTTCCAATCCTTTCAGGGTTACCAGCTGGCCAGCGCTGCGCGCTTCCAGGTGTTGGTGGCGGTGCAGACGTATAGGTAGCTGGCATCCCAGGCAATCTCGCCCTGGTTGCCCGTGGCCGTCGCGCTGGCTGGCGTCTGTGCGGTGCGGACGCGGATCTTGTTGTCGGCCACGTCCAGCAGGCCGCTGGGCGCCGTCGTGCCAATTCCCAGTCGGCCATCAGCCGTGACGCGCAATCGCTCCAGCGCAGCCGTGGCCAGCGCGATGACGCCATTGGCCGGGAAGAACACGCCAGAGGCAACGTCAGTGGCGCTGGTCAGCGACGGGATCGCAGCGGTTCCGGCTTGTAGCTCGATGGCGCCGCCGCCAACGGCGCGGGCTGTGACGCCGGCCAGATCGGCCAGATGGGTAGCGGCATAAGTCAGGTTTTCGACCGCCGCGTCATAACTGGCAAGGCTGGTGGATAGGCTAGTTACTTGAGACTGCAAGGCCGGCTCGGCGCGCAACAGCTCTCGCACTGCTTGCAACGCCATGTCGGTCGCATAGCCGACAGCCCCCAGTAACTGCTGATCTGCCAGCACGCGGCCATTCAGCTCATTGACGTCGACCCAAGCCGACCCAGACCAGGCGCGCATGGCGCCAGTGCTGGTGTCCCAGTACAGCGCACCGACCAGCAGCGCCTGCCCGTCGTTGTCCACGGTGGGCGCCGTCGCCTTGGCGCCCAGGTAGCGGTCATCAAAGGCGTCGTAGCTGTTTGCGGCAGCGGTGGCGCTGGCGGACGCCTCGCCAGCCTTGGTGGTGGCAATGCCAGCCTGAGCGCTGGCGGTGCTGGCTGACCCGGCAGCAGCGGCGGCGCTGGCCGAGGCCTCGCTGGCTTTTGTGGTGGCTACGCCGGCCTGTGCGCTGGCCGTGCTGGCAGACCCAGCAGCAGCGGTTGCGCTGGCCGAGGCCTCGCTGGCTTTTGTGGTGGCAATGCCAGCCTGCGTCGTGGCGGTACCGGCAGACGCAGCGGCTGCGGTTGCGCTGGTCGAAGCCTCGCCGGCTTTGGTGGTGGCAATGCCAGCCTGCGTCGTGGCGGTACCGGCAGACGCAGCGGCTGCGGTTGCGCTGGCCAATGCGTCCTGTCGATCGAGGCCGGTCTGCACGCGGTCGGCAGCGGTAGCGGCGGCATCGAGGCCGGTCTGCACACGGTCGGCAGCGGTAGCGGCGGCATCGAGGCCGGTCTGCACACGGTCGGCAGCGGTAGCGGCGGCATCAAGGCCGGTCTGCACGCGGTCGGCTGCGGTAGAGGCGGCATCCAGGCCGGTCTGCGTGCTGTCGCCCACCGCTGCCTGGGCGGCTGCGGTTGCCAGGCTGGCCTGCTGAGTGGCCGCTGCCGAGGCGTCGCGCGCCTCTTGGGCAGCAGCCCGAGCGGCGACCGCGCCGCCAGCTTCGGCGGTCTGGATCTCCAGGAGTGCGATTTCAATCATGGGTCACGTCCTCGATGACAGGGAGCTTGAGCGTTTCGGTTGATGCAACGGCTTGCCCGACGCGTTGTTCGATGTCGATCAGCAGCGTGGCAATTGGCCAGTCGTTGGTGCTGGTGGCGCTGATGGCAAACTGGCCCGGGCTGGTGACCTGGTCGGCCTTGCCGACGGTCAGCTCGGCCACCAGCAGGCCGGACGATGCGACGCGGGCCTGGACGCGCAGGGTAACGCTGGTCAGGTCCTCGGGCAGGCCGTCGGAGTCCTTGGCCAGGCAACCGAGCTGGAAGCTGTCGCCGCGCTTGAGGGTGGGTAGGGTTTTCATGTGGATTGGTCGGTCATGAGGTGGATGGCGTAAGCGCGGCCAGCTCGGCGCGCAGGCTGGCGGCCTGGGATTCGAGCCAGCCCAGGCGGTCGTGGTCGGCCTGGGTGGCGCCGCCGGAAGCAATCGCGCGCAGCGGGCGCACGGCTTCGGCGTCGATGGTGGCCAGCTCGGCCAGGATGGCGCGCTGGCGCGGGCGGTGGGCGCGAGGAATGCTGGCGGTCATGGGGTCACCATTCGACGATCACACCACCAGCGCCGCCGCCGGAGCCGCCGTAGAACCTGGCGGTGCTGCCGGCGCCACCCAAGACTCCGCCCCCGTTTGCAGGGTAGTAGTTGCTGGAATTTCCGCCATCGCTACCTGGTCCGCTAGCAAGACCTGGCCCACCATTAGGGGAAGGAGCCCCACCGCCGCCCGACATGCCAGACCCACCACCGCGACCGTAGCCGACATCCAGAGAGTCTTGTGGCTTTGTCGCTCCGCCAATGGTTCGCAAATCAAAGCTGTTGCCCCTGGATCTGACGATAGGCGTACCCGTTGTATTAAAAACTCCATTCAAACCGCCAGATGACCCTCCCGTTGCCGTGACAAACGTACCAAACGTCGTATTGCCTCCGGCACCGCCGAGAAGGTTTGGGGATCCACCAGAACCTCCACTACCAACTGCCACTGGAATGCTTGACCCAGGAGTGACTGGAATGACGGCAATTCCCGCGCCGCCGTCGCCCGCGATCGTTGCGGCGCCACTCCCTCTCCCACCACCTCCGCCGCCAAAAGCAGTCACCCGCAGCTGGGAGACGCCGGCGGGGACCACGAATGTTCCGTTGGTCTGAAAAACCTGGACGCCGGAAGGCACCATGGCTTGCGCCTTGTGGCTGGCAAAGATCAGCCAGTTGACGCCGTTGGACACCAGGGCCACGCCGTCACCTGCGGCCAGCGTCCAGGTGGCGTTGCCGCTAATGGTCTCGGTGCCGGATGCGTCAATCGTGATCGAACCAGATCCACTGTTGACCGCTGCCACCACAAACCCTGCCCCCAGCGTGGCGGCGCTGGTCAGGGCCAGCGTCCAAGTGCCCGTGCAGCTGATGACGTGGCCTCGGTCGGCAGCGGTCACCGTGTAAGCGGTTGACCGGGTCGACACAGTCGCACCAAGCACGCCCAGCGCTGTCAGCGCTGCAGCCTGCGTCCCCGCAGTCCCCAGCAAGCCGGTCAGGTAGTTATGCAGCCCGGTCAGCGTGCTCTTGAATTCGCCCTCGGTGAGCGATGCATCGGTGAAGTCAGCAATGGAAGGAATGGCGGCCATGGGTCAGTTGCTCCACATCAAATTGGTGTCAAGGGTCCACATCGGCGTGGTGTCGTTGGCGGCCCACATGTAGCCGGCGCTGGATCCGTAGAAAGCGGTTGTCCACGGCCCGCGTGTGATACCCACTGCCGCGACCCGGATCTGGGTGGCGCTGCCGTAGATGGCGCGGCCCAGGTAGCTGTTGGCGGCGGTCTCGCCGACGCGGGTCCAGCTGCTGCCGTCAGCCGAGTTCTCGACCAGGTAGCGCTCAGCACCCGGGCTGGGCGCCCAGGAAATCACCATCTCGTCGATCGCGCCTGGCATGGACCGGGCCAGCAGTCCGCGCACGCGCGGGGCGGTCGCGACCAGCGGAAGCTGCCAGGCACTAGCGCCCGGCGTAGCGCCGGTGTCGGCCTGGTAGACATAGTCCGAGTCCACCACCAGTGACAGCTCGACGCTCGACTGGCTGCGTGGCGTGATGCTCAGCACCTTGGCAGTCACGTACTGCGCCTGCGCCGGGCCGAAGGCGACGTGACTGCGCTCGCGCTCCGACCCGGTGTCGGGGTAATCGTCGACCAGCGGATTCCAGTCCTGCAGCACCACCTCGAACACGGTGGCGCCAGGCGATGCCAGGTAGGGGCCAACCGGGCGACCGTCACGGCCGCGCCAAGTCAGGTAGTGGGCGCCGCCGGAGAAGGCCAGCGCATCGGTCAGCGTCAGCGTCTGGGTGGCGGCATTGAAAGCCACCACCTCGCTCGACTGGCCCCAGCTGGGCATGTCGTGCGTGACGACGACGGTGTCGCCCAGGCTGGGAATCAGGCCGTCCATCTCGGTGCTGAAGCTGACAAAGCGTCGGCGGTAGCGGTTACAGGCCGCCATATACATACCCTCGCGCCAGGCCTGGTTGCGGTTGGTCACGCCGGGCAGCTTGACCTTGACCGGCTGGGCCGCGACCGAGTCCGGCAACTGGGCGCGCACGGTGCGCCATTTCCAGACCAGCTGGTCGAAATACTCGACGTCGACCGCGTCGGCCGACTCCTCGTTGGGCATCTTGTAGGTCAGCGACAGGCTGTTGCGCACGATATTGCGCGGCGTGAACATGCCGGCCGGCAGGCTGCTGGGCGCGTCGCGGTACACCCGCAGGATGCCGCCCTGCAGAAACGGAAAGGCGCGGCCCGTGCGCGCCACGAGGCGCAGCGCCTCCCAAATGGTGGACTGCTGGTCAATGATCAGGTTGCACTCGTCGCCGCGCGCGTCCCAGTCGCCGGCCAGGTCCAGCAGACCGGCTAGGTCGATCCGGCTGTCGGGCAGGCCGGCACCGTAGCTTGCGCGGGCAATATCGGCCAGCGCCCAGGCCGGGTTGGCGGTCGCGGTCGGCGCCGACCAAGCGCTGCCGTTCCAGATCGGCAGCTTGCGGGTGCAGATCACGTTGATCTTGCGCGAGGCCAGCTGACTCAAGTTGTTGGAGGCCCGCATGCGCAGGGCCAGCAGCGTGATCTGGCCGTAGCTGTTGGACCCCACCAGGTAAGCACGCAGGCTGCCCCAGGCCAGCTCGTTGGCCGACCGCGTGTCGGTCAGCTTGGCATTGGTGCGCACGGCGCGTACCTCGTAGCGGCCGGGCGCCACGCCGTAGCGGTAGGACACGCGCTGCGGCGTGGTGGTGGCCGCGCTCAGCGTCTCATTGCCCATGACGGCCCAGCTGCCGATCGGTGCGCCGTCGTCGTTGATCTGCCTCGCCTCGACGCGCCAGGTCGCGGTGCGCGCAGCCAGGCTGCCGTTGTCGTTGGCGTAGTAGAGCCCGCGCGGCGCCACGATGTCGACGCCCAGGATGTTGGCGGTTGTGCCGGGGCCGTTGGCCACGAAAGGACCGATCACATCTCCCGCGGCAGGGTTGAGCACGGTGTTCCAGGTCAACTCCTGCCCAGACACCTCGACGCTGGTCACCACTTGGGTCGGGAACAGCGTCACGGCCGCGCCGGGCTGCACCACCTGGTACTCGACCTCATCGAAAGCGTTGATGTCGGTGTCCTCGATCCGCACTGCCTCGATGTCGTATTCGCCCTGGCCGATTGCATGCAGCTGGTACAAGAACTGCTCGTTGCCGCCGAACTCGACGTAGGGCTGGGCCGCGAAGTCGGGGTAGACCACGTGGCGGCCATAGATCACGGGGATCGGCTGCTCGATGCGTGCCTGGTTGCCGCTGGCCGACAGCGAATAGGTGGGCGACGCCGCCGCCGACGCCGCGTAGTTGCCGCCCAGCTTGGGCAGCGGCACCAGCGCATTGAGCAGCACGTTGCCGGCCACGTTGATGATGGCAGCGCCAACTGCAAGAGCCGTATTGCCAGTAAAGCCGATTGCTCCACCCAGTGCACCTCCGAACTGCACCGCCACATAGATGATCGCCAGCTGCAGGATCAGTCGCAGCGGGTTCGACCCACCGCCGCCCTGCGGCAGCAGCACGAAGGCCACCACGTCGCCGTCGCGCACCCGGCGACCCCATTCGGCACGCAGCACCGGGCGGCCGTTGAGCAGGCAGATATGCGGCTGGCTGGTGCGCGGCGCCAGGGCGCGCAAGCGGCGGCGGCGGCGCAGCGGCACCACCTCGCGATGCTGTTGCGGGCGGAACGGGTCGCGGCAGGTGATCAGCGTGGCCTTCATGCCGCCACCTTCTGCACGTCACTGTGGCGGTAGGTGCGCAGCAGGTTCCAGCCCTGCATGCGCGCCTGCAGGGGCGACTGGGCAATCACGCCGGATCCATCGACCGAATGCAGCACGCGCAGGCCAGCCGGCTCGATCCACAGGCCCACATGATGGGGCCGGCGCGCATGACCCATCAGCACCACGTCACCCTCGCGTGGCTCGTCGACCTCGACCCAGTCGCTCAGGTCGTAGTCGTGGATGGCGTGCGCGCACGACAGCAGGCGGCTGGCGTCCAGCGGCACCAGCGGAATCGCCACGCCGTAGCGCGCCTGGTAGACCTCGCGCACGAAGTCGTAGCAGTCCTGGTCGGCGCTCCAGGGCCTGCCAATGTAGGAAGCAGCCCAATGGGGGAAATTCATCGCGCTCATGAGGCCACCAGTCCCGGGAAGCGCTGGGCGTCGTAGGTCTCGCCCGGAAAGCGCCGGTTGCCGTAGTCGCCAAAGCTGGCCCGCGCACGAATGGCAAACACATCGGCCTCGACGTCGTGCAGCACCAGCGTGATGGGCGGGTCCATCTGCGGCGCATAGGTATCGCTGGCCAGGTAGGGGCGATAGGTCAGCTCGATCAGGTCGGTCGACTGCGCGGCCAGGTCGATGTAGGTCAGCACCTCGCGGCTGACGTTTTCGATCTCGATCTCCAGCTCGGGCATGCCGGTGCTCTGCACGTCCGGCAACCGGAAGCGGAACGAGAACGGCGCAAAGTAGACGTATATGCCCGGATCGACCGGCGCGGAAGCCTCCAGCCGGGCCAGCAGCGTCGCGTGGTCGCTGACCACCCGCAGCGGTTGCGTGAAGCTCGGGTGGCGCAGCTCCAGCGTGTGCAGGATCACCTCGGCGCTGGGCGCGCTGGCGTAGGCCTCGGCCAGCGCCTGGGACATGGCAAGGTCAGTCAAGGCCGCCCTCCTCGACCCAGGCGATCACCGGGCGGTTGCGCACCTCAAGCGTGGCGGTCACCTCGTAGTGGTAGCCGCCCAGCATAGTGGCCTGCCAGGGCTGGGTGAAGCGCGCATCGACCGACTGCAGGCCCTGGCCGTTGCGCAGCGTGATCGAGAACCAGCCCGCGCCCGCGTCCGCCGGGCCCTCGTACCAGGACTCGAATGTCGCCAGCTGCGCCTCGGTCAGCAGCCACTTGACGCTGTAGTGCGTCGGGGCCGTCGTGAAGCGCCTGCGCTGCCGGGTCGGGCCCTGGTCCATGTCGGTGCGGATGAAGGCTGCCTGCGGCTGGATGCCGTAGCCGTCGACCTCGGCCAGCGGTAGGGTGGTGGGCCAGCTTGCCATCAGCGAAGCGCTCCTGCTGCGGGGTTGAGGCCGTAGCGCCGCTCAAGCAGCGGCGCCATGCCACCACCACGGCTGACGCGGCCCATCATGCCGGCCTCGACCCGCTCGACCAGCACGTCGATCACGGTGTTGCCCATGGCGTCGGTCGATGCCGAGGCGCTGGCTTGCGTCTCGCGGCCGGCGCTGTTGTTGATGTTGATCTGCACCTTGGCGCCGCCCGTCTGTCCGATGCTGCCGTGGCCGGCCGGGGTGAAGATCTCGGGGCCGCGCTCGCCGACCAGGTAGGACTTGCCAGCCGTCACGGCACCCCCCACGGCACGCGCGCCGATGTAGCTGTTGGTCGACGCGCCAGCCTCCGCGCCGCCGCCCATGAAGCTGCCCAGCATGGACGTGACCGCATTGGCCAGCGGGTCGGTGATCATGCGGCGCGTGATGATGCGCAGCATGTCCTGCTCGATGCCGGCCAGGATGTCGCGCAGGCCCTTGCCGCCGACGATGGCGTCCTCGAAGGCGCTGCTGAAGGTCAGACCCAGCTCGCTGGCCACCGACTTGGTGTCGGCCGCGAGCTTGGCGTTTTCCTGGCCTACGCCAAGCAGCCTGGCGCTGGCAGCCTCCCACTGCTCCATGCTGATCTTGCCGTCAAAGAAGGCCTGGTTCAGCAGCTCCAGGTCGGCCGTCTGCTTGCTGAGCTCGGTCGTCCCCAGCAACTCACCCAGGCGCTGCTGCTGTGCGTTGTACCGCTCAAGCTCGATCACGCCTTCAGCCTGGGCGACGATGGTGCGCTTCCAGTCGTCTGGCATGGCGAGCCACTCGGGCGTCTGGTACAGCTGCAGCAAGGCCTGCTGCGTCTTGGTGTACTCCATGCCACTGGTAGCGGCGTCCAGCTGCGCGGCATTGATGCTCAGCAGTACGCGCTCGTATTCCTTGGCGGCAGCGGCCAGCGGGTCGATTTCGGCCTTAGTGGCTTTGGCGGTCTTCGGTTTTGCCGGAGCCGCGCCAGGCCCGGTAGATCCGACCACAAACGCAGAGGCCGAAGCGGCAGACATGTAGCGGCGACTGATGGCATCAGACGCATCACCGCCACTCGAAGCCAGCGCCTGCAGGCGCTGAATCTCCCTCAGGTAGTCCAGCCGTTTTTTCTCGGAGGCCAAGGCCGTATCAATCGACGAGGTGTCAGAGCCGGACTTGACGTAGCGATCGCGCGCGGCCGTCAAGCTCTCGATCTCTGCCGTGATGGCCTTGATGTTGCCGCCCGTGTCGCGGAACGGGTTGATGGTGCCAAACAGTCGCAGCGCTTCGCCAAAGCTGCCGGCATGCTTGATTCCGACCAGGAACTCCTGCACCAGGGCGTTGATGGCCGGAATGGTTTCGTTGGCAATGGCGATCTTGACGCTGGTGAGCAGCGACTCCATCGTGCGCATGTTGGAGTTGAACTCCTTGGCCGATGCAATAGCTTTCTCGTCCATGACGGTGCCCAAGCGCTCCGCCTCATCGCCCAGCCGCTTCATCTCGGCTCCGTTGTTGGCCAGCAGCGGGGCCAGCAGCGTGGCGTCGTTGGCTAGCGCCTCCATGTAGAAGGTCATTTCCTGCTGGCTCACGCCGGCCTTCTGCAGCGAGCTGACGTAGAGCTGTAGCGCCTGCGGGCCCGAGAGGTTGCGGAACGACTCGGCCGTCACGCCGACCTTGGGCGCGATGTTCTCGAAAAAGTCCTTGAGCTCGCCGCCGCCGGTCTGCATGAACTCGCCGACCTTGTCGTTGACGTCCTTCAGGATGTCGGACAGCTTGTCCTGCTCGACGCCGACGCTTGCCGCTGCGGCCGACAGGCGCTGGAAATCGGTGGTCGACACACCCACCAGGCGCGACAGCTTGTCGATCTCGGCGGCCGAATCAGCTACACCCTTGATCATCAGCGCAAAGCCGCCCACGCTCAGTCCGGCCGCCAGCTGTCGGCCGATGCCAGAGAAGGCGTTGCCAATGCCGCCGGCGGTCTGCTCGGCCAGCTTCTGCGCCTCGCCAAAGCGCCGCTGCAGGTCGGCAATATCCGCCATCAGCTTGATGTTGACGCCGCCGGCCTGCATCAGCGGCCCCCCTGGCCGGCTTGCGCGCGACTGCCAAGCACCGAGCGCAGCTTGCCGCTCACCTGCTGGGCGCGCGTCGCGTCGGCGCGCGGCAGCCAGGGCGGCGGGCAATCAGCGGCGCGCGACTGCTCGGCCTGCTCCAGGTAGATGCCGCTCAGGCGCCGGATGCCGCGCGCCTCCCAGGGCTGCAGCTCGACGCCCGTGTTGGCCTGCCAGGCGGCCAGCTCGCCATGCGTGACGGGCGATGGCCCGAAGCCGGTGCTCAGCACCGGGCCGACGTCCAGCAGGTACTCGACCAGGTGCGCCGCCAGCCCGGGCGGCGGCAGGTCGGGCTCCAGGCCGTTTGCAGTGATGCGTTGCAGTCGCGTCATATTGGGTGCTTGCTCGTCTGATGGCTTGCTGGTGCTGGACTTGGGTGGCTGCGGCGCGGCATTGAGCCAGGCCAGCTGCCGCACGGTCAGCGTCAGGTCTTCGACGAGCCCTTCGTAAAATTTGCCCAGTCGCCGACCGCCTTGGCGACCTGGTCGGCCACAAAGCCGATCGACGCGTCGGCATAGGCCGCCTCGAAAGCCTGCGGGTCGCCCTTGTACGCCCAGCCGTTGAAGCTGACCGTGCAGGCGGCCAGGAAGCCAGCCTGCTCGGCCAACTGCTCCTCGCCGCTCAAGCGGGACTTGCCGCGCTTGGCCATCTTGTCCAGCAGGCGCTGGGTGCGGGCCGCGCTGGCGCGCTGGTAGGCCTTGCTGCCGGGGCCGTACACGGTGACCGACAAGGCAGCGCCTTGCTCGTCGCGCAGCGGCTCGTCGTTGGGTCCGACCAGCTCCAGGGTGAAGGTCTCCTGGGCGGCCAGCGTCGTGATTTCAAACATGTGAGCTCCTGTGCGGCGCGCAGGCCGCGCTTGTGGCCTGCGCTGCCGGTTCTGTCATGGCGCCGATCAGGCGGCCAGCGCTTCAACCACGCCCACGCCGGCGGCGCTGGTGGTCAGCTCCAGGCTTACGGTTGCGCTGGTCACCGAATCCACCGAGCCAACGCCAGTCTTGAAAGACATGACCTTGGCCTGGAAGTAGTACTTGTCACCGTTTTGCGTCGTGACCAGGAACGAGTAGTTGGCATCGCTGGAGGCGGCAGCCTTCAGCAGGATCTGGCCAGCATCGTCGGTGTCCAGGCCAAGCTGCAGCGAGATACTGCCCTCGTTGAAGCTGCCTTTCAGCTTCTGGGTGCCACGCGTGGCAATCGGGTTGTGCGTGATCAGGTTGTACTCGCGGCCGAACTCGCCCAGGTCGACGACTTCGCCGACGGTGGTCATGGTCAGCGCGTTGTAGCCGGTCGCATCAAAGGTCGCCGGCGCGCTGGCCGAGATCTTGAGCGACGCGCCTGCGGATGAATACACGGTCATGTTGCGGTGTCCTTCTGGTTATTGGGTCAAGAGATCCAGCGTGCAGACGCCGGTGCCATCGTGGCGCTGGTTGGCAACGCGGTAACTGGCAGCACCAGGTCCGCTGGTCACGACCAGCAAGGCGCCCTCGACCCTGGCCGGCACGCTGGCCGACGGCAGGGTGAAGCTGGGCGATGTGCCAGACACGACGCCGAAGCCGTCCAGGCTGGCATCCCGGTAGCCCGGCTCCAGGACGCCGACCACCTCCTCGCCGGCCAGGGTGGCAGTCACGCCAAACTCGCTGGCGTTGAAGAAGGGGGTCAGGTCCTCGGTGAACACGGCTGGATCTCTGTTGTCATCAGGCCGTCAGCGCATCCTTCATGGCGGCGAAGGATTCGGCATGGCGCACTGCAATGTCGACATCCTGCAGCGCCACGACGCGCACGGTGCCCGAGGTCGAGCCGCTGTACGGGTCCACCATCAGATCCAGCACGCCCCACTGGCCGATGATCAGGTCCGAGAAGTTGCCGAACAGGATGGCCGAGCAGACGCCCGAGCTGGTGCCCTTGGTCAGGTTCGACGGCACCTGGTTGGACACGCCAGCCATGTAGCCGTTGACCGGGGTGTTGCCGGCTTCCCAGATGAAGCCGTTCTGGCCCGAGACCTTGGGGGTCTGCTTGAGCTTGCCGCGCACCTTGGCGTTGGTCAGGTAGCCCATGGTCGCCACGTCGGCATTGGCCACGGCCACCTGCGACTCCAGGTCCACCATGTGCGCCCAGGTCGGCGCCAGGCCGTTGGTGCCGCCGGCCACGCTGCCGATACCCGAGGTGTTCAGGATGCCGGTCGGCTGGTTGCTCGCGCCGCTGCCGTTGATGGCGGCCAGGTCGATCGCCAGGGCCAGCACGGTCGCCAGGTCGTTGCGCACGAAGCCCTCGACATCCATCGAGGACTGCAGCAGCAGCTTGCGCGAAATGTCGGTGAAGGCGCCCACGGTCTTGGGCGTCATGGTCACCTGGTCGAAGGCCTGCTGGCTTTCGGTCGGTGCACCCGATTCGGCCACCCAGTAGCTGGTGGCACCCGAGGTCTGGCGCGGGATGGCGATCTGGCCGACCAGGCCGGACAGGAATTGCGCGCCCATGCCGGTCAGGGCCAGCTTGTTGCGCAGCAGCTCGACGAAATTGGCGGCCAGCAGGTTGGTGGCCACGGTGTTGCCGCCGGCAGTCGGGGTGCCGACGACCAGGTCGCGGGTCTGTACCTCGATCGGCACGAACAGGCCTTGCGCGCTGCGGCCCAGCTTGGAGCCAAAGGCGTCGGAAGCCTCGCGCTCGAAGGCGGCTTCTTCCTGCGCCTTGCGGTTGGTCGGGTTGGCCAGGGCATTCAGGGCGCGGACGAAGCTGAAGCGCTTGGCCTCCTCGCGGGTCATGCCGATGCTGGCGTCCGGCACCGGCTGGGTGGCCAGGTGGCGGATGGCTTCGGCCTGGAACTGCTCGACCGTCAGGCCGCGCTGGATGGCCGACATGGCCAGCTCAGCGCCGCCCTTCATGGTGGCGGCGATCTTGGAGATTTCGGCGGCGTGGTTGCGCTGCTCGACGACTTCGATTTCGGGAGGCATGGTATGTCCTTCGGATTGGGTTTCGGTCTGTAGGGGTTCGGTCGGTGCTGCGATGTCGTCAATCGGCGCGGCGTCCGCGGCCGGATCGGCGCTGACGGCGTCGTCCAGGCTGCGACCCACGCCCACCGATGCGTCGGCAGGCACGGAGACCAGGGAGATTTCAAACGGCTCGTAGTCGGTGACGCGATAGGTGTCGGGCCCATCGTCGCCAGTCTCGACTAGCACCGCCTTGTGCACCATGTAGCCGAACGACACGTTGCGGCGGATGCCGTCGCGCACGTCTTGCCACACTTCTTCTGCCCGTGCGCTCCGACCGAAACGCACCACGGCGCGGGCTACTCTGTCCGCGCCGACATCGACAGATTCGACAACGCCGACGACATCACGCGAGTCGTGATCCATCAGCAGGTTGGCGCCACTGCGCAGGCGCCCTTGGCGCATGCTGGTCGCAGTGACGTCCAGCACTTCAACGCCCCACCAGCGCTCGTAAGGCGTCTCGCTGGCAAACGCCAGCTGCACGGTGCGGGCCTCCTCATCGACAGCGGCGCGGTCGACCAGCAGCGCGCGCTCGGCGCGGCCGTTGGTCAGATGGCGTGCCATCGTGGTCGGGATGTTCGTAGTCATGGGGTGAATGTCCTTTCGTTGGTGTTGCGCGAACAAGGCAAAACGCAACACATCAGGCGTTAGGCTGAGGGGGGGCTGGCGGGCGCGGACTGGCTGGCGCCCGGCAGCGCGTCGTAGGCCGGCAGCGCCACGCCGAACTCCTTGGCCAGCTGCTGCGCCTGGGCGATCGACTGCAAGGTGTCCTCGAAGTCGTAGCCCATCGCGGCGCACAAATCCTGTGGGGACATCAAACCGGCGCGCACCTTGAGGATGCTGGACTCGGTGTCGCTCTTGGGGTCGACCCAGTCCCAGCGGCGGGCCTGCCATTCGTGGCGGCGGAACTTGTCGCGCTTGGCCGCTGGCAGCGCGCTGCCGTTGGGCATGGTGATGGCACCCGATAGCAGCGACATCTCCAGCCACGCCTCGAACACCGACTCCATGAAGGCAGCAATGAACCACTCCTGGTCGGCCATCCAGCGGTCGCGCTCCTCCAGCGTGCCGGAGCGGATCGAGCTGAAGTTGACGCCCTCGAGGTCATTGGCCAGCGAGTGGTAGGCAACGCCCCAGCCGCTGGCGATGCGCTGCAGCGTGGTCTTGACGAAGGGGCCGAAGTTCTGCTCCGGGTACTTGCTGTCGTAGGCCTGGAAGTTGACTCCGGCTGGCAGCGTGTCAAACACCCCGGGCTGGCTGGTGGTGATGTGCTCGCCCGTGCTGGGGTCGACGCCGGCAATGCTGGGCGCCTGCCCGTCGGGCGTGGTGAAGAAGCCGTAGTGGTTGGCCCCATGCTCGGCCGCCAGCAGAGCAGCCAGCTTGAAGCTTCCGAGGTGGTGCATGGACAGCAACCCGGGCGCCATCCACGGAATGCCGCGCAGCTGGCCGGCGCGCTCGACTTTGAAGGCATGGATCACGTCGCCGATCGGCAGCCGCTCGCGCTGGCGGCCGCTGTGCGTGCCGTCATTCGGGTGGCCGACAAAAACATGAAGCGCCACCGGGCGGTCGAAACTGTCGAGCTCGACGCCCAGGCGCACGCGGTTGCCGTTGTGCGTGCCATTGAGTGCGGTGTCGATGCGGTCGACGTCGATGAGCTGCAGCGCGAAGTTCCAGCGGTTGCCGGCCGACGCGCCGCGCACTAGCCGCACCAGGAATTCCCCATCGGACGGCAGTCCGCCCACCAGCGTGGCGCACAGGTCGCGCAGATGCTGGCGACCGCTCAGGTCGGCGGCAGCCTGCCACTCGCGCCAGGATTGCTCGATCGCGGCATTGGCCAGCCGGTCAGGCTCGCCCGGACGGTTCTCGACCCGCATCTGCAGCCGGATGCCAGACGGCCCGACGATGTTGTGCTTGGCCATCTCGCGGAAGCGTGCCGCGTAGTCGTTGTTGTTGACCTGGTCGCGAGCGCGGGCGCGCAGCCGGTCCAGGTCGCCGCGCAACTCCTCGTTGATGGACTGGGTGGTAGCCATCCAGCCGGCGGTCAGGCGATCCATCTGGGCCGCCTGGAAGCGACGTACGCGCGCGGCCTCGGGTGCCGGGCCGCGCAGGCGCTGCCAGGCGCGTTGCAGTGCGTTCATGCGCCAAACCTCACGTAGATTCTGTTGTTGGACGGCAGGCCAGCGGCCAGGCGGCTGGCGGCCTCTTCACGCAGCAGCTCGGCCTGCAGGCGGTCGCGGTGCTGCCACAGCTCGGACAGCGCATGGCGCCTGAGCTGGCGGCCGGCGATCTGGTACTCGGACGCGGCCAGGTTGGACGGGTCGGCCAGGTAGGCGTTGACGGCATCGAGGGCGCGACGGGTCTGACTGCGCGTGTCCAGCGTGGCGGAGCCAAAAGCCGGGCGCACCGTCATGCGACCCTCGGCCACGGTGAAGACCTCGCCGGCCAGCGTCACCTGGGCGCGCCAGGCGTAGTCGCCATCCATCCAGCGCGCGGTCACGTCGGCCGGCACGTTGATCTGGTGGGCGTCGCCGCTTGCGGTGCCCTCAATGCGGATGCGTGCGGTCGCGTTGACCAGGTGGTACACCAGCACCCAGCCGGCGCTGGCCGGGTAGTCCGGCAGGGATCGGGTCCAGCGCACCGTGTCGCCGGAGTTGACGGTGCTGGGTTCTATTGCTGGGATATTGGCCATGATGGGCCGAATGTCAAGCGTCAGCTGTTGCGCAGACAAGGCAAAACGCAACACACCCCGGCGTCAATCGGCCGACAGGTTCAGGATGGCGTGCACGCGAAAGCGGCTTAGGTTGAACTTGCGCGCAATGAAGGCCACCCGCTCGCCGCGCTCGTGCAGGCGACGGATCTCGGCGTTGCGCTCGACCAGCCCCTGCCCCCGGCGCTTGCCCACGTAGACACGCTCGCCGCCGAACTGCTCGCGCACCTGCTGCTCGGCTGCATCCAGCACGCTGGCATCCACCCCGACCGACACGGCGGCAATGCAGCGCAGCGTGTACTCGACGATGTCGTCGGTGTGCTCGACCTCGCGCAACGCGCTGACGTCGATCAGGGCGCGCTGCGGGTTGTCGTGACGGGTGGCGGCGGGCGTGGATGTTTTCACCATATGCGGCTTGTGGGGGCGGGTCGGCGGGCCTGGCGTTGCAGGATCGGGTTGGGTTTGACGGGTGCTGGCGGCGAAACCGCGGGGGTCGGCGCAGGCGTTGCTGCAGACGGTGGCGGCTCCAGCGCGATTGGCTGGGCAATCGGTGTCGAGAACAGATCTGCCGGCGGCTGCACCGCCTGCTCGACCTGTGCCCACTTGCGGTCGGTGTACTGGTGCAGACTGAGGCGGAATGCGGCATGCAGCGCGTAGTTGCGGCAGTCCAGTACCTCGTTGCGCGGGCGACGCTTGACCCACTTGTAGGACTCGCGGCCACTGACGCGCACCAGGATGCGCTGCTCGGCGGTTAGCTGCTCGTACCACTCGCGCGGCAAGTCCTGGCTGGTGTGCACGAAGCCTGGGCCTGGCTCTTGCAAGTTGAGCTGACCCAGCAGCAGATCCTTCGCGCTGTCGACGCCCACGTTCCAGAGCTTGACGCCGTTGGGGAACTTCTGGCCGCGCCAGTTCACGTCCTGCGGCGAGCTTGGCCCCAGGATGGCAATGCCTTCTTCCCCGCGTCCCTTGATGGCCGACAGCGTCGGCAGGCGATGACCTGCCTTGCGCACCCAGTGGTAGACGGCATGCGTCTGGTCTGACGAGTCGATGCTGATGGCGCTCACGCCCATGCTGCCGCCATGCCAGGCCTGCGTGTAGCGGCGCTGCAGGTATTCGGTGACGCGCTCCCAGTCTTCCTCGCTGGCCGGGTTGCCCTCAATGACATGGTGGTCGACCGCCCAGCTCTCCAGCCCACGACCCCAGGCCCAGATGGCAATCTCCCAGCGGTCGCGCTGCACGTCGACGCCGGCCGTTAGCACCAAGCCACCCGCTGGCACCGTGCCCAGCGGGTAGGCATCGGCGCGGGCCTGCAGCGCGTGCTCATCGGTGCGGTCGCCGCGCTCTTCCCAGGTTTCGGCCAACACGGTGTTCGTGAAGGTCTTGAGCTTGCTGATGTCGCCCTGCTTGGCAGCGGTCGAGGCCTCAGCCCACTGGTTGACCAGGTCGGCCCAGCTGATCCAGCCCAGCGGCGCATAGAGCGCGCTCATGTGGTAGCCAGTGGTCTTGACGCCGCGCGCCGCCTCCTTGGTCGCCGCCCAGTGGCCACCGGCCAGCATGCCGGGCTTGTGGTGTTCCTCGATCAAGCCGCCGCAGTGCGCGCAGACGTAGCGCACCGTGTCCAGATCCGGCGAGCCGTCCGGGCGCTTGTCCCACTTCAGGCCGTGCAGCTTGTCGGCGCCCCACTCGAGCACCTGGTGCTCGCTGCAGTGCGGGCACGACACCAGAAATCGGCAGGCGTTGCTGGCCTGGTAGGCCGATTCGATCCGGCTGAAGTCTTTCACCGTCGGCGTGCTGACCTTGAGCACTTTCCGGCGAGCAAAGGTCGAGGTCCGCTTTTCGGCCAGCGCCACCGGGTCGCCCTCGCCATCCACGTCCAGCGGATAGGCGTCGATTTCGTCAAGGAACAGGTAGCGCACCGGCATCGAGCGTAGGCCCGCTGCGCTGTTGGCACCGGACACGACCAGGACGCCGCCCGCGAAGTCCTTCATCAGCGTCGTGTTGCTGTCATCACGACTGCGGTTCTCGCGCACCTTGCGGCGTAGCACTGGCGTTTCCTCCAGCATCGGCGCGATGCGCTGGCGGCTGAAGCGCTTGGCCATGTCGGTGGTCGGCTGCACGCACATAACCGGGCCCGGCTCGTTGTCGATGATGTAACCCAGCCAGTTCATGCCGCTTTCGGACTTGCCCAGCTGGGCGGCGAACATCACCACGACTTCCTGCACGCTGGACCGGGCCGACAGGTCGTCCATGATCTGG
>ERZ1034363.258-NODE-258-length-38190-cov-5.135885_pt1 | contig 38190 bp, 44 predicted proteins | sample MGYA00520616_ERZ1034363 | MGnify/ENA primary metagenome ERZ1034363 (study PRJEB33736, sample SAMEA104284506) | Azolla filiculoides | biome: Urban; feature: Water surface; material: Ditch water | place: Netherlands | collected 2015-10-28 | depth 0-0.1 m ... | reverse complement strand
GCCATCGTCACCAAATACCTCGCCGAGCATGGCGTCATCGTCGAGAAGTGCGGCCTCTACAGCTTCTTCATCATGTTTACCATCGGCATCACCAAGGGCCGCTGGAACACGCTGGTGACGGCGCTGCAGCAGTTCAAGGACGACTACGACAAGAATCATCCGCTATGGAAGGTGCTGCCCGAGTTCGTGCAGAAGAACCCGCGCTACGAGCGCGTCGGCCTGCGCGACTTGTGTACCCAGATTCACAGCGTCTACAAGCAGAATGACGTGGCTCGCCTGACGACAGAAATGTATTTGTCGGACATGGTCCCGGCCATGCGGCCGGCCGATGCCTTCGCCAAGATGGCGCACCGCGACATCGAGCGGGTGCCGGTTGATGAGCTGGAAGGGCGCGTCACGGCCGTCTTGCTGACCCCGTATCCGCCGGGTATTCCGCTCCTGATTCCGGGTGAGCGTTTCAACGCGAAAATCTGCAACTACCTGAAATTTGCCCGCGAATTCAATGCCACTTTCCCCGGCTTCGAGACCGATGTGCATGGTCTGGTCAAGGGGGCGGACGGTCGCTATTTCGTCGATTGCGTGCGCTGACCCCGAGGTGCTGGCGGCTCAGCGCTGCCGGCGATAGGTCAGGAAAGAGAACCCCGTTCCGCTCTGGCTGGACGGGGTGTTTTTTTGTGCGACTTTCCAGTCGATGGCGGGAATTTCAGGAAACCACGCATCGCCCTCGGGTTCGAGATCGACTTCGGTGATTTCCAGGCGGTCGGCCAGTGCCATCGCCTGCGCATAAATTTGCTCGCCGCCGATAATGAAAACAGTACTCGCGGTCGATGCCAGTTTCAGGGCCATCTCCAGCGAGCCGGCCAACTCGGCGCCGGGGGCGGCGTATTCCGTCTGCCGGCTGATTACGATGTTGCGCCTACCGGGTAGCGGGCGAAAGCGCGGCGGCAGCGATTCCCAGGTCTTGCGGCCCATGATGACCGTGTGGCCGGCCGTCAGTGCCTTGAAATGGGCCATGTCTTCCGGGATGTTCCAGATCAGCTGGTTGTCCTTGCCGATCACGCGGTTTTTGGCGACGGCGACGATGATGACGATTTCCGTCACGGTCAGCTCCGGAACTGGCGCAGGTGGTCGATCAGGCCGCGGGTCGAGGCATCGAGTGCATCGGTCGGCGCATCCTCGCGGATACACGGCGCGAGGCGGCCGGTCAGTTGCTTGCCGAGTTCGACGCCCCACTGATCGAAGGAATTGAGGTTCCACAAGACGCCGAGGCAGAAGACCTTGTGTTCGTACAGTGCAATCAGCTGACCCAGTGTGAAGGGTGTCAGCTCGGGCAGGACGAGGGTGGTCGACGGCTGGTTGCCGGGGAAGCGGCGGAAGGCCAGCAGATGCTCGGGAATGCCAGCGGCACGTGCTTCCTCGACGGTCTGCCCGAAGGCCAGGGCTGACGATTGGGCCAGGCAGCTGGCGAGCAGGCCGCTATGGTGGCCGGGCAGCGGGAAGTCGGACTTGCCCAGCGCAATGAAATCACAGGCGACCAGCGCACTGCCCTGATGCAGCAACTGGAAAAATGAGTGCTGGCCATTGGTCCCGGCTTCGCCCCACAAAATGGGGTTGGTCGGATAATCGACGGACAGGCCATCGCGGTTGGCGCGCTTGCCATTGCTCTCCATTTCCAGCTGTTGCAGGTGCGAGGGCAGCAGGGCCAGCGAGTGGCTGTAGGGAAAGACGCCGTGGCTATGGGCGTTGAGGAAATTGGTGTTCCACAGGGCGAGCAGGGCCAGGGTCAGCGGCAGGTTGGCGTCGGCCGGGGCACTGAAAAAATGCTCATCCATGGCCTTGGCGCCGGCCAGCAATTGCTCGAAATTCCGGTAGCCGATGGCCAGTGCGATGGGCAGGCCGATGGCAGACCACAGGGAAAAGCGTCCGCCGACCCAGTCCCAGAATTCGAAAACGTTTTCCGGCGCGATGCCGAATTCGGCGGTGGCGGCCAGGTTGGTCGAGGCGGCGACGAAATGTCTGGCGATAGCCTGTTCGTCGCGGCTCGCTGCCATGATCCAGGCTCGCGCCGTATGGGCATTGGCCATCGTTTCCAGCGTCGTGAAGGTTTTGCTGGCGACGATGAACAAGGTGCTGCGTGGGTTGAGGCGGGTCAGCGTGCTGGCCAGATCGGCGCTGTCGAGGTTGGAGACGAAATGGACATTGAGGTCGGGTTGCTCGAAAGCGGCCAGGGCGTGCACAGCCATGCGCGGCCCGAGGTCGGAGCCGCCGATGCCGATATTGACGACATCGGTAATCCGCTCGCCGGAAAAACCACGCCAGCGGCCATCATGAATCTGTTCGCAAAAGCCGGCCATGCGACCGAGAACATTCTGGACTTCGGGGGGCGCTGCGCTGCCGGCCCGCAAATCGGCATGGCGGACGGCTCGACCTTCGGTGTGGTTGATCGCCTCGCCGGCCCGCATCCGTTCGATCCAGTTCCGCCAGCCGGCCTGTTCGGCGAGTTGCCGCAGCAGGCCCATGGTGTGCAGGTCGACGCGCTGCTTCGAGTAGTCGAGCAGGATCTGGCCGTGGCGCAACGAGAATCGGTCGAAACGCGAGGGGTCGGCCGCAAACAGCTCGCGCAGATGGCGATGCTTGATGCTGCGGGCGTGTTCGGCCAGGGCGAGCCAGGCGGGGCGGAGTGGCACCTGCATGCTCAGACAGCCACCTGGGCCGCAATGTGCGGATGCGGGTCGTAGCCATCGAGGCGGAAATCCTCGAATTTGAAGGCGAAAATGTCTTTAACTGCAGGATTGATCCACATCGTCGGCCACGGGCGTGTCTCGCGCGAAAGCTGCAGCCTGGCTTGTTCGAAGTGGTTCGCGTAAATATGCGCGTCGCCGAAAGTGTGAACGAACTCGCCGGGCTGGTAGCCGCAGACCTGGGCCAGCATCATCGTCAACAGCGCGTAGGAGGCGATATTGAAAGGTACGCCGAGGAAGATGTCGGCGCTGCGCTGGTAGAGCTGGCAGGACAACTTGCCGCCGGCGACATAGAACTGGAACAGACAGTGGCAGGGCGGTAGCGCCATGTGGTCGACATCGCCGGGGTTCCAGGCGGAAACAATATGGCGGCGCGAGTCCGGATTGTTTTTGAGGCTGTGTACGAGTTGCGTGATCTGGTCGATCAGGCGACCATCCGGCGTTTCCCAGCGGCGCCATTGCTTGCCGTAGACCGGCCCGAGGTCACCATTTTCATCGGCCCATTCATCCCAGATGCGGACGCCGTTTTCCTTGAGGTAGGCGATATTGGTGTCGCCCTGGAGGAACCACAGCAATTCGTGCACGATGGACTTGAGGTGGAGCTTCTTGGTCGTCACCATGGGGAAGCCACGCGCCAGGTCGAAGCGCATCTGCCAGCCGAAGACCGAGCGGGTGCCGGTGCCGGTGCGGTCGGATTTGTCGTGCCCGTTCTCGAGAACGTGGCGCATCAGGTCAAGGTAGGGCTGCATCGAGTCGGCTGTCCGGGCGATCAATTTGGGAAACCATTTTACATGGGGCAAGGCCTTGGCGTGCGGATGCCGCGGGGCAATTATGTCGGGTGTTGTGCCCGGATAGCATGAATTACGCGCGGCAGAGTCGCGGATATCGGTCTAAACTTGCGAAAAGCAATTACAGGGGGAGTGGGTGGTGCTCAAAAAAGTGGCCCGTCTGGGTGGGTTCTTTGCCCAGAAAACCGATCATCCGCTGGCCAGGGGCAGCGAACTGCGCAAGGTCCTCAGCGAATTGCCCAGGGACAGCGCCGTCAAGGCGATCGAGGAAATTTCCGGTTGGCTGGAGTCGCTGGAAGGTGTCGAGAGTTTTCCGACGGATACCTTGTATGAGGTGCTTGAGCAGCTCGAGGAGGCTGCCCAGCCACATCTCAAACAACTGACCCGCGAATATTTCGGCGCTTCCCGCCTGTTCAAATCCGAAGAAAGTCGTTTGTGGTCGGCCAGCCATGATTTCTGGAGCCGGCTGGCCGTCGCGTATGAGCGATGCCTGTTGTCGAGCGGTGAGCGCAACCGGCCGGGCGAGCTCCCCAGGGTGGTGTTGCCGACCTTGTGCGTGCGCCTGATCGTGGCGCTTGGGCGAGCGCTCAAGTGGGAACAGTTCCGCTACGGCCCCTCGCGCGACAGTTCCTGGCAAAGCCTTGGCCGGGCATTGATGGCGGCCGAGGAGGCAGGGGTGGCAAGCCGGGCGGTGGCCTTGCCGGGCCGGAGCGGGATGACCTCGCCCTTGCAGGAATACCAGAAAGTCATGATTTTCCAGGCCGCGTCGCTGGATAGTCTGTTTCCGGTCGGCATCGAACTGGCCGAATATTTGATTGCCCATTTTCTTTCCGGATTCGTCTTTACCGTCGAGGCGCAGATCGACAGTGTCTACTGGGTCGATCTCAAGCTGGCCCAGGCCCCGCTTCGCATGGCCCGCATGCCGGCACAGGCCGAGCCGACGCAGCGTTTCCTGAAGCCCGGCCCGGCCCATGCGGCGATGCTGGCCGTGCAGGAGACGCTGGAGCGGGGTGGCGACATGCCCCCCGAAATCAATCTGGGTGGCCAGTATCCGGTCAAGTTACTGGTCGCCGTGTTCCGCCACTTGACCAGTTACCTGGCGCCTGTACCGCCGCAGCGTCAGCATGATCGTCACCGTGTCACGAACCCGATGCTGGTGCTGAATGGGCTGGCCAACGCCTTTGTCGTTTTCTCCGATGAATTCGACGGGGGCCTGGCGGGCTTGCCGACGGTCAGCTGGATTGCCGAAAACGTCAGTCGAGGCGGCTTTTCTGCCTTGCTGGACAAGGTTTCGGACGAGTGGCTGCGGGTTGGCGCGCTGGTTGCCATGCGGCCGGAAGGGGGGCAGAACTGGCTGCTCGGTGTCGTGCGCCGCTACCACCGAACCACTGAAAGCGACTCCCATGTCGGCATTCAGTCGCTGGCGACCCGGGCCATGTCAGTGGAACTCAGGGGGCGGAATGCTTCCAGCTACATGGTGGCAGCCGGCGCCACGCCCGCCCTGGTCTTGCTCGATGGCAACGAACCCGACGAGTTTCGGGTCATTCTGCCGCCGACGACCTTCGATCCGCGCGAAAGCCTGGAATATGCCAGGGATGGTCAGCGCTTCCTGCTCAATCCGGTGGCCCTGAGCGAACAGACTGCGGATTTCGAACTGGCACGCTACCGGCGGAGCGTGCTCAGCTGATCAGCTTTGCGTCGGGCGAATCGCTGATTTCGGGCGGAAAGCCTTGATCACCGCCTCGTTCGTTTCGGCATAGGGGCCGCCGATCAGGTCGATGCAATAGGGTACGGCCGCGAATATGCCGACGTGGGCCACCGTGCCGTCGGGATGGCGGACGCCTTCCAGCGTTTCCCGGATCGACTTCGGCTGGCCGGGCAGATTGATGATCAGGGCCTGCTTGCGGATGACGGCGACCTGCCGCGAGAGGATGGCGGTCGGCACGAAATTGAGGCTGATCCGTCGCATCTCCTCGCCGAAACCGGGCATTTCCTTGTCGGCTACGGCCAGCGTCGCTTCCGGCGTGACATCGCGCAAAGCCGGGCCGGTGCCGCCGGTGGTCAGGACGAGATGGCATTTTTCATCGTCTACGAGCGAAATCAGTGTCTGTTCAATGGTCGCACGGTCGTCGGCAATGAGCCGGGTTTCGACCCGCCACGGTGTGCTCAGGGCGGAGGTCAACCATTCCTGCAGGGCCGGGATACCCTTGTCTTCATAGACGCCGGTCGAGGCACGATCGCTGATCGAAACGAGGCCGATGAGCAGTTCATCACTCATCTGCCGCATCCTCTTCGGCAACCGGGGTGCCTTGCTTGTCGAGTTCCTGCAGGATCTGGAAGATGGCCCGGAAATTCTTGGGCGGCTTGTTGCCTTCCTGTTCCTTCAGGGCATTGCGCCGCAACTGGCGCATGTGCTGGAGGTCGAGCGAAGGCCAGAGGGCGGCGATTTCGGCGAGAACCGACTCGTCTTCAAGGAGCCGGACGCGGAAACGCTCCAGGCGATGCAGGCGAGCTGTTTCGGCCGACGATTCGCCGCGCAGCATGGCCAGGCCGGCACGGATCGGTTCGTCCTCGACGCCGCGCATGAGCTTGCCGAGATAAGCCACCTGCCGGCGCCGGGCGCCGTGGGCCGTGATCTTCTGGCAGTCGCGGACGGCTTCATAGATGTTTTCGGGGAGCTTGATTTTTTTCAGCTGGCCGACGGAAAGCTCGACCAGCTCGGCACCGAGATCGCGCAATTCATGCATGGCTTCCTTCTTCTTGGTCTTGGAAGGGCGGCCTGTGTCTTCGGTGAAATCTTCTTCATGCATGGGGTCTGTCCGGTGCGGGCAATAACGGGCTGTTATGATAGCGACTTTCCCGCTCCGACGCCGCCTCCATGTCCGAAACAGCCGCATTTTCCTATTCCTTTGCCACCCTGCAGCAACTGTCCGAGGATGTCCTGAAGCATGCCCGCAGCAAGGGGGCAACGGCCTGCGAGGTCGATGTTTCGGAGGGTTTCGGCCAGTCGGTGACGGTGCGCTGCGACGAGGTCGAGACCATCGAGTTCAATCGCGACAAGGGCATCGGCATTACGATTTATTCCGGCCAGCGCAAGGGCTACGCCAGCACGTCCGATTTTTCCGCCCAGGCCTTGCGTGAAACGGTCGAGGCGGCGCTCGATATCGCGCGTTTTACCGCCGAGGATGACTGTGCCGGTTTGGCCGATGCCGCGCTCATGGCGAAGAACATGCCCGACCTCGATCTGTATCATCCCTGGGCACTGACCATCGAGGACGCCATCGAGACGGCCCGGCGCTGCGAGCAGGCGGCTTTCGATGCCAGTCCGCTGGTCAGTAATTCGGAAGGCGCCTCGATTTCGACGCAGCAGGCGCATTTCGTCTCCGCCAACAGTCTTGGCTTCATGGGCGGCTATCCGACCTCGCGTCACTATATCTCGTGCTCGGTCATTGCCGGCGAGCAGGACGCCATGCAGCGCGACGACTGGTACACGACGCACCGCGATGCACGCCGTCTCGACGATGCGGCACAGGTCGGCCGCATTTCGGCCGAACGGGCGATTGCCCGGCTGGGCGGGCGCAAGGTCAAGACGGGTGAGTTTCCGGTCATCCTCGAGGCCCCGTTGGCTGGTGGTCTGCTAGGCAGTCTGGTGCACGCTGCAAGCGGCGGGGCGCTCTATCGCAAATCCTCTTTCCTGCTCGATCAGCTCGGCAAGAAAATCATGCCGGACTTCGTGCAGATTGCCGAGCGCCCGCACATTCAGTGCGGCCTGGGCAGCGCCTCCTTCGACAGCGACGGCGTGGCGACGCGTGACCGTGATCTGGTCAGCAACGGCATCCTGCAGGGCTATTTCCTGAGTACCTACACGGCGCGCAAGCTGGGCATGCAGACGACGGCCAATGCGGGTGGCAGCCACAACCTGGTCATCCAGCCCGGCGACCTCGATCTTGACGGCCTGCTCGCCAAAATGGGGCGTGGTCTGCTTGTCACCGAACTGCTCGGCCACGGCATCAATTACGTGACCGGCGACTATTCGCGCGGTGCCGCCGGTTTCTGGGTGGAGGATGGCAAGATCGCCTACCCGGTCGAGGAAATCACCATTGCCGGCAACCTCAAGGCCATGCTGGCCGGCATCGTCGCAGTCGGCAATGATGTTCAGATTCGCGGTAGCAAGGTGACTGGCTCGATCATGCTCGACCGGATGACGATCGCTGGCGAATAGACAAACGCCTTATAAGGGTTTTCCGCAACTCGCCACGGCGGCGGTTTTGGCTAGAATGGAACGGCATGATTCTGACGTGCCCAACTAATTCTGGAGGAGACAAATATGCAACGTCGTGATTTTCTGAAGAAGGCTTCTGTCGGTGCTGTCGCCGGCGCGGCCACCACCCTCGCTGCGCCCGCCGTCGCCCAGGCCCTGCCCAATATCAAGTGGCGCCTGACCTCCAGCTTCCCGAAGAGCCTGGACACCATTTACGGTGGCGCCGAAGTGCTGGCCAACCGGGTTCGTGCCATGACCAACGGCAAGTTCGACATCCGCGTCTTTGCCGGCGGCGAAATCGTTCCCGGCCTGCAGGCGCTGGATGCCGTGCAGCAGGGCACCGTTGAAGTCTGTCACACCTGTTCCTACTACTACGTCGGCAAGGACAAGACCTTCGGTTTCGGTACCTCGATTCCGTTCGGCATGACGGCTCGCCAGATGAACGCCTGGATCTACTACGGTGGCGGCCAGAAGCTCCTCGACGACTTCTATTCCAACTACAACGTGCTGTCCTTCGCCGGCGGTAACACCGGCACGCAAATGGGCGGCTGGTGGCGCAAGGAAGTGAATACGGTCGCCGACCTCAAGGGCATCAAGATGCGCATCGCCGGTCTCGGTGGCACCGTCTTCTCGGCCCTCGGTGTGGTGCCGCAACAGATCGCCGGTGGCGACATCTACCCGGCCCTGGAAAAAGGCACCATCGACGCTGCCGAGTGGGTTGGTCCGTACGACGATGAAAAGCTGGGCTTCTACAAGGTCGCCAAGAACTACTATTACCCGGGTTGGTGGGAACCGGGTCCGGTCATCCATTTCTTCGTCAACAAGTCCGAATGGGCCAAGTTGCCCAAGGAATATCAGGAAGCTTTCCAGGCGGCAGCCTTTGAAGCCAACGTGACGATGATGGCCGAATACGATCACAAGAATCCGGCAGCACTGGCCAAGCTCATGCAGGCTGGCGTCAAGGTCAAGGAATTCTCTTCCGAGATTCTGAAAGCCACCCACAAGGCAGCGACCGAACTTTACGCCGACGAGGCTGGCAAGAATCCGGAATTCAAGAAGATCTACACCGAGTACGACAAGTATCGGCGTACGCAGTCGGCCTGGTTCAGCCTGGCCGAACGGCGGATGGACGGATTCCTGCAGACCGGCAAGTAATCGATTCTTGCATCCGACGACAAAAAACCCGCGAATTCGCGGGTTTTTTTATGGGCGCATCAAGCTGCTTATTTTTCCAGCAGGCTGCGCAGCATCCAGGCATTCTTTTCGTGAATCTGCATGCGCTGGGTGAGCAGGTCGGCGGTCGGTTCGTCGCCGGCCTTGTCGACGATGGCAAAGATGCCGCGGGCGGTCTTGGTGACGGCTTCCTGGCCGGCGACCAGTTGTTTGATCATGTCCTCGGCTGAAACCTTGCCTTCGCTTTCCTTGATCACCGTCAGTCGGGCGAATTCGGCGTAGGTGCCGGGGGCCGGAACGCCGAGGGCGCGGATGCGTTCGGCGATGAGGTCGAGGGCATTCCACAGCTCGGTGTATTGATCCATGAACATCACGTGCAGCGTGTTGAACATCGGGCCGGTGACGTTCCAGTGGAAATTGTGGGTCTTCAGGTAGAGGGTGAATGAGTCGGCGAGCAAGTGTGACAGGCCGTCAGCAATTTTTTCGCGATCCTTCTTGGTGATTCCGATATCCATGATTTTTCCCTTCATCTTGTCGGTGGTCGAGGCCAGAAAACTGCACTGGCGATGATGGAATGATGCGCCCCCCAGCCGCGCTCGGGCCAATCAAAATTGCCTATGTGGGCGATAGCCCGGCCTATTTTTCGACAAAGGCGCGTTCGATCACGTAGTCACCCAGTTCGCCGGTATGGTGGTGACCGACCTTGAAGCCCCGGGCGTTGAGCATGGCCGCAGTATCGTCGAGCATGGCCGGGCTGCCGCAGATCATGGCGCGGTCGGTGGCCGGGTCGAGCGGCGGCTGGCCGATGTCCGCAAAGAGTTTGCCGGAGTCGATGAGGTCGGTCAGCCGGCCTTCGTTACGGAAGGATTCGCGCGTTACCGTCGGGTAGTAGATCAGCTTCTCCTTGACCCAGTCGGCGAAGTACTCGTGCTCCTTCAAATCCTGCTCGATGTAGTCGTGGTAGGCCAGTTCATTGGTCCAGCGCACACCGTGGATGAGGATGACCTTCTCGAAACGCTCGTAGGTTTCCGGGTCGTGGATCAGGCTCATGAAGGGTGCGAGGCCGGTACCGGTGGCGAACATGAAGAGGCGCTTGCCGGGCTTGAGGTCGCGCAGGACCAGTGTGCCGGTGGGCTTCTTGCTGACGAGGATAGGGTCGCCGGGCTGGAGGTGTTGCAGTCTCGAGGTGAGCGGGCCGTTCTCGACCTTGATGCTGAAGAATTCCAGGTATTCCTCGTGGTTGGCGCTGGCGATGCTGTAGGCGCGGGTTAGCGGCCGGCCGTCGACTTCCAGTCCGATCATCACGAACTGGCCATTGGTGAAGCGCAGGCCGGGGTCGCGCGTGGTCCGGAAGGTGAAGAGGGTGTCATTCCAGTGATGGACGGAAGTGACCGTTTCAGTGATCAGGTTGCTCATGTTCGTGCTCGCTCTATAGAAGATATGACGCATCTTAGGCGGCATCGTTTATTGATAAAAGCGGGTAATTTGTATATCTATAATCTAAAATTCAGATATGAAAATCACGCTGCGTCAGATTGAAGTCTTTGCCGCCATCGCCCGCCTTGAAAATGTTTCGAGGGCAGCGACGCAACTGAATATGTCGCAATCGGCGGCCAGTACCGCCTTGCTCGAACTGGAGCGGCATTTCGATTGCCCGCTGTTCGACCGGATAGGCAAGTCGCTGCGCCTCAATGGAAGTGGTCGCGGCTTGCTGGCGCAGGCCGAAGACATGCTGGCCCGCGCCCATGAGGTCGAGAGTTACCTCGCGGGTGGCCGGCTGGCGCCCGTCGCCGTTGGGGCCACACTGACCATCGGCAACTATCTGGCGACGCTGGTCGTCGTCGATTACCTGCAAAAGAATCCGGGCAGCCGGGTCGATCTCAGTGTTTGTAACACGCAACAGGTGATCGAGCGTCTGCGCCGTTTCGAGCTCGATATCGGGCTGATCGAGGGCGAGGCCAGTGATGCCGACTTGATTTTCGAACCCTGGATTGATGACGAACTGGTGGTTTTTTGCGCTCCGTCGCATCCCTTGGCCAAGGCGGGGGCGGCACGCTCGGCCGTGCTGGCCGTGCAAAAATGGATCGTTCGCGAACCTGGCTCGGGGACACGCGCCCTGTTCGACCGGGCGATGCGTACTATTGGTGTCGATGCCGAGGTCTCCCTGCAACTGGAGCATACCGAGGCCATCAAGCGCGCTGTCGAGTCCGGCTTCGGGCTTGGCTGCCTGTCCCGCCTCTCCCTGCGAGAAGCGTTGCGGCGCGGCAGTCTGGTTGAAATAAAGACACCGGAGCTGGCGCTGGGTCGCCGCTTCCAGTTCGTTCGTCAGCGCCAGCGGCATCTCGGCACGGCGACCCGCTTGTTCATGGCCGAATGTCGCCTTCTGACCGGCAATGCGGGCGACACCAGCGAACTCGTACTGCCTTTCATCCCCTGAGCGCCAGACGAAAAAAAGGCGGGGTCCGTAGACCCCGCCCCGTTGTATGAAAGCGCTGATTACTTGCTGTCGCTCTGCAGATTCTTGAGCAGGGCGGCGGCATCCGCATCTTCGTTGCCTGCTTTCTTGACGTCAGGCTCCTCTTCGCTCTGTTTCATGAGCGTATCGAGATCGATGGCGGCAGGCGCTTTGCCTTCTTTCTCCAGGCGTTGCTGCTCCTTTTGCGCCTCGTCACCGTAGCTGACGATGTTCGGGAAGATGATGATCAGCGCGACCATGATGATCTGGATGCAGACGAAGGGAATGGCACCCCAGTAGATGTCCGTCGTCTTGATTGACGATGGCGCCACCGAGCGCAGGTAGAACAGTGCGAAGCCAAAGGGCGGGTGCATGAACGAGGTCTGCATGTTCACCGCGAGCAGTACGCCGAACCAGACGAGGTCGATGCCCAGCTTGTCGGCCACGGGGGCGAGCAGCGGCACGATGATGAAGGACAGTTCGAAGAAGTCGAGGAAGAAGGCGAGCAGGAAAACCAGCAGGTTGACCACGATGAGGAAGCCGACCTGTCCGCCGGGCAGGCCGAGCAGCAGATGCTCGACCCACAGGTCACCGTTGACCGCCCGGAAGATCAGGCCGAATACCGTCGAGCCGACAAGGATGAAGACGACGAAGGAAGAAAGCTTTCCGGTCGTTTCCATGGCCTGTTTGAGCAGCTTGAAGTCGAGGCGCTTGCGGGCGATGGCCAGGATCAGCGCACCCGCCGCGCCCATGGCGCCACCTTCGGTCGGTGTCGCAATGCCGAGGAAGATGGTGCCGAGGACCAGGAAGATGAGGACCAGCGGTGGCACCAGCGTCGTCAGGACGCGGAAGAGCAGCTTGAAACCACGCAGGCTGCGGGCTTCCGGCGGCAGGGCAGGACAGGCGTTCGGCTTGATGATGGACAGGACAAAAACATAGCCCACATACAGACTGGTCAGGATCAGGCCGGGTATGAAAGCGCCTTCGTACATGTCGCCGACCGATTTGCCCAACTGGTCGGCCATGATGATGAGCACCAGGGACGGCGGGATGATCTGGGCCAGCGTCCCTGAGGCGGCGATGACGCCGGACGCAAGACGCTTGTCGTAGCCGTAGCGCAGCATGATGGGCAGCGAGATCAGACCCATCGAAATGACCGAGGCAGCAACCACGCCAGTCGTCGCGGCGAGCAGGGCGCCGACGAAGATGACGGCATAGGCCAGGCCACCGCGCATCGGGCCGAAGAGCTGGCCGATGGTGTCGAGGAGATCCTCGGCCATGCCGGAGCGTTCAAGAATCAGCCCCATGAAGGTGAAGAAGGGAATGGCGAGCAGCGTGTCGTTGGCCATGATGCCGAAGATGCGCTCGGGCAGGGCCTGGAAAATGGCCGGCGTGAGCAGGCCGAGTTCCATGCCGATGAGGCCGAAGACGATGCCGTTGGCCGCCAGCGAGAACGCCACCGGATAGCCGCAGAGCAGGAAGACGACGAGGGCGCCGAACATCAGCGGCGCCATGTTGGCAATCATCCATTCCATTATTGAGCCTCCTTGGCTTTGGCGGCGGCAATGGCGGCGGCCAGTTCTTCTTCGGGCGTCGGGCCCTTGTCTTTCTTGCTCGGATCGTCGATCCGGCCGCCGAGGAAGGCGATGCGCTTGATCAGCTCGGAAATCCCCTGCAGGGCGAGCAAAGTGAAGGAGATCGGCAGGATCACCTTGACCGGCCATCGGAGCAGGCCGCCGGCGTTGGCCGACATTTCATTGATGTGATACGAGTCGGCAACCAGCGGCAACGACAGCCAGAGCACCATGATGACCATGGGCAGCAGGAAGAAAATGGTGCCGAGAATGTCGATCCAGGCCTGTCCTCGCGCTGAAAGCTTGCCGGCAACGACGTCGATGCGGACATGCTCGTTTTTCTGTAGCGTATAGGGCGCGCAGAGCAGAAAAACGGCGGCAAACAGATACCACTGGATTTCCAGCAGGCCGTTCGAACTGTAGTTGAAAATGAAGCGCACGCTGGCGTTCAGGGAGCAGATGATGGTCATCACCAGCACCAGCCAGAATGCAGCCTTGCCGATGCGCTCATTGAGCTTGTCGATCAGCTGCGATAACTGAAGCAGAAGGGTCACGAATTTTCCTCCTCGGTTGATAGAATTCCCGACTTCTGAAGTGGCCGGGGTAAGTGAATGATTTCAGTGGCCCAAATTTACAGTTAAGGCGAGAGGCTGAGAATGGTGGAAATCCCTACAACCCGGACAACGCAAATTTGCCTGGTGCGCCATGGCGAAACCGAATGGAACGCCGAACGACGTATCCAGGGGCAGATCGACATCGGCCTCAATGAAACCGGGCGCCGCCAGGCCGTTGCCGCCGGACGCTGGCTCAAGCCGGCCGGAATTGTCGCGCTCTACAGCAGCGATCTCAAGCGGGCCTGGACGACGGCGCAATCGATAGGCACCGAACTCGGGCTGGTGCCGACTGCCGTGCCCGAGATGCGCGAGCGTCGTTACGGTGTATTCGAGGGCCTGACCTATGACGAGGCGAAGGCAAACCATCCCGAGGGCTATGCCGCTTTCGAGGGGCGCAATGCCGATTACGATTTTGAAAATGGGGAAAGCCTGCTCGTCATGTTTGCGCGCGTTACCGGCAAGCTCAGTGAGCTGGCCGCCCGGCATGCCGGCGAGAGCATCGCCATTGTCCTCCACGGTGGCGTCCTCGACATCATCAACCGTTTCGTCCGGGGCAATCCGCTCGAAATGCCGCGCGACTTCCTGATACCCAACGCCGGCATCAACTGGATTGCGATGGAAGACGGCCAGTGGCACCTGAAAACCTGGGGCGAAACCGATCATCTCGAGCCGGGTGCCCTTGATGAGCTTCCGGCGTGATAAAATTCGACCCCTTTTCAATGGCTTGAGGCATTTGACATGTTTTCCGCGAAAGACACCCTGGCAAAAGTTGACCCTGAACTCTGGCAGGCCATCCAGGCCGAAGTACAGCGTCAGGAAGACCACATCGAACTGATCGCGTCCGAAAACTACGTGAGCAAGGCAGTCATGGAAGCCCAGGGCTCCCAGCTCACCAACAAGTACGCCGAAGGCTATCCAGGCAAGCGCTACTACGGTGGCTGCGAATTCGTCGACATCGCCGAGCAGATCGCCATCGACCGCCTCAAGAAGCTGTTCGGCGCCGAAGCGGCCAATGTCCAGCCGAACTCCGGTTCGCAGGCCAACCAGGCCGTGCTCATGGCTTTTGCCAAGCCGGGCGACACCATCATGGGCATGAGCCTGGCCGAAGGTGGCCACCTCACGCATGGCATGGCGCTCAACATGTCGGGCAAGTGGTTCAATGTCGTTTCGTATGGCCTCAACGAGCAGGAAGAGATCGATTACGACAAGATGGAAGCGCTGGCCCGCGAGCACAAGCCGAAGATCATCGTCGCCGGCGCCTCGGCCTACGCCCTGCGCATCGACTGGGAGCGTTTCGCCAAGGTGGCCAAGGAAGTCGGCGCCATTTTCTGGGTGGACATGGCCCACTACGCCGGCCTCATCGCCGCCGGTTTCTACCCGAACCCGGTGCCCTTCGCCGATGTCGTGACTTCGACCACGCACAAGACCCTGCGCGGTCCGCGCGGTGGCGTCATCCTCATGAAGGCCGAGCATGAAAAGGCCCTCAATTCAGCCATCTTCCCCGGCCTGCAAGGCGGCCCGCTCGAACACGTCATCGCCGCCAAGGCTGTCGCCTTCAAGGAAGCTGCCGCACCGGACTTCAAGCGCTACCAGGAGCAGGTAATCAACAACGCCCGCGTCATGGCCAAGGTGCTTGGCGAAGAGCGTGGTCTGCGGATCGTTTCCGGTCGTACAGAAAGCCACGTCTTTCTTGTCGACCTGCGCGCCAAGAACATCACCGGCAAGGAAGCCGAAGCCGCCCTCGGTCGTGCCCACATCACGGTCAACAAGAACGGCATCCCGAACGATCCGCAGAAGCCGTTCGTGACGTCCGGCATCCGCATCGGCTCGCCGGCCATGACGACGCGTGGCTTCACCGAAATCGAAGCCGAGACCATCGCCCACCTCGTGGCGGATGTGCTCGAAGCGCCGAACGATGAGGCCGTCGCCGCCGCCGTGCGCACCAAGGTTGCCGCCTTATGCGCCAAGTTCCCGGTTTACGGCGCTTGAGGCAGTAATTGGGAATTGGTGATTGGTTATTGGGGGTGACCTCCCCCAATTTCTAATTGCCAATCACTAATTATCAGCACCCATGAAGTGTCCTTTCTGCAGCCATGACGATACGGCCGTCGTTGATACCCGCCTCTCCGACGAGGCGGATGTCGTTCGTCGGCGCAGAAAGTGCAATGCCTGCGACAAGCGTTTCACGACCTACGAGCGGGCTGAAATCCAGCTGCCGCAGGTCGTCAAGAAAAACGGTCTGCGCACCGAGTTCAGCCGGGCCAAGCTGCGCGCCAGCCTGGAGCTGGCGCTGCGCAAGCGGCCGGTGTCGATCGAGTCGGTCGATGCCGCGGTGGCCGATATTGAGGAGCGACTGCGTTCGGCCGGTGAGCGCGAAGTCAGTACGCAGCAGTTGGGCGAACTGGTCATGCGCGAACTGAAGAAACTCGACAAGGTGGCTTACATCCGCTTCGCCTCGGTCTATCGCAATTTCGAAGACGTCGATGCCTTCTCCAAGGCCATCCGCGAAGTTTCTCCGACCCCCCGTAAAAAATGAGTATCCCGGCCGACGACTATCGGCTGATGGCGCGCGCCCTGCAACTGGCCGAGCGCGGGCTGTGGACGACCTCGCCCAATCCACGGGTTGGCTGCGTGCTGGTTCGTGACGCTCAAATCGTGGGTGAGGGCTGGCATGAAAAGGCCGGCGAGGCGCATGCCGAAGTCAATGCGTTGCGGGCTGCCGGTGATAAAGCCAACGGCGCCACCGCCTACGTGACGCTCGAGCCGTGCAGCCATTACGGCCGGACCCCACCCTGTGCTGAGGCCCTGATTGCGGCCGGGGTGTCGCGCGTCGTGGCGGCGATGAGCGATCCGAATCCGCTGGTTGCCGGCAAGGGCATGGCCCTGTTGCAGGCGGCCGGTATTGAAACGGCCAGTGGCCTGCTGGAAAACGAGGCGCGTGAGCTGAATATCGGTTTCGTCTCGCGCATGACGCGTGGCCGGCCGTGGCTGCGCCTCAAGGCTGCCGCCAGCCTGGATGGCAAGACGGCCTTGAACAATGGCGTCAGCCAATGGATTACCGGCCCCGAAGCGCGGCGTGACGGCCATGCCTGGCGGGCGCGGGCCTGCGCCATCCTGACCGGGATCGGCACGGTGCGTGACGACGATCCGCAGCTCTCGGTGCGCGACGTGCTGACGACGCGCCAACCTCTGCGCGTCGTCGTCGATAGCAAGCTCGACATTGCGCTGACGGCGCGGATACTGCAGGACGCTCCGGTGCTCATCGTGGCGGCCGCCGAGTCCGGCGAGAAAGCAGCGGTGCTGCGGGCGGCCGGGCATTTCGTCGAAATGCTGCCGAATGCGGCCGGCAAGGTCGATCTAAAAGCCCTGCTCGAATTGTTGGCCCGGCGCGGTATCAACGAAGTTCACGCCGAGGCCGGCTGCAAGCTGAACGGCTCCCTGCTGCGCGAAGGGCTGGTCGATGAACTGCTGCTCTATCTGGCGCCCTGCCTGATCGGCGATGCGGCGAGCGGCCTTTTCAACCTGCCCGAACTGACGTCGCTAGCCGGCAAGCAGCGCCTGAAGATTCGTGATCTGCGCCAGCTTGGCGAAGATATTCGCCTGATCGCCCGTTTCCCTTAGGGCCGCATACGGCGCAGTCGCTGTCCTGCTTGAAACGGACGGTGCGCCATTCCATGCTCAAGGCATCCAGTAACAGCAGGCGCCCGGTCAGCGTTTCGCCGATGCCTGCCGCCAGCTTCAGCGCCTCTGCCGCTTGCATGGTGCCGATGATCCCGGTCAGCGGGGCGAAGACGCCCATCACGGCACAGCGCACCTCCTCGACATCCTCGCCCTCGGGAAACAGGCAGTGGTAGCACGGCGAATCGTCGCGACGCAGGTCGTAGACGCTGATCTGGCCATCGAAACGGATGGCTGCACCGGAAACCAGCGGCTTCCTGTGATGGACGCAGGCGCGGTTGATGGCGTGGCGGGTGGCAAAGTTGTCGGTGCAGTCGAGCACGAGATCGGCGCTGGCCACCAGTGCGTCGAGCGCAGCCCCGGAAAGACGCTGCTGCAAGGGAACAATCTCGATGTCCGGATTGATGGCGTCGAGCGCCTGCCGACCGGATTCCGCCTTGGCCATGCCGACGCGGGCCTGCGTGTGAAGGATTTGCCGTTGCAGGTTGGTGAAATCGACCGTGTCGTCGTCCACCAGCGTGATCCTGCCGATCCCGGCCGAGGCCAGATACAGCGCTGCAGGTGACCCGAGGCCGCCGGCCCCGATGATCAAGGCATGGGTGGCCAGAATGCGGGCCTGGCCTTCAATGCCCAGGGCGTCGAGCAGGATGTGTCGGCTGTAGCGAAGAAGCTGCTCGTCGGTCATTTAGTTGCTAGTCGGGAGTCGATAGTCGGTAGCAGCAGTTGCTGGCAACTACCGACTATCGACTAACAACTATTTATAGTCCCGCCACTCCGGCGGGGTATCGTCGTGGTCGCCATGGGGGTGATGCTCCCAGGCCTTGACGTAAGCTTCGGACGCCGAGCGTTTGAGGCGTTTTTCCGGGGCGCCGATGTTGTGCAGCTGGGTGTCTTCGACGTAGTAGATGAGGGCCCGGGTCAGCTTGGTGAACAAGGTGTTGTCGAGATGAAAACCCTTGTCGACCAGGTGTTCGTCGAGTTCGCGCAGTGTGTGCTGCTGCAGGTCGTAGCTGACGCCAAGCGAACGTTTCTCGAAGCGGGCCTGGACCTCGACCGCTTCGATGTGCTGCAGGTCATCGGCCGCTTCGGGAACCTGGCCCGGCGGGAACTTGGAGAACAGGATCTCCCGGTTTTTCTTGAGGTCTGTGCCGGCCATCATCCCTCCCGATCAATGGACTATTGCTTCTTATTCTGCATGATCTGCAGACCCTTGAGAAGATTCAGCGCCTGCTGGAACTGGTAGTCGCCCTTGGTGGCGTATTCCAGACGCTGCGGCATTTCGTCCTCGGATTCGTCCTTGCTCTTGTCCTTGCCGTTCTTCAGGGATTTGGTTTGCCCCTTGTTATCGGGTTTGGCGGCTTCCTTCGCCGCTTCCTTTTCCTTGTCGTTGCTCAGGTGACGGTCGAGGTCGGCCTCGCGCACACGCATGCCCGGGCTGGCGCCGTTGGCGCTTTCCTCGACGACGATGTCGGGCGTGATGCCCTTGGCCTGGATGGAGCGGCCTTCCGGCGTGTAATAGCGCGCCGTGGTCAGCTTGATCGCGGTATTGCCCGGCAGCGGCAGCACGGATTGCACCGAGCCCTTACCGAAGGTCTGGGTGCCGACAATGATGGCCCGCTTGTGATCCTGCAGGGCGCCGGCGACGATTTCCGAGGCCGAGGCGGAGCCGCCATTGACGAGAACGATCATCGGCACCTTCTTGGCTTCGATCGGCAGGGTCTTGAGCGGATCTTCCTTGCTGCCACGGAGGTAGTCCTGGGCGCGTGCCTTGAATTCCTGCTTGGCATCCTCTGTGCGGCCGTCGGTCGAGACGACCTTGACGTCAGGCGGCAGGAAGGCAGCTGAAACGCCGATGGCGCCGTTGAGCAGGCCGCCCGGATCGTTGCGCAGGTCGAGGACGAGGCCCTGCAGCTTGTTGCCGTCCTTGTACAGTGCGGAGACATGCTTGGCCAGTTCGGCAATGGTGTTTTCCTGGAACTGGGTGACGCGGACCCAGCCGTAGCCGGGTTCGACCAGCTTGGACTTGACGCTCTGCACCTTGATCACTTCGCGGATCAGGGTGACTTCGATCGGTTTGGTTTCACCCTTGCGGATGATCGACAGCTTGATTGGCGTTTTTGGCTTGCCGCGCATTTTCTTGACGGCGTCGGACAGGGTCAGGCCTTTGACCGGCGTTTCGTCGAGCTTGAAGATGAGGTCGCCCGATTTGATGCCGGCGCGGAAGGCCGGCGTGTCTTCGATGGGCGAGACGACCTTGACGAGGCCGTCTTCCATGCCGACCTCGATGCCGAGACCGCCGAACTCGCCCTGGGTACCGACCTGCAGATCCTTGAAGGCGTCAGCATCGAGATAGGTCGAGTGGGGGTCAAGGTTGGAGAGCATGCCGGAAATGGCATTGGCGATCATTTTCTTGTCTTCGACCGGCTCGACATAGCCTTGCTTGATGGCGCTGTACACCTCGGCGAAGGTGCGCAGTTCATCGATGGGCAGGCCCTGTTTGACGTCCTTGTCGGCCATGGCCGGGAAGTTGAGGCTGATCAGGGCGCCGGCGACAAAGGCGCCAACGGTCAAGCTAAAGGTTTTTGTTTTGCTCATTTCAAGCTGGCCCATTTCATCGGGTCGATCGGTTGCCCTTGGTGGCGGAGTTCAAAGTATAAACCGGATTCCGGATTGCCTCCGCTGTTACCCACGGTGGCTATGGTTTCGCCCCCTTTGACGGCCTGGCCGACCTGTTTGAGCAGGGCGTCGTTGTTGCCGTAGATCGACAGGTAGGCGTCGCCATGGTCGATGATGAGCAGGTTGCCGAAGCCGCGCATCCATTCGGCGAAGACGACGCGGCCCCCGGCCACGGCCTTGATCTCGCTGCCTGTGCCGGCCTTGATGAAGAGGCCGCGCCAGGTGCCGCCACCGTCGCGAGCCGAGCCGAAGCGTCCGGAAACGGAGCCGCGCAGAGGCAGGCGCAGGCTGCCCCGCTGGCGCGCGAAGCTGCCATTGCTGGGGGCCGGCTCGTAGCGGTTTTCGGCTTCGACGGTTCTTGCTCTGGATGGCTCTACGCTGGGGGCCGGGCGGGCGATTTCCTTTTCTTCGGAGGCCGGATGGCGTTTTTCTTTCTCCCGCTCCTTTTCCCGCTCTTTCTGGCGTGCCGCTGCCTGGCGGGCTTCCGCTGCGCGCGCCGCCTCGGCAGCCTTGGCTGCCTGTGCCGCCTGGGCGGCGAGAATCTTTGACAGCCGATCGATCAGCTGGGTCATTCGCTTCTCGTTTTGCTGAAGCGTGCCGATTTCCTTGCGCTGCGCACTGACCTTGCTGGATATCTCGGCGTACAGGGCCTGGCGCTCCTCGCGCTGCTTTTTCAGATCGGCGTGGCGCTTGTGCTGCTCGGCTTCGATCTCGGCGAGTTCGGCACTGCGCTCCTTGGCATCGGCGGCGAGCGATTTTTTCTTGTCCAGCGTGGCGGCTATTTCGCCCATCAGTTCGGCGCGAGTCAGGGCGATGGCCGACAAATAATGCAGGTCGCGTGCCATCTGGTTGGGATCGTCGCCATTCAGCAAGAGTTGCAAGGAGTCCGGTGTGCCGCGCAGGTATTGTTTGTAGAGCAGTTTTTCCAGCTGTGATTGCTGCTGGCCCAGCGTGACGCCGAGTTCCTGCGATTGCAGTTCAAGATTCTTGAGTTTCTTTTCGAGTTGGGCGCGGGCGTTGTTCAGTTCGTGCAATTCGCGCTGCAGGCGGGAAATCTGGCGGTCCGACTCGCGCAGGCGGTCGCCGGCGTCGGCCTTGGTCTCTTCGCTGCTCGACAATTCCTTGCGCAAACCATCGATCCGGCTCCGCAATTCGCCGAGGTCGGCCTGTTTTTCGGCTATTTCGGGCGAAGCGGGGGCCGGGGCCGATTTTTTTTCTGCGCCCGAAGGTTTGGCGCTGGCCGGTGCAGCCCCAAGGAAAACGGCGGCAATCAGCGCCGCCGTCAGCCTTTTGCCTGTGCGCAGAGGGCTGCACTGGCTGAGCCGGGAGTGTCCAAGGGTCATCGCGGATTGATTTCGATTAAGCCAAACGCAAAACGCTATTTTATAATGCGCCATTCACCGAAACGAGGTTTTATCTTGGAAACGCCATCCTTCAGTTTGATCGACAAGCAGGAGCACATCGAGTTGGCCGCCCGTGCGCTGAAATCCATCGCCCACCCGCTGCGCCTGAAAATCCTGTGCGTGCTTGGCGAAGACGAGGCATGTGTCCAGGACATCGTCGAGGCAGTCGGTACTTCGCAAAGCAATATCTCCCAGCATCTGGCCATCCTGCGGGAAAAAGGCGTGCTGGTGACGCGCAAGGACGCCAATCGCGTTTATTACCGGGTGGGCGATCAGCGCACCCTGCAACTGGTCAGCATGATGCGCGAAGTTTTTTGCGGGACGGAGGAGTAAGTAATGCCGATGGAATTCATCAACCAGAATATCCTGCTTGTCTCACTCGTTGCAGTGAGCGGCCTGTCCCTGCTTTGGCCTTTGCTCTCCGGGCAGTCCGGCCAGGGTGTCGGTCCGGTCGAGGCGACCCGCCTGATCAATCGCGAAGATGCCCATATCCTCGATGTCCGCGAGGCTGACGAGTTTGTCGCCGGACATTTGCCCGAGGCAAAGAATATTCCGGTCAGCAAACTGGCCGAACGTGGCAGTGAAATCGAGACGCTCAAGGGCGCGCCGATCATTGTTTGCTGTGCCACCGGCATGCGCTCGAACAAGGCATGCGCCGAACTCAAGAAGCAGGGCTTCGAAAAGATTTACAACCTCTCCGGTGGCGTCGATGCCTGGGTGGGTGCCGGCTATCCGATCAAGAAGGGTGCCAAGAAAAAATGAGCGTCCGTGTCCTGATGTATACGACGGCGGTCTGTCCTTACTGCACGCGTGCCAAGCAATTGCTCGCAGCGCGCGGCGTGACGCAGATCGAGGAAGTCCGGGTCGATCTCGATCCGGATCGGCGCGACGAAATGATGCAGAAAACAAACCGGCGTACTGTGCCGCAAATCTACATCGGCGAAACCCACGTCGGTGGCTGTGACGATCTTTATGCACTCGATGCGGCGGGCCAGTTGAAGCCGCTGCTCGAAGGCTGAACCGAACGAATCAACCCCTGAATTAACCTCTGAAAGAAAATCATGGAACAAAACGCTCAGCCAGTCTTCGGTATTGAAAAGCTCTACGTCAAGGATCTGTCGGTCGAAGTGCCGAATTCGCCGGAAGTTTTCCTCGAGCGCGAGCAGCCGCAAGTTGAGATTCAGCTCAATACCAGCGGCCGTACGGTTGGTGAATCCGTCTATGAAGTGGTGCTGACGGTGACGGTTACTGCCAAGCTGGCGGAAAAGACGGTGTTTCTGGTTGAAGTCGGCCAGGCCGGCATCTTCCGCGTCCAGAATGTGCCGGAAGACCAGATCGAGCCGCTCATCGCTGTCGCCTGCCCGAACATCCTTTTCCCGTATGCCCGTGAAGCAGTTTCCGATGCGGTCAGCCGCGCCGGTTTCCAGCCTATCGTGCTGCAGCCGGTCAACTTCGAAGGCATGTACATGCAGCGCCTGCAGCAGCAGGAAGAACAAGCTGCTGGTGCGCCGGCCGACGCCTCCATCCAGTAATGAGCAACTGGCGTCGTGCGCTTGTCGCCCTGTCGCTGATCAGCGCTGCCGGAGCGGCGCTGGCCATCGACTACCGCTCGGTCAGTGTGCCGGCGGCCATCCTTTTCGATGCGCCGTCGCTGCAGGGCAAGAAGCTCTACCTGATCAAGGCGCAGACGCCGGTCGAGGTCGTCGTCAAGCTTGATGGCTGGTTCAAGGTGCGCGATGCCGAAGGGACGCTGGCCTGGATCGAGTCGCGCAGCATCGGTGAACGGCGAACGGTCGTCGTTATCGCGCCAAGGGCCGAGATACGCCAGTCGGACAGGGCCGAAGCGGCCGTTCTGGCCGAACTGGACAAATGGGTCGCCGTTGATTTCATCGAGCCTGCTTCGCCGGGCTGGGCCAAGGTTCGCCACCGCGATGGGGCGACCGGCTACATCCGCTCGACGCAGGTCTGGGGCCTATGAAAATCACATTGCTCGGTGCCGGGGCCTGGGGCACGGCGCTGTCCATCGCCTTCGCCGGCAAGCATGAACTGACGCTGTGGTCGCGCGAAGCCGATGTCGCGGCTGACCTGCTGGCTACCCGCGAAAATCACCGCTTTTTCCCAGGCTACAAGTTGCCTGAGTCGGTCGCCGTGGCGACGGATTTCGAGGCGGCTGTGGCCGGGGCCGAGTTGCTCATCGTGGCGACGCCGATTGCCGGTTTGCGGCCTACCGTTGAACGTCTCAAGGCGATCGGCAGCACCTTGCCGGTGCTGTGGGTGTGCAAGGGTTTTGAAGCGGGTACGGGCAAATTGCCGCATCAGGTTGTTACCGAAGTGCTCGGTGAGCAGGCCCTGTGCGGTGCCCTCTCCGGCCCCAGTTTTGCCGAGGAAGTCGCCGCCGGGCAGCCGACGGCGGTGGCGCTGGCTGCCAATGATCCGGCCTTTGCCCGCGAAGCTGCACGCCAGTTGCATACCGCCCGCCTACGGATCTATGCCAATGACGATCTGGTCGGTGTCGAGGTCGGTGGCGCGGTCAAGAATGTGCTGGCCATTGCGACGGGGGTTTGCGATGGTCTGGGCCTTGGCCTCAATTCACGGGCGGCCCTGATGACCCGCGGCCTGGCCGAAATTGCCCGGCTCGGTCTGGCCCTGGGCGCCGACCGCCAGACTTTCATGGGGCTGGCTGGCATGGGCGACCTGATCCTGACCTGCACCGGCGATTTGTCGCGGAATCGCCGCGTCGGTCTGGCCCTGGCGCAGAACAAATCCCTGCCGCAGATTCTCGAAGAACTCGGCCATGTCGCCGAAGGCGTTTATACCGCCCGTGAGGTTGATCGCCTGTCCAGCCAACTGGGGGTCGACATGCCGATCAGTGCGGCAGTTGCCGCGGTCCTTGATGGTCGTCTGTCGGCCGCCCAGGCGCTTGAACTGCTCATGGCCCGCGATCCGAAGGAAGAACTGGCCTAAGCGCTGGCTGGGTTTGCGTCTTTGAAGCCGGCCTGACGCCAGGCTTCGAAGACGGTGACAGCGGCAGCGTTGGACAGGTTGAGGCTGCGCTGACCGGCCTGCATCGGCAGGCGCAGTCGCCTCTCCGGGGCAAACTCGGCGAGTACTTCCGGCGGCAGTCCGCTGGTTTCACGACCGAAGACAAATACATCGCTTTCCTGCAATTCCGTGTTGTACGGGCTGCCCGTGCCCTTGGTCGTCATGGCGAACAGTCGCCGGCCGATCAGGGTCGCCTTGCAGGCCGCCCAGTCGGCATGACGAACGACGCGGGCGTATTCGTGATAGTCCAGCCCGGCCCGGCGCAAGCCCTTGTCGGTGATGTCGAAGCCCAGTGGTTCGACCAGATGCAATTCCGCCCCGGTGTTGGCGCACAGACGGATGATGTTGCCCGTGTTGGGCGGGATTTCTGGCTGGTAGAGAACGACGGCAAACACGCGACAGCTTTCGAGCGAAGAAGGGCGAATTAAAGCACGGTTTCAAGGCTCAATGCTTCAGCGCGCGGGCGATGACGGCGACGGTGACCGACGCCGCGCCGTGCAGTTTGAGGACGCGGGCGCATTCGTTGGCCGTGGCGCCGGTGGTTAGTACGTCGTCAATGAGCAACAGGCGCTGGCCGCTGAAATCGGCCCGGCATTCGAAGGCGCCCCGCACGTTCTTGTGTCTCGCCTTGTAGGGCAAGTCGGCCTGCGGGGGTGTGGCACGCGTGCGCAGGACATGCTTGAGGTCAACCGGGACATGGAGGCGATGGCCAAGCGCCTTGGCGATTTCGGCCGACTGGTTGAAGCCGCGTTCGCCCAGGCGTTCCGGGTGCAAGGGCAGGGGGATGATGCAATCGTGGCGTTCAGCACCGATCCGTTCGGCCAGTTTTCCGGCGCTCCAGGCCGCAACGGCCAGTTGATGGCCGTACTTCAAGGCATGAATGATGCGGTCGGCCGGAAAGTCATAGCGGAAAAGAGCGATTGCCCGGTCGAAGTGCGGGGCATCGCGCAGGCATGCCCCGCAACGTTCGCCATGCGTCGTCTGGTCGGCGCAAATGGGACAGTGTGGGCTCGTCAAATCGGGCAAGTCCTCGGCGCAGGGTAGGCAAAGCAGTGCCGCAGGACTGTCGGCGCCACAGAGCAGGCAACTGCCCGGCAAGCTGGCATTGAGGATTTTCCGGCCAAGGCGTTTGAGTCCATCGGGCTGGGGTAAAATTGACATCCAGCCGAAGCGTCCGCGATAATCCATAATTACCGATGCGTTTCGTATCTGATTTTTATAGCATTTTTCAAGCAAGGCCTTCCATGCAAGCTAGCTCCCTCGCCGCCGTTTCGTCTGTTTCGCCATCTGCGTCCACCCATCTCTGGTCGGTTGCTGAAGTGCTCGCTCTGTACGAGCTGCCGCTGATGGATCTGATCTGGCGCGCCCAGGGCGTGCATCGTGAAAATTTCGATCCCAACGCCATTCAACGCTCGACGCTGCTTTCGGTCAAGACCGGCGGCTGTTCCGAGGACTGCAGCTATTGCTCGCAGTCGGCCCGCTACGATACCGACACCGAGCGCGAACGCCTGATGCCGCTCAACGAAGTCGTTGCCGCCGCCCAGGCTGCCAAAAACAAGGGCGCCTCGCGCTTCTGCATGGGTGCCGCCTGGAAGGGGCCGAAAGACAACGACCTTGACCGCGTCCTCGACATGGTTCGCGAAGTGAAGGCCCTCGGCATGCAGACCTGCGTTACGCTCGGCATGCTAAAGGATGGCCAGGCGGAAAAGCTGAAAGAAGCTGGCCTCGACTACTACAACCACAATCTTGATACCGACAAGGAGTTCTACGGTCAGGTCATCAAGACGCATACCCACGACGACCGCCTCGATACCCTCGAGCAGGTTCGCGATGCCGGCATCAATGTCTGTTCCGGCGGCATCATCGGCATGGGCGAGTCGCGCAAGAATCGTGCAGGCCTGCTCGTTCAGCTGGCCAACCTGCCCAAGGCGCCGGAGTCGGTGCCGATCAACAATCTGGTGCCGATTCCCGGTACGCCGCTGGCCGAGAACGACCGCCTCGATCCTTTCGAGTTCGTGCGCACCATCGCTGCCGCCCGCATCATGATGCCGACTTCCTGGGTTCGCCTGTCGGCCGGCCGTCAGCAAATGAGCGACGAGCTGCAAACGCTGTGCTTCCTGGCCGGTGCCAATTCGATGTTCTACGGCGATCGCCTGCTCACCACCGACAACCCCGACGTCGATCGTGACGACGCGCTGTTCGCCCGTCTCGGCGTCAAGGCGGTTTGAGTAAAGCCAGCCCTCACGCCGGTTTTGTCGACCGGCAACACGTCGGTCGTTGCTTCGCGAGAGTCGCTGCAAATTATGGCGAAGCCGATTTTTTCGCCCGCGAAGTGGATCGCCGGATGCAGGAGCGGCTTGATTTCGTCACGCTCGAACCGAAGCGGATTCTTGACCTGGGCTGCAGTCGCGGCGGGAGCTTTCCCGGCCTGACGGCGCGCTACCCGGAGGCTGAACTCCTGGGTCTGGATGTGGCGCCTGCCATGCTCGCCACGGGACGCGAGCAGCGTCCCGGCTGGCAGCGCTGGCTCGGACTCGGCAAGCATTCAGCGCCGCTTCGGCTGGCTGCCGATGCGGCCAATCTGCCGCTGAAATCCCGGTCGACCGAAATCGTCTGGTCCAACCTGCTGCTGCACTGGCTCGACGATCCCATCCCGGCCCTGGCCGAGGCGCACCGTGTGCTCAATATCGGCGGTCTGCTCATGTTCTCGACGCTCGGGCCGGATACCCTGAAGGAACTGCGCGCCGCTTTCTCCGATGGCTACGCCCATACCCAGCGTTTCGCCGACATGCACGACCTCGGCGACATGCTGGTCGGCTGCGGCTTTGCCGATCCGGTAATGGACATGGAAGTCATCACCCTGACTTACGACGACCTCGACACGATGTTCGCCGAGTTGCGCGCTGCCGGTTCGTCCTGCGCCATGAAGGCCCGCCGCCATGGACTGACCGGCCGGCAGTCTTGGGCGAACGGCAAGGCGGCCTACGAAGCCATGCGCCAGGATGGCCGGCTACCGGCGACCTTCGAGGTCATCTACGGCCACGCCTGGAGGGCGGCGCCCAAAAAGACGCCGGATGGCCGCGCCATCGTCCGCTTCGATCTGCCGCGTAAGGGCTGAATTACTCGGGCTTTTGCTTGAAGAACTTGAGCGGTTTGGCATTTTGGAATTGAGGGACCGGTATCGCTTTCCGTCGCCGCTCGCGAATCCGCCAGCCGAGCAGCGTCGCCACTGCTACGCTGTAAGCCAGCGGCCATAGCAGGGCTGTTGCCTTGACCAGCCAGAAATAATGGACACAGGCGAGAATGCTGATCAGGTAGATGCTGCGGTGCAGTTCCTGCCATTTTCGCCCGCCCAGTTGGCGAATCGCCCAGTTGCTCGAGGTCGCAGCCAAAGGAATGAGCAGCACGAAGGCGGCAAAGCCGACGGTGACGAAGGGGCGCTTGAAAATGTCCCGGGCAATGGCATCGAGCGAAAAGTCATGATCAAACCCGATGAAGCTCAGGAAATGGAGTGCGGCGTAAAAGAAGCTGAACAGTCCGAGCATGCGCCGCAGCCGCGTCAGCCAGTGCATCTGGGTCATGGCGCGGAGCGGCGTAATGCATAGCGTGATGAGCAGGAGGTTGAAGGTCCATGTGCCCGTCCAGCGCTGGACGAATTCGACCGGGTTGGGGCCGAAGTCGCCTGTGTAGGCCGCCCAGAGCAGGCGAATCGCGGGTATCAGGCAAATGGCGAAGAGGGCGATCTTGATCTGGCCAAGCTGCTGGTTATCAGGGTTGAAGCGCATGTCAGAAATTTTTCCGTAAATCCATGCCGGCGTACAGGCTGGCGACCTGATCGGCGTAGCCATTGAAGGGTAGTGTCTTGCGTTTGAGGAATTCGCCGAGGCGCCTTTCGCTGGCCTGGCTCCAGCGTTTGTGCGGGACATCCGGATTGACGTTGGAGTAGAAGCCATATTCGTCAGGCCCGGCTTTCATCCACGCTGTATTGGGCTGCTTTTCGACGAAGCGGATGCGGACGATGGATTTTGCCCCCTTGAAACCGTATTTCCAGGGCACGACGAGGCGGATCGGGGCGCCATTCTGCTTGGGCATGACTTCGCCGTACATGCCCACGGCAAGAATGCTCAGCGGGTGCCGTGCTTCGTCGAGGCGGAGGGCTTCGACATAAGGCCAATCGAGCAGGGGAATGCGCACGTAAGGCATCTGCTCGGGGTCGGCCAGACTCCAAAATTCGACGTATTTCGCGTTGCCCGTAGGTTCCACCCGTTTCAGCAATTCGCTGAACGGAAAACCGACCCAGGGCACGACGGCGCTCCAGCCCTCGACGCAGCGCATCCGGTAAATGCGCTCCTCGAGCGGCGCCCATTTGAGAATGTCTTCGATGGCAAAGGTCTTGGGCGATTTGACTTCGCCGTCGACCGTGAGTGTCCACGGCGAAGTGCGCAGGCGGTGGGCGTTTTTCGCCGGGCTGTCCTTGTCCGGGCCGAATTCATAGAAGTTGCCGTATGTCGTCATCGACTGGTAGGGCGTCGGTTTGTCATCGAGGGTCGAGAAGGGGCTGCTTCGCAGATTCGCCAGCGGGCGGCCACGCCCTTCGCGTGTTTCTGCGCCATGCGCCAGACCCAGGCTGGCCGCACCAAGCCCAAGGGCTAGTGTGCGTATGAAGTCGCGGCGACCGGCGTAGACCTGAGGGTCGGTGATGTCGGTACTGGCAATTTCCGGGGTGTGACGAATCAGCATCTCAGTTCCTGGTGGTTTCCATGTCCATTAGTCGGCGTGGCTGGCGAAACCTTACAGCCATCGCCGCGGCGGCATGGGTTGAGACTGCCGGGATGGCCGCAGGTTCAGGTCGAAAGCGCGGCGCGCAATTCAGCGATTTCGTCGTCGGCCGCCTGGCGCAGGGGTTCATGACGAGACCGGATGATTTCCTGCCAGGCTGCTTCCTCGACTGCGACGACCTTGTTTTGCCACGCCGGGAGATTGCCGGCAAGGGTGATGGAAAAATAGAGGATGTCGCTGACCGAGCGTGGTGTATCTAGCATCGTCAGGTGACTTTGGTCGCGGACTGCATCGGTGATCGTCTCCGGCAGCCCCAGGCTGTGCAGCAGACTTTCACCGATGCCTTCATGCCAGCCCGTGAGTAGATCGATCATCGCCGCTTCGTTGTGGCGATACTCGGGATAGGCCGAGGCGCGGAACAGCAGATAGAAAATCCCGATGTTGTGTACGAGGCCGGCCAGCATCGCCATGTCGGGTGCGGCGTAAGCGTTGTGGCGAGCCAGCATGCGGGCAATCGCGGCCACCTGCAGGGAGTTTTCCCAGGCGGATTTGGCGATGGCGTTGTAGCTCGATAAATGGACCGATTTGAGCATCTGGTCCATGGCTACGGCGAGCGAAGTCATGCGGACGATGTCGATGCCCAGTCGTTCGATCACGGTATTGAGGTCGGACACCGGGTGGCCGGCCGGGTTGTAGATGACGGAGTTGGCCAGACGCAGCAGCTTGCTAGAAATCAGTGGCTCGATACGGATCGCCTGAACGATTTGTTCGGTGCGAACAAACGGATCTTTCAGGGCGTTGCGGACAAGAATGGCCGCGTCAAGACAGGTCGGAAAATTGACATCGCCCGATAGCTCTCGGGCGATGTCTTCGAGAATGTCAAAGTGGCTAGGAGCCGGAGTGGCCATTTCAGCCGGCGATGTAGTTTTCCAGCTGGGCGATCAGGAATTTCTGGTCGCTGATCGTTTCCTTGACCAGGTCGCCGATCGAGATGATGCCAAGAACATTGCCTTCGTCGTCGAGTACGGGGAGGTGGCGGAAATGCTTTTCGGTCATCAGGGCCATGCATTCGTCGAGAGAGACGGCCGGGGTCACGTAGGCCACCTTGTCGCTCATGATTTCGCTGACCAGGGTTTCCTTGGAAGTCTTGCCTTGCAGGATGATTTTCCGTGCGTAGTCGCGTTCGGAAAAGATACCGACCAGCTGTTCGCCATCAAGGACCAGAAGGGCCCCGACTTCGTGCTTGGCCATGACGGTCAGTGCGTGGTAGACCGTATCGCTCGGAGCGACCACTGCCAATGGCCGATTCCTGCCGGCGAGAAGCTGTTTGAGTGTCTTCATTTCTTGTCTCCTACTCCTGTGAGGTGTTGTCCGTCCAGTCTAGCCTCCTCGACATGGACTGCCAAGCTTCGGAAAAACAAAAAAGGCAGCCGAAGCTGCCTTTTCTCGTCTATCTGCAAATCAGCGCAGGCCTGCTGCGTATTCGGCAACAGCCTTGATTTCCACATCGGAAAGCTTGGCGGCAATCATGCGCATCATCTTTTCCGGATCGTTGGCGCGTTCGTCAACACGGAAGGCCTTCAACTGGGCTTCGGTGTATTCCTGGAACTGGCCAGCCAGGCGCGGGTACTGGGCGGGCAGGCCGGCACCAGCCGGGCCGTGGCAGCCGGCACAGGCGGGAATGCCCTTCTTGAAATCGCCCTGGCGCCAGATTTTCTGGCCCAGTGCAATCTGCTTCTCATCCTTGGCGGCTGCCGGCTTCTGCTTCTGGCTGGCGAACCAGGCGGCGACATTCTTGATGTCTTCATCCGAGAGCGGCGCGGCCATGCCGGCCATGATCGGGTTGTTGCGCACGGCAGGCTTGTCGCCAACAGGCTTGAAATTCTTGAGCTGCTTGACGATGTATTCCTCAACCTGGCCGGCCAGGTTGGGGTTGGCTGAAGTCGGGCTGTTGCCATCGACGCCATGGCAGGCGACACAGATGGATTCGGCGATGGCTTTGCCTTTGGCAGGGTCTGCCTTGGCATGGGCTTCTTGGGAAGCGTGGGTGACAAAACTGGTGGCGAAAAGGATTGCCAGTGCCGCTGTACGGATCATTTCGAACTCCTAGTGCGCGTTTATGGGCGCTTTGGCCGGAACGGAGGTTACAAACCTGTTATTCTATATCAGTTCGCCGCCCTCTTGGCGCGTCTTCCGAGTTTTTTATGCCTCTGTTCCAACAGGCGGTTTTTTTGACAACCGTCGCCAATCTCCGCGATTTACCGCAGGACTCTGTCCGTGAAGTTGCTTTTGCCGGTCGTTCGAATGCCGGTAAATCTTCCACCATCAATACCCTGGCCGGGCGTGTGCGCCTCGCCTACGTCAGCAAAACGCCGGGTCGGACCCAGCACCTGAATTATTTCACGCTGGCCGATGGCAAATATTTCGTCGACCTGCCCGGCTATGGCTATGCCAAGGCGCCCGAGGCGATCCGTTCGCAGTGGGAGGGGTTGATTGGCCCCTACCTCAACAAGCGCGATCAGCTGGCCGGGCTCGTGGTCATCATGGATATTCGCCGGCCGATGACCGATCTTGATTTGCGTCTGATCGACTGGTTTCGCCCGACCGGGCGCCCGATTCACATCCTGCTTTCCAAGGCCGATAAATTGAGTCGTCAGGAGCAGACCAAGGCGCTTAAATCGGTCAAGGCCGAAGTCGCAACCTGGGGCGATGCGGATCTGTATTCGGTTCAGCTCTTTTCCAGCCTGAAAAAGACGGGCGTTGAAGAAGCTGAGGCGGTCCTGGCTGGCTGGCTGGACATCGAAATCAAGGTGAAAGAAAACAAAGGGCCCCCGGATAAGGGGGGTCCGGGGGCCAAAAAGCCTTAACAGGGTCAAGGCGCCCGCTCAGGGAGGTGAAGCGGGAGACAGCGCTCGCCATCTGCGGATTCTGACGCGCGGCCCGGCCTAAAGTTCCGTAGCAGACCCAATTTTTATTCAATTGATCGAGGTTGAAGCATGGCTGTAGTGAGTGGTGGATTTCCCGGAACCCGGATGCGCCGGATGCGGCGCGATGACTTTTCCCGTCGCCTGATGCGCGAATCGGTGCTGACGGCCGACGATTTCATCTACCCGGTGTTTGTCCTTGAAGGTGCGGGGCGTATCGAAAAGGTGTCGTCGATGCCCGGTGTCGAGCGTCAGTCGCTGGATGTTCTGCTGAAAACGGCGGAACGGGCGGTCAAACTCGGTATCCCCGCGCTGGCTTTGTTCCCGGTGGTCGATGCCTCCCTGAAGTCGCTCGGAGCCGAAGAGGCGTACAACGCCAACGGCCTGGTGCCGATGGTCATCAAGGCGCTGAAGCGCGAATTCCCGAATCTCGGGGTGATTACCGATGTGGCCCTCGATCCCTATACCAGTCATGGTCAGGACGGTTTGATCGACGAAACGGGTTACGTACTCAATGACGAGACCCTGGCCGTGTTGGCCAAGCAGGCACTTTGTCATGCCGAGGCGGGGGCGGATATCGTCGCACCGTCGGACATGATGGATGGCCGAATTGGCCGTATCCGCGCCGAACTCGAAGGTGCCGGGCAGATTTACACGCGGATTCTGGCTTATTCAGCCAAATATGCATCCAGTTTCTACGGCCCCTTCCGCGATGCGGTGGGTTCGGCCGGCAATCTGGGCAAAGGCAACAAATACACCTACCAGATGGACCCGGCGAATACCGACGAGGCCCTGCGCGAAGTGGCGCTCGATCTCGAAGAAGGCGCCGACATGGTCATGGTCAAACCGGGCATGCCGTATCTGGACATCGTCCGGCGCGTCAAGGACGAGTTCAAGGTGCCGACCTATGCCTATCAGGTCAGCGGTGAATACGCGATGCTCAAGGCTGCCGCGCAGAACGGCTGGCTCGATGAAAAGGCCTGTGTCCTGGAGAGCCTGCTGGCTTTCAAGCGGGCGGGTGCGGACGGCATCCTGACTTACTTCGCGCTCGATGCGGCGGAATACCTGAAGGACTGAAAGGCTGTTCTCGATGTAGAAACAAATGGCGGCCAAGGCCGCCATTTTGTTTTCATGCGCCCGGTGCGCCTGATTGCGACAGGCAGGCGAAATAGAGCATCGGCCATTGTTGCGGCCACTGGGTCAGTGGCTCACGCGTAAAGCCGCTGCGGGCGTATTGTTCCCAGCGCCCGACGACATAACAGCGCAGGAGATTGGCGAGGGCGCCGAAATCGGCGTCGGGCTTGAGGTTTTCCTGGGTTGCGGCGATGCGCAGGGCCTGCTTCATCGCCGCTTCAACCTTGTCGAGCAGGGCGTTGATGCGGGTCTGCAGGCGCTCGTTTTCATTGACCAGGGCGTCGCCGATCAGGACGCGGGTCATACCGCGGTTTTTCTGGGCAAAGCGCAGGAGCAGGCCGATGATCAGTTCGATCTGCTTGAAGCCTTCGCTTTCCTCGGAGGTGATCTGGTTGATGACGCCGAACAGGCTTTGTTCAATGAATTCGATAAGGCCTTCGAACATCTGGGCCTTGCTGGCGAAGTGCCGGTAAAGCGCGGCTTCCGAGCAATCCAGCTTGGCGGCCAGGGCGGCCGTGGTGATTTTTTCCCCTTTCGGGGTTTCCAGCATTTCAGCCAGCGTCTGCAGGATTTGCAGGCGGCGTTCGCCCGGTTTGGTCGCCATCGATATCCCCTCCTAGTTATTTTTGGCCGAAATTTTCAGTCGACCGTAGCATTTTGTAAGTTGCATCGCTGAGCGGATTTTAACGTCAACAAAAGGTGATTGGCGTAAGCCAGCGCTCACCCACACGGTTTTCATGCCGAGTTTTTTGGCACTGACCAGGTTGGCCAGACTGTCCTCGACCATGATGCATTGGCGCGCATCAAGATGCTCGGCGCGGAGCAGGGTGCGAAAACCGGCGAGCATCGGCTTCGGCTGAAAGCGAACGCTCTCGACTGTATAGACGGTATCGAAGCAGCGGCCCAGTCCCGTGATGTCGAGAATGGCTTCGGTGTAGTGGCGCGGGGCATTGGAGAAAATGATCTTGCGTCCGGGCAGGCGGCGCAGGGTGTGGAGCAGGGGCTTGTCGAAAACGACCATACCCGGCAGATCGGGAAACTGATGGGTTTCCCAGAGGAAATGCCGGGGATCGGTGGCGTGATGGCGGATCAGGCCGAGCAGGGTGGCGCCGTAACGGGTCCAGTAGTCCTGGCGGATGCGTGTCGCTTCATGCGCGTCGACCCCGAGGTGGCGCTCGATGTATTCGCGCATCGAGCGATTGATGTGGGGAAAGATATGCGGCGTCGCGTTGTGCAGCGTGTTGTCGAGGTCAAACAGCCAGACCGGGTTTTTCATGGCGACTCCAGAGGCAAGAAAGCCCGCTGGTGCGGGCTTTTTTCAGGCGTCATCGCAGGATTAGTGCGACTTGATCATCGTCCCGACGCCGTGGTCGGTCAGGATTTCCAGGAGCAGGGCGTGTTCGACGCGGCCGTCGATGATGTGCACACCCTTGACGCCATTGCGCGCCGCATCGAGGGCAGAGCCTATCTTCGGCAACATGCCACCGGAGAGCGTGCCATCCTCGACCATTTCGTCGATCTGCTTGGGCGTGATGCCGGTGATCAGATCGCCCTTCTTGTCGAGGACGCCAGGCGTGTTGGTGAGCAGGACCAGCTTTTCGGCCTTGAGGACTTCGGCAATCTTGCCGGCGACGACGTCGGCGTTGATGTTGTAGGTCTCGCCATCCTTGCCGACGCCGATCGGCGCGATGACCGGGATGAATCCACCCTTGTCGAGATGGTCGATGAGGACCGGGTCGATTGAAGTGATTTCGCCGACTTGTCCGACGTCGATGAGGTCACCCGGGGCGTCCTTGTTTTCCAGCATCAGTTTGCGGGCGCGGATGAAGTTGCCATCCTTGCCGGTCAGGCCGACAGCCTTGCCGCCGTGCTGGTTGATGAGGTTGACGATGTCCTTGTTGACCTGGCCGCCGAGCACCATTTCGACGACTTCCATGGTTTCGGCATCGGTGACGCGCATGCCCTGGATGAACTCGCCCTTCTTGCCGACACGGGCAAGCAGGCTTTCGATCTGTGGCCCGCCGCCATGGACGACGACGATGTTGAAGCCGACCAGTTCAAGCAGCACGACATCGCGCGCGAAGCAGCTTTTCAGATGCTCGTCGGTCATCGCATTGCCGCCGTATTTGACGACGATGGTCTTGCCGTGGAAACGCTTGATATAGGGCAGGGCTTCGGCCAGGACGGCGGCCTTGATGCCGGGGGTTAGGTCTTCGATACTCATGGCGGGCTCCGGTTGGAATGGCCGGAATTGTACAACGATCGCGGCCTCAGGCAGGGCGGACGTGGCGATTCGGCAGCATCAGGATGGCCTCCCGGTTACTTGCCGAGAAGCAGCGTTCGGCCGCCTCCTGCCAGGGTAACCAGCACCAGTCGCGGTGTTCGTCCGGTGCCGTGCGGATGACCTGTTTGTCGCGGAGGCAAAGGCCGAAGACATGTTCGGTGTTGGTGACGACGCCCGGTGCGTAGCGGTGACGCCATTCCGGGAAAATTTCGTAGGTGTTGGTCAGTTGCCAGTCGCTCAACTGGTGCTGGCGGGTGTCAATGCCGGTTTCTTCGCCGACTTCGCGGTGGGCTGTATCGATCAGGGCTTCGTCGCCTTCGCGGCTGCCGGTGACTGACTGCCAGAAGGCCGGGTGGGCGGCGCGCTCGAGGAGCAGGACGTCGAGTCGTGCCGTGTAGATGACGACGAGGGCCGATACCGGCTGCTTGTAAGGCTTGAGGCTCAAGGCAGCGGCGCGAGGTCGGCGAGCGGGCTGTCGATCAGGATGATGCAGCGCCGTTTCTCATCGCGCAGGCTGTCGCTGGCGGCGCGCAGCACCTCGAGCAGGGCGGCGCAGGCTGCCGGGTCGGCCTTGGCCAGGCTGTGCAGGCCGGATAGCGTGAGCAGTGTGTCGGCGGCGGCAAAACCTTCGGGATCGGTCAGGCAGTCGAACAGCGCGTCGAGGTTGTGACCGAACCAGGCCGGGAAGGCGAGGCCGTCGGCGAGTTTGCGGAGGGCGCCACGCAGCGTACGGAGGCGCGCCAGGTCGACGCTGATGCAGCGCAGGCCGGTAGCGCAGGCCGGGTGCGTCGCCGGCGCGTGATAGTAAACCCCGTTGTCAGGCAGCGAAAGCATGGCTTATTCCCGTATGCGCCGGAAGGACGCGTAGTGGTCCTCCGTGTAGTAATACTCGTTGCCGCTGCCGGCGATGATGCGGCGCGCCCCGCGGCTGCGTACGCCGGGCGTTTTGACCGTGTATTCGTGGTAGTAGCCGCGTTTCTGCTGCGGCAGCCGCTTTTCGAAATTGCCAAAGATGATGCCGTCGCGTTCGTAAGGGAAGGGGCCGCCAGCCTTGATCAGGTTCAAGGTCTGGCGAGCTTCGGCCGGCAGTTCGCCGACGGCGATGCTGTCCGCCGCCGGGCTCAGCGACCAGGTGAAACCGAAGGCGCTTCCGATCGCCAGCCAGGCGACGAGCAGGAAGCGCATCCAGATCATCATGTCGCTTTAGGCCTTGGGGACGTCGACTTGGGTTTCAACCTTCTGGCGCAGACGGATGTGCAGTTCGCGCAACTGCTTTTCGTCGACCGGCGACGGCGCGTCGGTGAGCAGGCACTGGGCGCGCTGGGTCTTCGGGAAAGCGATCACGTCACGGATCGATTCGGCACCGGTCATCATGGTGACGATGCGATCGAGACCAAAAGCCAGGCCGCCATGCGGCGGTGCGCCGTACTTGAGCGCATCGAGCAGGAAGCCGAACTTGGCCTGCTGCTCTTCCGGGCCGATGTTGAGGGCAGAGAAAACCTTTTCCTGCACTTCGGAGCGATGGATACGGACCGAGCCGCCGCCCAGTTCCCAACCGTTCAGCGCCAGGTCGTAAGCCTTGGCCAGGCACTTGCCCGGGTCGGTTTCGAGGAACTCGAGATGCTCGTCCTTGGGGCTGGTGAAGGGGTGGTGGCAGGCCGTCCAGCGCTTCGATTCGTCGTCGTATTCGAACATCGGGAAATCGATGACCCACAGCGGTGCCCACTTGGCTCCGGTGACGAAGCCTTTTTCGTGGCCGATCTTGATGCGCAGCGCACCGAGGGCGTCATTGACGATCTTGGCCTTGTCGGCGCCGAAGAAGATGAGGTCGCCGGATTGCGCGCCGGTACGTTCGATGACGGCCTTGAGCGAAGCTTCGGAGAGATTCTTGACGATGGGCGACTGAAGGCCGGTTTCGTTGATCTGGGTGACGTCATTGACCTTGATGTAGGCTAGGCCGCGAGCGCCGTAGATACCGACGAACTGGGTGTAGGCATCGATCTCGCCTCGGGTCAGCGTGGCACCGCCCGGAATGCGCATGGCGGCAATGCGGCCGCCTTCGCTGTTGGCGACGCCGGCGAAGACCTTGAAGGCGACATCCTTGAAGGCGTCGGTGACTTCGGTCAGTTCGAGGGTGACACGCAGGTCGGGCTTGTCCGAGCCAAAGCGGTGCATGGCTTCGGCGTAGGTCATGCGCGGAAAATCCGGCAGGTCGACGTTGATCGCTTCCTTGAAGACGGTGCGGATCAGCTTTTCGGTCAGGGCGATGATTTCAGCCTCGCTCATGAACGAGGTTTCGATATCGACCTGGGTGAATTCAGGCTGACGGTCGGCGCGCAGGTCTTCGTCGCGGAAACATTTGACGATCTGATAGTAGCGGTCGTAACCGGCGACCATGAGCAGTTGCTTGAAGAGTTGCGGCGACTGCGGCAGGGCGAAGAACTGGCCGTCATGGACGCGCGAGGGCACGAGATAGTCGCGGGCGCCTTCCGGGGTGGACTTGGTCAGCATCGGCGTTTCGATATCGATGAAGCCGTTGTCGTCGAGGAAGCGGCGGAAGGCACGAGCCGTCTTGTAGCGCAGCATGAGGTTGTTCTGCATCTGCGGGCGACGCAGATCGATGACGCGATGGGTCAGGCGAACATTCTCGGAGAGATTGTCCTC
>ERZ1034363.253-NODE-253-length-38478-cov-12.031770_pt1 | contig 38478 bp, 25 predicted proteins | sample MGYA00520616_ERZ1034363 | MGnify/ENA primary metagenome ERZ1034363 (study PRJEB33736, sample SAMEA104284506) | Azolla filiculoides | biome: Urban; feature: Water surface; material: Ditch water | place: Netherlands | collected 2015-10-28 | depth 0-0.1 m ... | reverse complement strand
ATTATGAGTATCATAAATTCCATATTGAAGGCTTTTGTGGGTGATAAATCGGAGAAAGATGTAAAAGCGATTCAACCTTTAATCACAAAAGTAAAATCTTTTGAGAATGCTTTAAAAGCTTTATCTCACGATGAATTACGAGCTAAAACTGCCGAATTCAAATCAAAAATACAACAAGCTCGTTCTGAAAAAGACGCTAAAATAGTTTCTTTAAAGCAAGATGCAGAACAAACACAAGATATTGATGCTCGTGAAGATATCTATGCTGAAATCGACAAAATCGAAAAAGAAGCGTATGAAATTTCTGAAAAAGTATTAAACGAAATTCTTCCGGAAGCATTTGCTGTCGTAAAAGAAACTGCACGTCGTTTTAAAGAAAACACAACAATTACTGTAACTGCTTCTCCAAAAGATCGTGAGTTATCAGCTACAAAATCATATATTACTATTGAAGGAGATAATGCAAGATGGGCAAACTCATGGGATGCTGCAGGTAAAGCTATCACTTGGGATATGATTCACTATGATGTCCAATTAATTGGTGGAGTTGTATTACATCAAGGTAAAATTGCCGAAATGCAAACTGGTGAAGGAAAAACATTAGTAGCAACATTACCACTATACTTAAACGCTTTAACCGGAAATGGAGTTCACTTAGTAACCGTAAATGATTACTTAGCAAAACGTGATAGCACATGGAAAGCACCTCTTTTTGAATTTCATGGAATGACTGTAGATTGTATTGACAATCATCAGCCTAACTCCCCAGAAAGAAGAAAAGCATACGAAGCCGATATTACTTATGGAACAAATAACGAATTTGGTTTTGATTATTTGCGCGATAATATGGCTCATGCACCAGAAGATTTAGTACAACGCAAACATAATTATGCCATTGTTGACGAGGTCGATTCTGTATTAATTGATGATGCTAGAACACCTTTAATCATATCTGGACCAGTTCCTCAAGGAGATCGTCATGAATTTAATGAATTAAAACCAAAAGTTGAAAACTTGGTTTCCTTACAACGTAAATTAGCTACTGATTGCTTAACAGAAGCAAAACGTTTATTTAAAGAAGGAAATAACAAAGATGCTGGTTTTTACTTATTACGTTCACACAGAGCGTTACCAAAAAGCAAAGCTTTAATCAAATTTTTATCAGAAGAAGGGGTAAAACAATTACTTCAAAAAACTGAAAATCAATACATGCAAGATAACAACAGAGAAATGCCGAAAATTGATGAGGCGCTATACTTTGTTATCGAAGAAAAAAACAATCAGGTAGAATTAACAGATAACGGAATTCAATATCTTTCACAAGATACTGATGCGCAATTTTTCGTATTACCAGATATTGGAACCGAAATTGCTCAAATTGAGAAAGAAAATCTTTCTACAGAAGAAGAAGCTGAGCGTAAAGAAGAATTATTTAAAGATTTTTCTATCAAATCAGAGCGTATTCACACATTAACGCAATTATTAAAAGCATATACTTTATTTGAAAAAGATACGGAATATGTTATCATGGACAATAAAGTATTAATTGTTGATGAACAAACAGGTCGTATTATGGATGGCCGTCGTTATTCTGATGGGTTACACCAAGCTATTGAAGCCAAAGAAAACGTTAAAATTGAAGCAGCTACACAAACATTTGCTACGATTACATTACAGAATTATTTCCGTATGTACAGCAAATTAGGTGGTATGACAGGAACTGCTGTTACCGAAGCTGGTGAATTTTGGGAAATCTACAAATTAGATGTTGTAGAAATTCCAACAAACCGACCAATGGCTCGTAAAGACAAAGACGATTTGATTTATAGAACCGTTCGTGAAAAATTTAATGCAGTTATTGAAGATGTAGTACAATTATCAAATTCAGGAAGACCTGTATTGATTGGAACAACATCGGTTGAAATTTCGGAATTATTAAGCCGAATGTTAAAAATTAGAGGTATTCAACACAACGTATTGAATGCTAAAATGCACAAAAGCGAAGCAGAAATTGTAGCTGAAGCAGGAAAACCTGGAGTAGTTACTATTGCAACTAATATGGCGGGTCGTGGTACCGATATCAAATTATCTGATGAAGTTAAAAAAGCAGGTGGTTTGGCAATTATCGGAACAGAGCGTCACGATTCACGTCGTGTAGACCGCCAGTTAAGAGGTCGTGCTGGTCGTCAAGGAGACGTAGGTAGTTCACAATTCTACGTGTCTTTGGAAGATAACTTAATGCGTTTATTCGGTTCAGAAAGAGTAGCGAAAGTTATGGATAGAATTGGTCTAAAAGAAGGTGAAGTAATTCAACATTCAATGATGACAAAATCTATCGAAAGAGCTCAGAAAAAAGTAGAAGAAAATAACTTTGGAGTTCGTAAGCGTTTGTTAGAATATGATGACGTAATGAACGCTCAAAGAGAAGTAGTTTACAAAAGAAGACGTCACGCATTACATGGTGAACGCTTGAAAGTTGACATCGCAAACATGATGTATGACACTTGCGAATTAATAGTAGAACAAAATAAATTAGCTGGTGATTTTAAAAACTATGAGTTTGAATTAATTCGTTATTTCTCAATAAGTTCGCCAATTTCTGAAGCAGAATTTGGAAAACTATCTGACAGAGAAATTGCAGGAAAAACATACAAAGCTGTTTTAGAACATTATAATGATAAGATTGAAAGAAATGCCTCAGAAGCATACCCAATTATCAAAAATGTTTATGAAAACAATAACGGACAATATTTACGAATTATCGTTCCTTTTACAGACGGAATTAAATCATTAAATGTTGTTACTGATTTAGAAAAAGCGTACACCTCTGAAGGAAAAACTTTAGTTACTGATTTTGAGAAAAACATTACTTTAGCAATTGTAGATGAGGCTTGGAAAAAACACTTACGCAAAATGGACGAATTGAAGCAATCGGTTCAATTAGCAGTTCATGAACAAAAAGATCCATTGTTGATTTACAAATTTGAAGCGTTCAACTTGTTCAAAAAAATGATTGATGATGTAAATAAAGAAGTGATTTCATTCTTATTTAAAGGAAATTTACCTTCACAAAACCCATCTGATATTCACGAAGCAAAACAAGTGCGTCAAAAAGAAAATTACACCGAATCAAAACAAGATTTAGACAGTGATGATGCTGCAAATGAAGCAAGAAGAGCTGGTGAAATGGCAAGCCAAAGACCACAAGTAACGGAAACAATTACGAGAGAAACACCAAAAATTAATCGTAATGACACCGTAACTATCAAACATGTTATGAGTGGAAAAAGCGAAACCATGAAATTCAAAAAAGCTGAAAGCATGATTGCTTCTGGCGAATGGGTTTTGGTTAACGAATAATTGATTCATTTCAAAATAAACTAATCCTCAATTATCAAAAGTAGTTGGGGATTTTTTATATTTGGTAAAATTTCCAAAAATGCAAAATATTCCAACAAACAATATCACCTACACCGAATTTTTCAACCAAGTTAGAGCAAGTATAGCCGATGGCACTTTTGCTAAATTAACACTAGCTAAAACTGTTGGAAAACCTGAATTACAGAATATTTATGTAAAAACCATCGTAGAAGACAATATCTTAAAATTGTCAATGACCTATAAAATTTACACGACTGAAAAGCAAGAATTGGTAAAAATCTGCAAATTAGACGATTTAGAAGCTGAGCTAATTCCGCACATTAATAACCCGTTTTTGTCTGCACTGTTATTTACTACAGAAGCCGATATTACCATGAAATTAAACAAAAAACGAGTAGCTAGTATTATCGAACAAGCGCCTACCTTTAAAAATGCAGATACAAATTTGGTGGAGTTTTTGAATAGATAATTATAGTTAAATAAAAAATCTTATGAAGTATTATTCTATAATTTTATTGTTGTTTTGTTCTTTTTTTTCTCATGGACAAGTAAATTCTGCAAATATTAAAATTGATAGTATTACAACATTACAACTTGTTAGAGAAAAATTTAATCCTAAAATAAATAAACTTGAGATAAAGAATGGTTTTGTTTTAGGAATTAATGATTGTCCTTTATTCGGTTCTGATGGTGAAATTCCAAAAGATAAATTGATTAAAGCTACACTTAAAATTAAAGATAAAAGTTATAATTTACAAGTTGACAACATGTATAATCCTTGGACAGGAGATAATTTAAATATTGATTTTTTTAAAATAATTCATAGTGGAGAAAATTATCATCTTCTCAAATGTATATTTTCTGATGGAGCAGGAACTTATGCCGCACAATGGTTAATTGAATGGAATTCAAGCATTAGAGAAATTATTACAAAAGATGAATTAATTATTGAATCATATTTTCAAAAATAAACTAAATTTTGTATCAATAGTTTTTATAATCTATTCCCCATCAGGAAAAATCTTCCCAGGATTCAACACATTATTTGGGTCAAAAATGGCTTTAATGCGTTCCATTAATTCCAAATGCACTTTTGAAAATGCGATATCCATGTAGTTTTTTTGTACCAAACCAATACCGTGTTCTCCAGAAAGTGTTCCTTTTAAACCAACTGTCAATTCAAAAATTTCCCTGATTCCTTTAGGAACTTCTGTTTTCCAATTCTCATCTGTCATATTGCCTTTGATGATGTTTACGTGTAAGTTACCATCGCCCGCATGTCCATAACAAACGGATTGAAAACCATATTTAGCCCCAATTTCTTTAATGCCTTTTAATAATTTTGGCAATTCATATCTTGGAACAACAGTGTCTTCTTCCTTGTAAATGGAATTTGCTTTTACCGCTTCTGCTACAGAACGGCGCATTTTCCAAAGTGCATTTTTTTGTTCGTCAGTATCAGCAAACAATACTTCGTCGATTTCAAATTGTTCAACTACAGCTAAAATTTGTTCCGCTTCTTGCATTAAAATTTCTGGGTAATTTCCATCTACTTCAATCAACAAATGCGCTTGAACGTTGTCTTTGACTTCCACATTCAAATCCTCAACAAATTTCAACGTCCAATCAATTGCATCGCGTTCCATAAACTCTAAAGCACTTGGTACAATTCCAGCTCTAAAAATCGCTGAAACAGCTTCACATGCTTGCTCTGCTTTATAAAACGGAACCAAAAGCAATACATTATGTTTGTTTTGAGGTAATAATTTCAATACAATTTTTGTTACGATACCTAACGTTCCTTCGCTTCCTACCATCAATTGTGTCAGATTGTAACCGGTCGAATTTTTCAAGGTATTCGCACCTGTCCAAATGATATCACCTGTGGGTAAAACAACTTCTAAATTTAAGACATAATCTTTTGTAACACCATATTTCAAAGCTCTTGCACCACCTGAATTTTCTGCAATATTGCCACCAATAAAACAGCTTCCCATGCTACTTGGATCAACCGGATAAAAAAGACCCTTTTCAGCAACAGCTTCTCGTAAAACTTGCGTAATTACACCAGGTTGCGTGGTAACTTGAAGATTTTGTTCATCAATTTCAATAATTTGATTCAAACGCTCCATTGAAATCGCAATACCTCCATAAATTGATAAAGCACCACCACTCAAACCAGTTCGCGCTCCAATTGGAACGGTTGGAATTTTATAAGTATTGGAAACTTTTAAAATTTGCGCTACTTCTTCAGTATTAGCAGGTTTTACCACAACATGAGGCGGAAAACTCAAATCTTCAGTTTCATCGTGACCATACGTTTTACGAGTAGCTTCATCAGCAAAAATATAAGCCGAACCTACAATGTTTTCAAGCGCAAGTAATATTTCAGGATTCATAGTATTCAATTTGAATGGTAAAGATAGTAAAATGTCAAAATAAATGCTTACCGATTTTATTCCTACAATTTTTGTATTTTTACACAAAGTAATTATCCTTTTGAAAACACCAAATAAAAAATCAGCTCTTTCCGAAATTCACGGCGTTACTCAACCCGAAACGTTGAGTACGTATGTAGCAAATCAAATTCAGCAATTCCGAAGAAAGCAACCTACCGGAGATGAATTGATTACTGGAATTTTAAAAGGTGATAAAACTGCTTTAAGTCGCGCTATTACTTTGGTTGAGAGTACGAATCCTGAACATTTAGCCAAAGCAAATGAAGTCATAAAAGGTTGTTTGCCGCATGCTAATAATTCGGTTCGAATAGGAATTACAGGAGTTCCAGGTGTTGGTAAAAGTACTTTTATTGAAGCTTTTGGAAAATATTTAACTTCTATCGGAAAGAAAGTTGCAGTCTTAGCAGTTGATCCAAGTTCGTCCATCAGTCACGGAAGTATTTTGGGTGATAAAACCCGTATGGAAGAATTGGTAAAAGATGAAAACGCATACATAAGACCAAGTGCTTCGGGCGATACTTTAGGTGGCGTTGCTAGAAAAACACGTGAAACCATCATTCTATGTGAAGCCTGTGGTTTTGACACAATTATCATTGAAACGGTTGGTGTAGGGCAAAGTGAAACTGCAGTACACAGTATGGTCGATTTCTTTTTACTTTTAAAAATTTCAGGTGCTGGTGATGAATTGCAAGGCATCAAACGCGGCATTATGGAAATGGCAGATACAATCGTAATCAATAAAGCCGATGGTGATAATGTTGCCAAAGCCAAATTAGCGAAAACCGAATTCAATAGAGCATTGCATTTATTCCCAGCCAAATCTTCAGGTTGGATTCCGAAAGTGACTACTTGTAGTGCTTATGAAAAAACCGGAATTGATGCGATTTGGGAAATTATTTCAGACTATTTCGAATTGGTAAAATCCAATCATTATTTCGAAGAAAAACGTCAAAATCAAAACCAATTTTGGATGATGGAAACGATTAATGAACAATTGAAATCACACTTTTACAATCATCCGAATATCATGCAACTATTAGAAGAAAACAAAAAAGCCGTGCAAAACAATGAAATTTCACCTTTTGCAGCGGCTATGAATTTGTTGAAAGAATATTTTAATAAAGAGTAATTAGTGAAAAGTGATTAGCTTTTACTCTCTAAATCTATACACTATTCCTGCTCGTAGCGTTCAATTTCTCTATCGTAGAATTCTCCAGCAATGGTAATTAAATGTTCCATTTCTGATTCCAATTCTTTTTCGTCTTCTTCTTCGATGTCTTCTAAAAATTCTACTTCGTCATCTTTTAAATTGATTACAAATCTTGGATATTCTAAATGAATGATGAAAATATCTTCTGGAAAATCGGTATTGTCTCCGATTACAAATTTTGGTAAATCCATGTTCTAATATTTAGTGTTTATTATTGAGTCTGTATTTCACGATGTGTTATTATTTGCTCTTCAATTAGTCTTTTAGACAATTGATTAAATCGTATATATAATAAAATTGCTGCGATTGTTAAACCTGCTAACAATCCTATCCAAATTCCTGTAGCTTTTAGTTTGGTGTACAAACCCAAATAAAATGAAATTGGGAAACCAACCAACCAATAAGCTACAAAAGTTATATACATTGGTACTTTTACGTCTTGTAATCCTCGGAGTGCTCCAAGAACCACTACTTGAATACCATCTGAAATTTGAAAAATAGCTGCCACTACAAGTAATTGAGCCGCAATATGAACCACTTCCCTATTATCTATTGCTTGATGAGTATTTTCTAAATTAAGAAATAGTGATGGCAAATAATTGTGGAACGCAATAAAAAATAATGCAAAAACAATTTCGATAATTATTGCCAATAAAAAAATGGATTTCGCCACAACTACTAGTTTCACATAATCATTTAATCCTTTTTGATTTGATACTCTAATCATTGCAGTTACACTTAACCCCATAGCAAACATAAATGTCATTGTGGCCAATGTTAAAGCAATTTGATTAGCGGCTTGACTTGTTTTTCCAATTGAACCACTTAACCAAATAGCACCTGTAAACAAACTAACTTCAAATAGCATTTGCAGGGCTGACGGCGTTCCTAAATTGATAACTTTTTTAATAACCGACTTCTTGATCTCTTTAAAACTAAAATTTTTAAAATAGGGTTTTATATTTTTATCGTATTTCAAAATGTAATGCATGAAAACAACCATCATAATTCTTGAAATGACAGTTCCTAATGCAGCGCCCAGAATTCCTAATTTTGGAAAAAACCAAACACCATAAATCAATACATAATTAAAAAAGATATGCACAACATTTGCCATAAAAATAGCATACATAGAATATTTAGTCTTTGATAAACCATCAGCAAATTGTTTATAGCCTTGGTAAACGATCACTGGAATTAATGAAAAAGCCACCCAATCGATGTAAGGATAAGCCATTTCAACAACTTCTTTAGGCTGATGCATAAGCAACATGATTGGCTTAGCTAAAACAATTATTACGAAAAGTGCAATTCCTAAAATAGTACATAGAAGCAATCCGTGATGAAAAACAGAACGTATTTTTTTCTCGTCTTTTTCTGCATCAGCTTGTGCAATTAAAGGAGTTATAGCCGTTGAAAAACCAATTCCCAAAGACATTGCGATAAAAATAAAACTATTACCTAATGACACCGCAGCCAATTCTGTTGAACCTAATTTTCCAACCATAATATTGTCAACTATTCCAATAAGCGTATGTCCAAGCATTCCTAAAATAATAGGATAAGCCAATTTTAAATTATAAGAAAATTCTTTGGTGTAATGAGAAAGTGTCATTTATAGTTGTTTTCGAATACAAAAGTACCACTTTGATTTTAAAATCTTATCTTTTTTAATAAAACCGAATTGAAACTTTATCACTTTGAAACTTTCTAACTAATACCTATCTTTGCACGCTTAAATACAGTACTATGCAACTTTCGGAACAAGAAATCATTAGAAGAGACAAATTAAACGCTTTGCGCGAACTTGGAATTAACCCTTATCCAGCGGATTTATTTCCGGTGAACCACACTTCAAAGCAAGTGAAGGAAAATTTTGAAGAAGGTAAGAAGGTTATTTTGGCTGGACGTTTGATGAGTGTTCGTGATCAAGGAAAAGCTTCGTTTGCTGAATTACAAGACAGTGAAGGAAGAATTCAATTGTATTTGAACAGAGATGTAATTTGCGAAGGAGAAGATAAGACGATTTATAATCAAGTTTTCAAAAAATTAACCGATTTAGGAGATTTTATTGGAATTGAAGGTGAATTATTTACAACTCAAGTAGGCGCAAAATGTGTACGTGTTTCAAACTTTACATTTTTAAGCAAAACATTACGTCCATTACCATTACCAAAAACCGACGAAGAAGGTCATGTGTTTGACGCTTTCACCGATCCTGAATTGCGTTACCGTATGCGTTATGTGGATTTAGTCGTAAATCCGCAAGTGAAAGAAGTTTTCATGAAAAGAACAAAATTGTTCACGGCTATGAGAACGTTTTTCAACGAAGCTGGTTATATGGAAGTGGAAACTCCGGTTTTACAATCGATTCCTGGTGGTGCAGCTGCAAGACCTTTCATCACGCATCACAATAGTTTAGACATTCCATTATATATGCGAATTGCTAACGAATTATATTTAAAAAGATTAATCGTTGGTGGATTTGACGGAGTTTATGAATTTTCGAAAAACTTCCGTAACGAAGGAATGGACAGAACGCATAATCCAGAATTTACTGCAATGGAAATTTATGTAGCGTACAAAGACTACAACTGGATGATGGAAATGACTGAAAACCTTTTAGAATATTGCGCTACTCAAGTAAACGGAACTACTGAAGCTACTTTTGGCGAACACAAAGTAGATTTTAAAGCACCTTATGCAAGAGTAACGATGACTGATGCTATCAAACAATTCACAGGATTTGACATTACTGGAAAATCGGAAGATGAATTACGCGAAGCAGCAAAATCTATGGGAATCGAAGTGAACGACACCATGGGTAAAGGAAAATTAATTGATGAAATTTTTGGTGAAAAATGTGAAGGTAACTTCATTCAGCCAACCTTCATTACCGATTACCCAAAAGAAATGTCGCCATTGTGTAAGTCACACCGTGACAATCCAGACTTAACGGAGCGTTTTGAGTTGATGGTTTGTGGAAAAGAAATCGCAAACGCGTATTCGGAATTAAATGATCCTATTGACCAAAGAGAGCGTTTTGAAAACCAAATGGCTCTAGCTGCAAAAGGTGATGACGAAGCTAACGGAATCATCGATGAAGATTTCTTAAGAGCTTTAGAATACGGAATGCCTCCAACTTCTGGATTAGGAATTGGAATGGATCGATTAATTATGTTCTTGACAAATAATCCATCAATACAAGAAGTGTTATTTTTCCCTCAAATGCGTCCTGAGAAAAAAGGACCAGAATTAACGGAAGACGAAAAACACATTATCGAAATTCTAAAAGCAAACGAAGGAATTTCAATTGGTGACCTAAAAGAAAAAGCTGGTTTAAGCGGAAAAAAATGGGACACAGCCAGCAAAGGAATTAGCAAACATGGCTTGATGAAAATAAAAGTAGACGGCGAAAATAAAATAGCCGAATATTTAGGGAAATAAGAAAAGGCACTCAATTGAGTGCCTTTTTGTTACAAACTATAATTAAAATTTATACTCCATCGATAATTAGCTTCAACGTTTCCATTGGTTAAGTTTTGAACTATTGGCAACATTGTATTGACTCCAAATGAAAACTTATCTTTTCCAATTTCAAAACCAATTTTACCCATAAAAATATCTCCAGCTGTGTTTCTTACACGCTGTTTATATTGATAATTGTCGCCAAAAACTTCTCCAGCAAAACCTATCTGTGGTGCAATTGAAAAATTGTTTTTTTCATACAAATAGAAAAAAGTGCCAGCATAATTGAATTGATTTCCAAAACGATATTTTTTTTCGTTCTCTGTTTTTACGACATAATTCAGCAATGCATTTAAACCAAATTGTTTTCTTCTAATAATATATTCTGTTGCTAATAAATAATCCCAACTCCCTGTACCAACTTGATAACTTGGATTAACACTTCCGTTGTTAGCTTGGTCAAATTTACCTAGCGGAATTTTTATTCCACCACCAACTTGAAAAGTGTGCGTTAAGATTGTACTATCTTTATGTGTTTGATACAAACGATACATTGCTAAAATAGTTACATCTCCAATACCTGAAATATTTTGTGTTCCAGTGGCGGTTTCTCTATTGTGAAAATGATAAGGCAATAATGCAGAAACTTGAAGGTTTTTAACAACCGGTATACGTGTCCAAACTTGAATAGTATTAAAATTTTCATCATACCAAGGCGAATTACTATATAATCCATCAGTACTTTTGTATGATTGATTAAAATAACGAATCCCTATAAAATTGGTGTTTAACATTGAAGCAAAACCCATACTTCCTCCACTTGCCGAACAACCACAAGCATCGCAATCATCATCTAATTCATAGATAAATTGATGAAATTTTAAAAAGGGATTATGAACTGCTAAACTGTCTTTTTCGGTTGCAAATCCATATTGAAAAATCGACAGAAAAATGATTATATATTTTTTCATATTAAAATTCTGCAAATCTAGAATCAGTTAAAAATTCAGTATCTGTCAAAGTTTTTAAAAATGCCATCAACTGCATTTTTTCTATTTCTGATAATGGTATTCCTAAAGTTCCACCATTATTTAAATATGCATCTAAATTTTGAGTATTTGAAACACCCGAAGAATAATGATTTAACACCGCTTCTAAAGTATAAAAACGACCATCATGCATATAAGGCGCTGTTTTTTCGATGTTTCGCAAACTTGGCACTTTAAATTTATATTTATCTTCATCTAATTCGGTAACGCGAAATCTTCCAATGTCATTAATTGATGGATTTATTGGCAACCCGTTGTTTCTAAACGAATTATCAGTAAATATATCGGTGGCATGGCAAGAAGCACATTTTTGATTAAATAAAGAATAACCAGCTAATTCATCAGTTGTTAATGTTCCACCAATTTCATTTCTTCTATATTTATCAAATTTTGAATTTGAAGAAACTAACATAATCTGAAATTGTGCCAATGCCTTTAGCATATTCTCAGAATTAATCTCCCCATCAGAAAATGCTTGTTTGTATAATTTCACATAAGCCGCATCATTCTTCATCATATTAATTGCATCAGCAAAATTGCCATGCATTTCGATTTCACTTGTAAATGGAATTATGGGTTGTAAGTCTAAATGAGTAGTAGCTCCATCCCACATAAAAGCAGTTTGAAAAACCATATTTTGAATAGGTGGTGCATTTCTAGTTCCAATTGCATCTCCTACGCCATGACTAAAAGTATGCCCGTGGTGCGTAAAAGAATCTTCTTGAATGTGACAAAACCCGCATGAAATAATTCCATCAGAAGACAAACGTCCATCGTAAAATAGTTTTTTGCCTAATTCAAATCCTTTTTCAGTTAATGGGTTATTTACAAAATCATAATTTACAGGTGGGAAATTGCTTGGCACTTGAAAATCAATAGGAATGTTTTCATAGCCAACAGAATCATCATTTGAACAACTCAAAAATAACGAAAAAACGAGCAGCAATATTATCTTTGTTTTCATCTTTACTAATTTTTTTTAAAAAAAGCTGTTAGCAAAACAACTAACAGCTTTTTCAATTATTTAGTCATTATGTACATGGTGAACTTCAAACATATTGCTTAAATTAGCTGTAATTAATGGCAAATTTGCACCTCCCATAATCATAGCACCCATTCCACCCATATTATTGCTAGTTAAGCTAATTTTATTTGTACCATCAATAATATGCTTAACATCAGCCATTATATGTACTTGAGGAGTAATTGTTGTTCTTACCATTGCATTCTCTGGAAAATCAATATTAATTGTATTATAGTTATATGATGTTCCTGTTTGACCTGTATGAACCATATATGAAGTATCAGTTGTAACAGTTGAAGAGGTAAATGTTCCTTCAAAGGCAACAAATTTATATCCCGCACTCCAAGACCACATCATTCCTGCATTTTGAGCTGTAGTTAAAAAATCTCCTTGACCAGTAGCACCTAAATTAAATTGTTCTTGGTCTACACCAATTCCAAATGAAATACTTTTGTAATTTGCTGCGGGAATATTAGGCAATTCTAAAAGTGTTGAAGTTGCTGTTCCCTCGTCAATAATAAAATAGCTATCACTTTTTGGCACTGTATAAGTAGAACCATCCGTTTTTGTCAAAACAATATTACTAACAATATACTTCACTTTAGTCGCCTTAATAACTTCTCCATTAGAATTAGTGTAGGCTGTATTAAAAGCAAAATCAGCATCACCATATACATTGTCAAACTCTAATTTTATACTCCCTTCACCTGTTATTTTGTTATCATCGTCATCAGAACAAGATGTGAATGCTATAGCTAGAGCCATTACGGCTAAAATATTTTTTAATTGAAATTTCATTTTATGAATTATTTTTAGTTTAAATTATATATAAAAATTCTGCTTAAAGAAAATATCTTTAAACAAGCAAGGACATAGATATCCTAATTAGTTCAAAAAAGAATTGAACCAATTGAAAAAAAAATTAAACTAAAAAGGTGGGTGGATGAAAAATTGAATCGGTAGCATCCAAACGATACAGATTCAAATAAAATGAGTTAGTGAATTTATTAATAAAACAAAAATCCGAAAAGAAAATAAGTCTTGAAACTTCTTGATAAAACAATATTTCAACTTCTTGTTTACTATTATCTTTTTTATCGTTTGAAATTGGCTTTTCATCATCAGAAACTTTAGCTAATTGTTTCATCAAATGACATTTACCATTACATTTTAGTGCTGGCTTATCTTTATTAATACAAAGTTCTTTGCTGATATAATCATAATTAACAATATATTCCAATACTGGAATTACTGGCTTAACCAGAATAAACATTGCAAGTATAACTACTATTTTTTTCACCATGCAAATATACGAACGTTTTTAATAATGACACTAATGAAAATCATTTTTACTAATTTTCTGTTAAAGATTAAACCTTTTAATTTCCATATTGTCTTATCATCAAACAATTTAAAATTATAAACGATGAAAAAATTAATTTTAGCAATTGCCTTAGTTATTAGTTCACTATCATTTGCACAAGAAGGAAGAGGAAGAGGAAGAGGAGAAAAACTAACTCCAGAACAACAATCTGAATTACAAGTTAAAAAAATGACTTTAGATTTAGATTTGAATGAAAAACAACAAAAAGAAGTTAAAGCAATTTTATTAGAACAAGCTCAAAAAAGAGAAGCAAAAATGGCAGAATTTAAAGCCAATAAAGAAAAAGGTGAAAAACCAACTGCTGATGAAAAATTTGAAATGAAAAACAAAATGCTTGATGAGCAAATTGAAATGAAAGCTAAAATGAAAAAAATTTTAACTCCAGAACAATATAAAGAATGGGAAGAAAATCATGAAAAAAGAAGCGAAATGAGAAGTGAGAAAATAGAGAAAATGAAACAAAAAAGAAAAGGTCATACAGAATCTGAAGAATAGTTTTAATCTTTTTTTTGGTTATCCGAAAAAAATCTATTAGATTTGAATTTCGAAAACTATAAAAAATAACAACATGAAAAAATTATTTGCAGTAATCGCTTTGTTTTTTGCTTTCACAATAGGAGCTTCTGCACAAGAAACTCAAAAAGGAGATATCTTTACTTTAGCAAAAAAAGATGCTACTGAACTTACAGCAGCTTTACAACTTAATGAAGATGTTTCAGAGAGAGTTTATCAAATATTCATTCACAAACATAAATCTTTAGCGGTAAATCCTACTGAAGAAGAAAAGAAAGATTTATTCAAAAGAATAAGAACTGAAATAAAAGATATGCTAACTCAAGAACAGTTAGTTCTTCTAGAAAAAAATAGTGCAGTTTTCAATAAACTTACTTTAAAATAAAAAAAATCCCGATTGATATCGGGATTTTTTTTTATAACTCTTTTGCAACACTTGCAATTGCATTAATTGTAAAATCTAAATCTTCGTATGTCAATGCTTCTGTAATAAACCAAGTTTCATAAGCCGATGGTGCGATATAAACTCCTCGATTTAGCAAACCATGGAAAAACTTTTTAAACGTTTCGTTATCACCATTTTTTGCTGTATTAAAATCATAAACTGGGTTAGCATCAAAATGTACAGAAATCATTGAACCAACTCTATTAATTGTAAATTGAATGTTAGCCTCCGCTAATACTTTTTGAATTCCTTTTTCTAAATAAGCAGTTTTTTCTTCTAAACTTTTAAAAATTGCTGAATTATTATTTAAAGCTTTCAACATTTCAAATCCAGCCGCCATAGCTAATGGATTTCCAGACAATGTTCCTGCTTGATACACTGGTCCTAACGGAGCTAAATAATTCATTATCTCTTCTCGTGCAGCAAAAGCACCAACAGGCAAACCTCCACCAATTACTTTTCCAAAACAAACAATATCAGCTTGAACTCCGTATAATTCTTGCGCACCACCTTTTGCTAAACGAAATCCCGTCATTACTTCATCAAAAATAAGTAATGCTCCGTTCTCTGAACAAACTGCTCGTAAAGCTTCTAAAAAACCATTTTTTGGCGGAATACAGCCCATATTTCCAGCAACTGGTTCTATAATTATTGCCGCTATTTGATTTTTATTAGCTTCAAATAAAGCTTTTACATTTTCAATATCATTATAATTTGCTAATAATGTATCTTTTGCCGTTCCTTCTGTTACACCAGGAGAATTTGGCACACCAAACGTGCTTAATCCACTTCCTGCAGCAATCAAAAATGAATCTGAATGACCATGATAACAACCCGAAAATTTAATTATTTTGTCGCGTTTTGTATAACCTCTTGCCAATCGAATAGCACTCATACAAGCTTCCGTGCCAGAATTTACAAATCTTATTTTATCAATATTTGGAACCATAGAAACGGCTAATGTTGCAATTTGCGTTTCTAATTCTGTTGGCATCCCAAAAGAAGTTCCTTTTTTAGCTTTCTCTATTACTGCATTTACTACAGGTTCATAGGCATGACCTAAAATCATTGGTCCCCAAGAATTGATATAATCAATTAAACGGTTTCCATCTTCATCATATAAATAGGCCCCTTTTGCTTCTTTTACAAAAATTGGTGTACCTCCTACTCCTTTAAATGCTCTAACTGGTGAATTTACTCCTCCAGGAATTACTTTATTTGCCTCAACAAATAATTCGCTACTTCTTTTATATAACATTATTTGATTTTTATTTTTTGCCCAATTGATATGGCATTATCTGAAAGATTATTCATTTTTTTTAAATCATCAACTGATAAACTAAATTTCTTGGATAAAGAATATAAAGTGTCTCCTTGCTGGATTGTATAATAACCTTCAGAAATTTCTACTAAAGGATCTTTTTTTACAGGAATATAATTGCGGTTTAGAACCTCATTATCATATTTATACAATTCGAATCGTTCTATTAAACCAATTAATTTATCTGGATATTTCACATCAGTTGCATAACCCGCAGCCTTTAACCCTTTTGCCCAAGATTCATAATCACCTTTATCTAAATTAAATAATGACGCATAACGACTTCTTGATGTTAAAAACAAAGAATGATCTTTATATGATTCAGCCGCTTGATTGTATTTTCTAAAACACTCTTGTTCAGCATCATCATCATGACGAACACTATCTCCTGTCCATCCAGTATGACATTTAATTCCAAAATGATTATTAGCTGAAATGGCTAATTTTCCTTTTCCAGCTCCCGATTCTAAAATTCCTTGCGCTAGAATAATACTAGCTGGAATTCCATGCGTTTTCATGTTGTTTTTTGCAATTTCACTAAAATTTGCAACATACAATTTGATTTCTTCTTCATAAGTTCTCACATTTGAAGTTGCTTCTAATTGTACCTCTTTTCCATTAGTTGAAGAAGTTGTTGTTTTATTTTCAGGATTAGTTTTGGTAGTAGAATTTTGAGCCACTGGCTTTTTTTTAGTAGTGGTCGTTGTTGTTTTAGGTTTTGATTTTGAAGTAGTTCGCACAATTGGTTTTGTACTATTACATCCAACAATCATAATACCTATCAGAAATAAGGTGATTTTTTTAATCATTATAATGTATTGTTTCTTTATTCTTTTTTTGCAACATATCATTCATACCTGCAACTCCTTGCAATCCTCCAGTGTGAATAGCTAGGATTTTTGAATTGGGTGGAAAACATCCTTTTTCGATTAAATCAAAAATTCCAAACATCATTTTCCCAGTATAAACTGGGTCTAATGGAATTTTAGTTTCCATATAAAAAAAGTTTAAAAATGAAATAAGCTCATCTGAAACCTTTCCATAACCACCAAAATGATACTCACAATTAACGTTCCAATTTTTTTTCTGTACAAAATTACGAATTACATCAGATAAAAAATCACCTTTTAACGAAGAAAATCCAATAATTTCTTGCATTTCACTCGACGAATTAATAATTCCTGAAATTGTTCCACCTGTTCCCATTGCGCAACAGATGTAATTAAATTGTTCAACATCTTCTTTTGTTAGAATCTCTTCACAACCTTTTATTGCTAAATCATTAGTTCCCCCTTCCGGAACTAAATAAAAATCACCGAATAAATTTCGTAAATTTTCTATAAAGTTTATGTCCGTTTTATTTCTGTATGATGTTCTATCAATAAAATGAAATTGCATCCCAGATTGTTGAGCAAATTGCAAAGATGGATTCTCATGAATTTTATTTATTAACTCTTCCCCACGAATTACTCCAATAGTTTCAAAACCAAAAGCTGCTCCAGCTCCAGCCATAGCAACAATATGATTTGAAAAAGCACCTCCAAAGGTTAACAACTTTTTAAAACCTAATTGTTTAGCTTCCTCCAAGTTATATTTCAGCTTTCGAAATTTATTTCCTGAAATTACAGGGTGTAACAAATCTTCTCTTTTAATATAGAGTTCTATACCTTTTGGAAATGCTATTTCTATCTTTTGATTTTGACTAGTTTTCATAAAAAAAGCAGCTATTAAAAGCTGCTTCCAAATATACTATAATTGTCTCTTATTTTTTATAGACAGATATTTTTTTGCTCACATTTACATTATCAGCAGTTGTTGCAGTTACTACATAAACACCATCACTTAAACTAGCTGTAGAAAATTGATAAGAAGCCGCACTACCTAAATTCAATTTACTCAATACTAATTTACCTGTTACATCATACAAAGATAATGAAGTAATATCTTTTAATAAAGAATTCTGAATAGTTAGCATTCCTTGTTCATTATTTTGAACAACTACAAACATATTACTAGCCTCATCAGGTGTTGGCAAAGTGTCATCAGTATTTTTAAACGTGATTTCAAATCTTGTTTTATTATCACCTGCAGGTAAAGTCATATCAAAGATACCTGACTTAATATCGTAGTAAATTCCAGTTACTTTATCATGCATATAAACAGCTTGATTAGGATCAAAACCATTCAATACTTCTTTTACTTGAACTTTAAAATTGGTTTGAGCACTACATCTAAAACCAACAGGAACTTTCTTGTTGATATCAAACTGAACAGCCGAAGCTACATATTCATTAGTTGTTCCTTCTAAAATATAATAAAATTCTGCTGCTTCACCTGAAGGAGATCTTCCATCCCATCCATAATCAAAGCCATCAGTTGCATTATCATCAAAGCCTAAAGTTGTAGGTCTTACTCCACCGTCATTATACATTGCGTAAATTTTTAATTGAGGAGCAAATGTTTTCTTAACTTGTGTATAATCAATTCCTGCTACATTTGGAATTTCTGGAAAATATTCTGAACTCGGGTCATACACATCAGTAGAAGCTGTTTGATTGGTGTTTTTTGCAAATTCAGATTGATTAACAACTGCTTCTCTTACAAAAGCTCTAAAAGAATTTCTCATTGTAACAGAGCCTGCTGCTGTTCCCATCACCATAAATCCTTGTCCAACCGGGCTAAATCTTCTCTGAAAGTTTGTTCCCGAACCAGCTGGTATTCCTTGATTTCCAAGTCCATCATAAGTCCAAAATGCCGCAGCAGTATAACCTAAACCTGGTGTATATATGCCATAACCTCCTTGGTATTGATTTAATGTGTGTGTATTCACAACTACTTGTTCCCAAAAACGAGCAGCACCATCTATTACCAAAGCATTTGCTGGATTAAGTAAATAAGCATTTAAGTCAATTGCACTTGGATACGGATTGCCAACCAAAGTGAAATTACCAGCAGAAACTGGCACTGAGATAGTTCCATCGTTTGGTTTACCTCTAAAATCATAACGTTGTCTACTACCAGAATTATTCTGAACACCATCAGCATCAACCACAGTTGCATCACTTCCTGACGTTCCTTTCATTGTAAAACCTTCGCCTGGATTCACTGAAGTAGCACTACCAACATAAGCCCATTGTGCATATGTAGTTGAAGTAACAAATTTCCAAATCCAATATGGAGCTATAGCTAAAGGGCTTGATGTTCCATTATAGTTATTAGTTGGTAAAATTGTAGCCGCTGTGCTTGTTATTAACCCAGTTGGTCTATTCAATAGTGTAATACCAAACTGTTCATTTCCAAATATACCAGAAGCAGCTCCAACAGGAGAACACCAATAGTTATATTGAAAATTGTTTGTTGTCCCTTCTTGAAAAAGTGACAATTTACCAGCACCAAAATTAGTAGAAGCTCCTGCAGTACCTTGCAACAACTGTGCAGTATTTCTCATATAGAAATTCCCAGTGTTTTGTATATTAACATCTTGTGTAACATACATAAACTGATTAGTCATAAAAACATAACTACCTGGATTAACATACAATTGAGCATTTGCGTTCACAAAAAAACACAACATTCCCAATGTTAAAAGTATTTTTTCTTTCATGATTTTAGCCTTTAGGGGGGTTAATTGACAAATATATACTTAATTAACGTATTTCACAAGAAATCAAAGATTTTTTTTTATAAAATTTTGATATATAAAATAAATGACTATTTTTGTAATGTTTAGTTTTATTAAAATTAAAAAATAACTTAAGCCCCTTACACTATGGAAGTTAAAAAATTACTTTTAGCTGCAATTTTTTGCAGTTCATATTCATTTGCTCAAGTTGGAGTTGGCACTACAACACCTAGAGGAGCTTTAGATGTATCTTCAACCACCTCAGGATTTATACCTCCACAAGTATCATTAACAGATTTAACTATTGCAGCTCCAGTGCTTAATCCTCAAGGTGGCGCACTAGCCAATGGAACTTTAGTTTGGAACACAAATACTGCAGGCGTTATGCCAAACAACGTATCACCAGGATTATATTATTGGAACGGAACACGATGGATTTCTGTAGCAGGTTCTCCAGGTGGATTAGATTGGTCTATCATAGGAAATGGAGGGATTGATGGTGGAACCGTAACTACAGGAGGCGCAAACTTTTTAGGAACTTACGACAATACCAATATTGACATCAGAACCAATGGAATACACAGAGCCAGAGTTTCCGCATTAGGTGAATTTTTTATTGGCGCATACAATACCGTTTTACCAGGAGATTTAATGAATGGTGTTGGTAACGCAACTTTCCCATGGGCAGTTAATGGATATACCAATTTTGATGGAGCTGGAACATACGGACAAGTTCAAACTGGTGCAACTAATTTTGCTGGTGTACAAGGAGAATATTATGGCTCAGGAGCTAGAGGTGCAGGTGTAAGAGGAATCACTGAAGGCACAACTGATGGTACAAGTATTGGATCTTTTAACGCTGGTGTAGCCGGAGATTTAGGAAACGTAAATAATCAATGGGCTTTTGGAGTTGCTGGAAGAACCATGAATAATGCAGATATAAAGGTTGGTGGAGCAATGGGAATAAACAATACAACAAGTTTTTACGGGATTTTAGGATATCGACGTACAAATGCAAATTCATACGCCGTATTAGGGAATGGTGCTTACCAAAATAACACAGCTAGAAGCAGTAACACCAATTCAACTATTCTAAACTCTATTGGTTTAGGTGTAAATGGAGGAATGTTAGGCGGTCATTTAAAAGGAAATAAATATGGTTTAATTACTAAAGGTGATATTGTTGGTCAATATACAGATGGTTCTTCAATATCTAACAAAGGATATGCTGTCGTAAACACTACAAAAGAAGGAAACAAAACGGTTACCTATGCTGCTACGTCAACTACGATTGATGTTTCTACAAAAGGAACTGGTAAATTAGTAAATGGTACGGCTAAAATTACTTTTGACACAAATTATTCGCAATTAACCTCAAAAGACAAGCCTGTTATTGTTACTGCAACCCCAATGGGAGAAACAAAAGGAGTTTATATAACAGAAGTTACTAACGATGGTTTTATCGTGAAAGAAAACGGGAACGGAACTTCCAATGCTTCTTTCTATTGGATTGCTATAGGCGAAAAAAATAACGCAAACGAATTAAATGTTCCATCTGAATTATTAGCTAAAGATTTTGATGCTAATTTAGATAGCTTTTTAACCATTGATGAAGAAGCAAAAGAAACTTCAAAAGCAATGTGGTGGAATGGTACTTCTTTAGAATTTGGAAAAACAGCACCTGCCGAAGCTCATGAAGGCTCTAACATCCCTGAATCTGCTGCTAGACCTAAAGAGACAAAAAAATAATTCTCATATAAATCATTCATAAAGAGCTTACTAAATTAGTAAGCTCTTTTTTTAACTCATCCAGACTAAATTTTTTAGTTTTTTTTAATTCATTCAGACTAAATTTTTGAAACTTTTTTAACTTATTCAGACTAAATTTTTGAGTTTTTTTTGTAATAAATTGATAAATAATACATTATAAAAATGTTTTTTATCGATTTTTTAAACATTTTAACGATTAATTAACTTAATACTATTTTTTTAATTCTACTTTCGCAGTCCCAAAAATAAAACCCCCTCGACTATATCTTTAATCTAATTAAATTTATAGTATTAATGAGAAAAAATTGTATTTTTCAAACTTGTTCTTTTTTACTAAAAAAGAACGAAAAAGAATTTTGTTTAAAAAGTAGCTTAATCATCAAAAAAGTTTTTTTGATTTTTATTTTACTATGTGGCTATCAAAACATATATAGCCAGAGTAATGATTGCGATGATAATTTGTCCGGACAATTAATTGTTGGTTCAAGTTGTTCTGCTACGGTATTCAATTCTACAAACGACACAGATTATTGGAACAGCGCTTCAGGATGTAATGCTTCTGATGTAGATGATGCATGGGGATGGTTTATTGCAACTAGCACTTCTACAATCATCACTTATACCCCTACTGCACTAGAAGACCCAGTGCTGACGCTTTTTTCAGGAAGTTGTAGTACTGCTATGACAGCTTTAAGTTGTGCAGATTCTTATGGAGGTGCACAAGCGGAAACTATTACTTATGCAACAACAATAGGAACCAAATACAGAATTAGAATCCAAAGATATGCAAGTAATTCAAGTATGTATGGTACAATCTGTATCTACTCTCCTATTCCACCGGTAAATGACGCCTGCTCTTCTGCAACAAATTTACCATGTGCTACTACAAATCTTTCAGGAACAACTTTAAACTCTGTAAGCGAAACACACAATACAGGATGCTCAATGAGTAATTATGGTGTTTGGTACACATTTACAGGAGATGGCACTATCAATACGATTACCACAACACCATCAACTGGATATAATATCGAAATGTCAATCTCAAGTGGAAGTTGCGGTTCTTTAACTAGTATTAACTGTCAAGATGCAAATGGAGGCGGAATTGCAGAAACTTATACTTTTACAACAGTGTCTGGTACACAATACTATATTTATATAGCAGAAAATACAAGTGGTGATTTAGGCACAGGAAACTTTACAATCTCAAGAACTTGTAATATAACACCAACATATTGCACTCCAAGTGTAGGAAGTGGTTTTGAAAGTTTAGTCTATTTCAACAATATCAGTTTTGTAGGAACATTAAATGACGTTTCTAACTCTTCTACTTATACTACAACACCAACAAGAGGGTATCAAAATTTTACCTCTTTATCTAATATTGCTAAACAAGCACAAGGAGAGGGTGTAAATATTTCTATGCAAATGAGTAGCAGAGGATATGTTAAAGCATGGGTTGATTGGAATAGCGATGGTGACTTTGTTGACACAAATGAAACTGTTTACAATACAGCTGGAATAGCTACATATTCAACAACTTTTGGTTTTATAATTCCAGCCAATCAAGCATTAGGGAATTATAGAATTAGAATTAGAGTCAATAAAGATGATAATACCTACCCTTATGATACAAATGCCATCAGCACATTTGATTCTTGTCAGAATATAAATTACTATGGAGAAACAGAAGATTATATTTTTACCGTTGTTGCAAGCTGTTCAGCTATAATAACTTCTGTAACAGACGGAGTAAATTGTGGTGCTGGACCGGTAACATTAAATGCAGTAGCATCAGGTTCGCCAACTCAATATAAATGGTATGCAAACGAAACTGGAGGTACCGCTATAGCAACTACAACCACGGGAACTTGGACAACACCATCATTATCTACTACAACAACCTATTGGGTTAGTGCATATAATGGTTGCGAATCATTAGAACGAAAAAAAGTTATTGCTAATATAAATCCTATTGCTACAATTAGTTTTACACCTTCAGTTCCTGAAATCTGTGGAGAAAATCAAGTTTTATCATTAACCGCCTCAGGAGATGTTCAGCAAAATTATCTAATTAACGAAAATTTTGAATTAGGTTTAGGAACACTTACAAATCAAAATATCATTTCAAACACAAGTGCAATAAATACCATCACACAATGGCAAACAAAATCAAGTACTTTTGTTCCAGCTCAACAGGTTTGGTTTCCAGCTATTGCCTCTGGTATGAGTGGTAACAAATTTGCAATGTCAACTTCTGATGTTGGATCATATACCACACACAATGCACTAATATCCCAAAACGTAAACACAAATACATTTCTAAATTTAACTTTATCATTTAATATTTTTTATTCTAGATATTATGTTGATAATGCTAATCCAACTTTAGACTATGTAACAGTAGATGTGTCAACAGATGGAGGAACAACATGGATAGAAATCGACAGATATTTATCAGATATTGGTTATGGAACAAGATTTACAAAAAAAACATACAATTTAAATTCATACATTAACAATTCAAATTTTAAAGTAAGAGTACAATATTATGGCGCTTGGTGTGACGGTTTAGCCATTGATGATTTTCAACTTTATGGCAACACTCCTTTAAATACTGCCTTCAATTGGTCAAGCTCTACAACAGTAAATGCTTATCAAGACGCGTCTTGCACAACCCCTTATATTGTAGGAACGCCTATAGCTACTGTTTATGTAAAACCTTCTTTAACACAATTAGAAGAACAATCTTTTTCTTTTACTGCAACTGCTACACTTTCTAATGGATGTAATGTAAGTCAAAACATATCTATTGATAACAAATCGAAAATATGGAAAGGAGGAACAAACGGCGACTGGAACAATCCAAACAATTGGCTACCAATAGGTGTTCCAGATGCTTCAACTTGCGTAATAATTCCGAGTGCAACAAATAATTCTAGGATAATTGGAACAAATTATAATGCTTTTGCAAAAACTGTTCAAGTAAAATCAACCGGAAACTTACAACTTGAGCCAAAAAACACAATTACAGTTACCGATTGGGTTGAAGTAAGCCCTGGAGGTATGTTTGATATTCAAAATGGCGCTAGCTTAATTCAAATTAACAATGTTGCAAATATTGGTAATATTGAAATGAAAAGAAATGTAAACATCAAAAAATTAGATTATGTATATTGGTCAACGCCTGTTGCTAATTTTAGTCTAAATGCTGTTTCTCCGGGAACTACAAATTATAAATATAAATGGACACCAACTATTTCTTCTAACACAAATGGATGGGGGAATTGGGCAGGCGCTAATGAAACAATGGTTTTAGGAAAAGGATATATTGTAAGAGGTCCCGATTCATTCAATAATACCCTTCAAAACTTTACAGCTAATTTTGTTGGAATTCCAAACAATGGAAACATTAATATGCAAATTAGCAGAGGTGTTTATAATGGTACTAATTATGCAACAGGTGTTTCTGGAACTGCAGCTACAAAAGATGATGACAACTGGAATTTAATTGGAAATCCATACCCATCAGCTGTAAATGCGGATAGTTTTTTAACCACAAATACAAACATTGCAGGATTTATAAAACTATGGTCACACGGAACTGCTCCATCTGCAATTGCTACCGATCCGTTTTACAACAACTTTGCTATGAATTACTCAGTTGCAGATTATGTAACATACAATCTTATGGGTGCAATAACCCCTGGTTTTGATGGTAATATTGCTGCTGGACAAGGTTTCTTCGTATTAATGAATCACACCTCAACAGCAACAACCGAAAATATAGTTTTCAATAATACTATGAGAAATAATGGTTATAGAAACGATTTATTTTACAAAAATTCAACGGCAACTTCCACTATTGTAGAGGAAAAAAACCGAATTTGGCTAGACTTAATAAGTCCATCTAATTCAGCTAGTAGAACATTAGTTGGTTATGCTACAAATGCAACAAACGCTACGGATAGATTGTACGATGCTCCAGCATTAGGTGTTAAATCAAATTTTGAACTCTATTCTCTAGAAAGCACCAATCAATTAAGTATTCAAGGAAGAAGTTTGCCATTTAACACTGACGATCAAGTAGCTTTAGGTGTAACTATACCTCAAAATGGGGTATACACTATAGCAATTGCTTCTGCTGATGGCTTATTTTCAGACGCAAATCAAAATATTTTTCTAAAAGATAACACTTTAGGCATAACACATGATTTACGAATTGCCCCATATAGTTTTACTGCAACTACTGGAACAGACGAAAATAGATTTTTATTGACTTACACAAATAGCGCGTTAGGAAATGACGACTTTGAAAACAATAATTCAATAACTGTATCCACAAACGAAAACATCAATATTGAATCATCAATTGAAAATATTAAATCTGTTCAGATATTTGATTTATTAGGAAGAGAAATTATAAACGTTAATGATATCAACAATAATTCTTTCATTGCACAAAATGTAAAACCTACACAAAACGCTTTATTAGTAAAAGTAATGTTAGAAAATGGTTATACAAAAACATATAAAATAATATATTAAGTAATAAGCTCCAAAAGTTTAAAAAAGGCTAACCAAAAGTTAGCCTTTTTCATTATTTTATCAACAACAAAAAGCCATTAAAATTTCACTAAGTAAAATTTTAATGGCTTTTAACGAAGAAGTTATCAACAAAATGATATTTTTTTAACAAATTATTAATTTTTTGTTGCTATTTAAACAAAAAAAAATATATTTGTGTAAAATTCTATTAACCCCTAACTATAAAACTATGAAAAAGAATCCTTTAGGATGCATTTTTCCTACATGCTCTTTTGCAAAAAGCATTAAATTATTCTCTCTTCTTTTTGCTTTTGTTTTTTACACAAATGTGTCATTTTCTCAGACAGACACTTGTACAACTCCTACATCAATTAGTATTGGAGCAACATGTACAACAACAAACTATAACGTAGCTTCAGGATTTAACAATGATGGTCAAGCACCATGCACCGGAACTTCATTTAGAGATGGTTGGTACATTTTTACTACCGGAGCCACAACAACATCTATCTCAATTCAAGGTACTAGTAATAGACAAATGGGTATTGCTATATATACTGGTGCAGGCGCATGTAATGCGTTAATTCAGCAAGGCTGCATAGTGCCTGGTGCTGCAAATGCTACTTTGAACGCGACAGTAACACCTAGTACTACGTACAAACTAAGAATTATGCGAACAAACAACAATACCGCCAACAATATGACTGGTACTATCTGTATTGTTGACACTACTCCTGCTTCGGTTTGTGGCAGCACAACCAACATAGCCTCATGTGGAACTCTTGTAAACACCACTATTGCTGCTGGAACAGGAAGTTTTGGAACTTCAGCTTGTAGTTTTACAACAGGTGGTATTGAAAGAGTATTTACTTTTACACCTGCCACAACTGGTGCATACACTATTCAACAAGCTAGTTCATTTGCTTATATAGATTATCAATTTAGAACTGTAGCATCCGGATGTGCTGCCGCTGGGTGGACATGTATTGATGATTTAAGTGGTGCATCAAACAGTCCTTCATTTACGCTAACTGGAGGAGTTCAATATTATTTATTATTAGATCCTGAAAGTACCGCTGGTGGAAACATTAGTTTTACCATAGGTTGTCCAATAGTTGCACCATCAAATGATGATTGCAACAATGCTATTCCTTTAACACTAAACACTAGCTGTTCATACTCAAATTATACTACAGCAGGAGCAACCGCTTCTACAACACCTTCTACACCTCCTGTTCCAGGTTGTGCTAGTTATTCTGGTGGTGATGTATGGTTTAGTTTTCTTGTCCCTGCAAACGGGGAAGTTACTGTTGACACACAAACTGGCGGAATGACTGATAGCGGAATGGCTTGGTATACCGGAACATGCGGCGCTTTATCTCTATTAGAATGTGACGATGATGATAGTGCTAATGGGCTAATGTCTAGCATAACTAGAACAGGCTTAACTCCTGGAACAACAATTTATGTACGTTTTTGGGAATATTCAAACGACAATCCAGGTACATTTGGCATTTGCGCAACTTCACCTGGCCCATGCACAACCCCTGGAGCACAAGCAAATGGTTTTACCCCAGGAACAATTACCTCTACTTCTTTTCCAGCGACTTTTTCTGGAACTGCAGATAGCTACTTAGTAATTCAGTCAACTTCAGCTACCCCACCTACTCATCCTGTAAACGGAACTATTTATAATGCTGGAAATATTGCTACTCTAGGAGCTGGACTTACATTTGTACAAAGCGGAGCGTCTACATCAATAACAGGAACTGGATTAACAGGAAATACCCATTACTACTATTACATCTATGCATTTAACAATGCTGGCTGTACAGGAGGTCCTTTATACAACGCTGGAGGTCCATTAACTGGTAATGCCGTAACATGTCCTGCCGCACCAAGTCCTATATCAACTAGCTCTACACTTAATAGCATTAATTTTACTTGGCCATCTTCAATTGGAGGAGGTAGTAATGCAGTAACATACACATTACAAGTCACAACTGATGCTGGTTTTACAGCTAATGTTGCTGGTTCGCCATTTACAATTAATGACCCAACTGTAACATATAATTTAACTGGTTTAGCTGCTAATACTATTTATTATTATAGAATTAGAGCTAATAATGGATGTTCTTCAAGCTATACAACTGGTAGTGCAACAACTGGATATTGTGTTCCTGCACCAACAAGTGTTGACGGTACAGGGATTACAAATGTAACAATGGGAACAATAAATAATAATACTGGTGCTGAAGCTGGAAATTATGGAAATTATTCTGCTATGAGTACAACTGGTTCTCAAGGAGAAACTATTCCATTTAGCATCAGATTTTCAACATCAGGATTTGGGTACGACGCAATTATTTGGATTGACTGGAATAACGACTTAGATTTTGATGATACTGGAGAACTAATGTTCAGTGGAACATCACCATCAACAAATCCTGGTATTTTAACAGGAAGTTTTCAAATTCCTGCTACAGCAATATTAGGAAATCACAGATTAAGAATAGGTGGCGTTGATTTTGGACCACCGACACCTTGTTATACAGGTTCATACGGAACTTACGAAGACTACACCATCAATGTAATAGCCGCAACATGTCCTGGCCCATCAAATATAACCGTAAACCTTACATCACAAACAACAGCGACAATTAACTGGACAGCAGCAACGCCTGCTCCAAGTAATGGATATCAATATTATTTAACAACTTCAGCTACGATTCCTAATGGAGCTACTGTACCTACAGGATCAGTTGGAGCAGGTGTAACAACATTAAATTTAACTGGATTAACAATTGGGGCTACTTATTATATTTGGATTCGTTCAAATTGTGGTGGCACACAAGGATTTTGGATTGGAACTTCATTCGTTGCACCAACTTGTCTTATAGGAAATAGCACTGGAACATCTTCACTAGGCTGTCCTTCTGTAGTAGGTGGTGGTTTAGGACTAAGTGGTGCAGATCATGCAGCTATAAGTTGTACAGCTGCTTCAACATGTGTTGATTTAGAAGCTACTTACTTAAATTTAGGAAATACAACAAGCTATACCGTTGAATCAATTACCTATGCTCCTCCATATCAATTTGGTTGTTTAAAAAACCCAGTGAGTGTAAACATTGATGACCGTTGGTCACCTGTAGTTAATCTTCCATTTGATTTTTGTTTTTATGGCAATACTTACAATCAATGTTTAATTGGTTCAAATGGAATAATTACCTTTGATTTAGTAGGAAATACTCCTGAAGGATATTGTGGTTATTCTTTTGCAGACAATCTTCCACAAGTTGGTCATAGTTCATTAGTAGAAAATTCAATATTTGGTGCTTTTCACGACATCGACCCAGGAATCAGCGGAGAAGTTGGATGGGAACTTATAACCCTTAATAGCGGTTGTAGAGCGTTAGTTGCTTCTTGGAGTGATGTTCCAATGTTTTCTTCAACTTGTAATTCTCAGTTATATACAGGTATGATTGTTTTATATGAAAACACTAATGTTATCGAAGTTTATTTAGAAGAAAAAAATACTTGTGCTTCATGGAATGGAGGTAATGCTGTTGTAGGAATTCAAAATGCTACAGGAACCACAGCAGTTGTAGCTCCAAACAGAAACGGACTAGACGCAGATTGGACAGTTACAAATGAAGCTTGGCGTTTTGTTCCAGCAGGAGCTTCTATTACAACTCTGGCATGGCATGAAGGTTCTGGAACTTCTGGACCTGTATTAGGAACTTCTGATATTATAACTGTATGTCCAGGTGCAACAACAACTTATACAGCGGAAATTACTTATACTTTATGTGATGGAACAACATTAGTTGAAACTGACGAAACAACTGTAACGGTTACTGGTAGCAAAGTATGGGATGGTTCAGTAAATTCACAATGGAATAATGCTAACAACTGGACTCCTGTTGGTGTTCCGACAGCGGCTGATTGTGTTTTAATTCCACCAACAGCTAATAATCCTATTATTTCTGGAGCAAGTTATAACGGTTTAGGATTAAACTTAACTATTCAAAATGGAGCAACATTAACAGTAAATCCAACTAATAATGTTACAATTACTGATTGGGTAAATATCAATGCTGGAGGAAATTTACAATTAGATAACACTTCTAGTTTAATTCAAGTAAATAACAACCCAAATACAGGAATCATGCATATGGACAGAACTGTTTCCATTCGTAAACAAGATTATGTATATTGGTCTTCACCAGTTTCTTCATTTGCAAGTAGCGCAATTTCTCCTGGAACATCAGCAGGATATATTTATAAGTGGATTCCAACAATTGGTGCAAATACAAATGGATTTGGAAATTGGACTTATGGCAGTGAAAATATGGTAATTGGAAAAGGATATATTGTTAGAGGTCCTAATGCTTACACAAATACATTAACTCCATTCACAGCTACTTTCATAGGAACTCCAAACAATGGAATTATTACAACTCCAATATTAAGAGGAACATACAATGGTGCAAATTATTCTACTGGAGTTTCAACAACATTAGGAACAAGTTATGATGACAACTGGAATTTAATCGGAAATCCATATCCTTCAGCTGTAAATGCAATTAACTTTTTAACTACAAATACAAATATTGATGGATTTATAAAAATTTGGACACATGGCACATTACCTAGTAATGCAATCGCTGATCCATTTTACAATAATTATGTATACAATTATACTCCTGCAGATTATATTACCTACAATATTACAGGAACGTCTTCTGGTCCTGGAGTATTTGGCGGAAATATTGCTGCTGGGCAAGGTTTCTTTGTATCAATGTTACATACATCTGTTGCTACTTCTGAAAATGTTACGTTTAATAATTCTATGAGAAATAGCACAAATAATAATAGTCAATTTTTCAAAAATACTACTACAAGCGATGACAACAATGGTCGCATTTGGTTAGATTTAATTGCTGCAGACGGAAGTAATGTGAGAAACTTAATAGGCTATGTCGATGGAGCTTCAAACAATAGAGACAGATTATATGATGCAATTACCGATGTAAAATTGAATCTAAATTTATATTCAAAAATTGGAGATGAACCAATGACAATTCAAGGAAGAACACTTCCGTTTGACGAATTAGATTTAGTACCTATGGGAATAAAAGTGCCTCAAACAGGAAATTACTCCATAGGAATTGGAACTGTGGATGGATTTTTCACAAACACAAATCAAAACATTTATTTAGAAGATTTAGACACAAATATAATTCACGATTTAAGACAGAATCCATATACATTTAGTGCTATTGCTGGTGACGACCCAGATAGATTTATTCTTCGCTATACAAACAATACATTAGGAAATGATGATATTACAAATGAAGAAGCAAATGTTTGGGCAATATCTTCTGAAATTTTATCTATAAAATCAACCAAAAACACAATTAAATCAATAAGAGTTTTTGATGTTTTAGGAAGACTTTTAGCAGATTATCCAGAGGTAAATGGATATGAAATTCCTCTAACAAAAATTCAAAAAAACAAAGTTGCTTTAATTATTCAAGTAACATTATCAAATGGAACAATAGTAAATAAAAAAATTATTTATTAATCACCAAAAAATCAAATATTTATACTAAAGGCAACCAATAAAGGTTGCCTTTTTTGCATTTTATCGATAAAACTAAACCTTTAAACAATTAAAAAAAAATATCAGCAATAAAAGCAAAATATTTATTAATTTGTTGCCAATTATTCATATAAAACCCTAATTATTATGAAAAAATATTTACTTTTTTTAATTTTTTATGCAATTTACTCAAATGCCCAAGTTGGAATTGGAACAACAACCCCTAACGGAGCATTAGATGTAACTTCTGTAAATGATGGATTGCTAATCCCTAGAGTAGCATTAACAGCAACTAATGCAATTGCTCCACTTACAGCGCCTACAACATCTGAACTTGTTTACAATACTGCAACTGCAGGGATCACACCAAATAATGTAACACCAGGTTACTACTATTGGAGTGGCACAGCATGGGTTAGATTAGCTACTGGAAATTCTGTTGACTGGTCTATACTTGGAAATACTGGAACAGTTCCAGCAACAAACTTTATAGGTACAACAGATAATGTAGAATTAAGATTTAGAACAAATAACACCGAAAGACTCAGTATTGGAAATTCAGGAAATATTGGTGTCAATATTGCTCCTTCAGCATATAGATTAGATGTAAGCAGTGGAGCTGGAGATGCTATTTATGGACATTCAACAAACGTAGGTGGGGTTATTGGCTATGAAACAAATTTTAGCTTCGGAATTCCCGTACAAAATTTAAACGGTTCTGGTTTATATGCAAACAATCCTGCTGCTGGTTACACGAGCATATTTGCTCAATCAACAGGTGCTGCAACAGTAGCAGCTAACATTGCATACTCAAACGTATGGATGGCAGCTTACAATTATGTTGATAATTCTTCAGCAGCCTTCAATCCATCTGCATCATACAATCAATTAAACAACACTAGCACTACTCTTGGTGGAACACAAATAGCATTAAGAGGATTTAACAATAGAGCGACAACTGCCGGAAATCCTGGATACTCTGTTGGTGTACAAGGATTAGCCAATAGTCAAAACCAAGACTCTTATGGAGTTCAAGGATATGCATATTGTAATACCAATACAAGAGCAGGAGGTTATTTTGAAGCATTAAATTACGCAGGTACTTCTCAAGCATACGCATACGTAGGAACTTCAATTGGAGGAACAAACAGAAAAATTACAGGGACTGCTTCAGTATCAGAAATCATTCCAACAGAAAACCATGGTAGAGTAACGCTAACCTGTCCAGAATCTCCAGAATATTGGTATCAAGATTATGGAACAGTAGAACTAGTTAATGGAAAAGCAACTATTTATTTAGATGAAATATTAGCAGATATAATTGTCGTTAATGAAGAAAACCCTATTCGAGTAACGTGTACCCCAGTAGGAATGCCTTATTTTAATGGCATAACAATAATGTCTCAAACAAGTAATTCTGTGGAAATTTTAGAATTAAACGGAGGAAATCATTCAGGAAAATTACAATATCAATTAGTTGTAAAACCAAAAACTAATTATGGCGAAGGGCGTTTCCCTCAAGCTCCAGGACCAGGATATTTAAAATCAGATAAAGAACCATTAGCCGCAAAAACAAAAAATCAACCATCAGATGGGAGAAAAATATTTCAATGGCCATCAGATCATATAGTATACAAATACAATCCTGAAGATTATATAAAAGTTGGAGATGTTGTTCCTGCGGGTCCAAATGCAGGTAAAATATTTTTAGGTGAGGGCAAATATTCTGATGGTGTTCCAGCAGAAAATCCCGCTCTAAAAAAAGAAAAAAACAACTAATAATATTTTAAAAAACTCCAAAAAGACCTTTGCTTTAAATAGTAAAGGTCTTTTTCTTTTGAATAAGCCTCACGTTCAAACGAAATATTATAATAAGCTGCTCTCCTATTTTTATATTGCATCAATCGAACTAAAAATTCAATTCCATACCATATAAAAAAGAAGACAATCAAAAGTTCCAATTGTTGTCTAATATGAATTCTTTCATGATTTAGTAAAACAGAATGCGATTTATCTTTTTTATCCGATAAAAACACAAACGGAAAAAAAGTAAACCCACGAAAACCTTTTGGAATTAAATATTTAAAAACTAGTACTATCATTTCATGCAAAGTTGCTAAATTTGTAGCTATGAATAACGATTTAAATTCGAATAATTTAAAAGAAGGGGAAGATTTCTATTACACACCTGAAGGATACAAGTGTTTCACAGAAAAATACCATATAAAAAGAGGTTATTGTTGTAAAAGTGGGTGCAGACATTGCCCTTATGGTTTTGACAAAAAAACCGGAACTACCAAGAAAAAATAAAATGGATATACAATTATTCAAATACCGAATTAAAATTCACAAGTCCTATCATAGGTCCGACATTCGTTACCCTTAGTTCCCCCAATTAAAATTAAGGCAAAAAATTAATAAAACGAATTAACACAACAAAAATGACATTTCAAGAACAAATATTAGAAGGAATTCCATCGGTTTTACCAAATCCTAAACCATATGAAGCAGAAATTAATCACGCTCCAAAAAGAAAAGAAATTCTTTCAGAAGAAGAAAAAAAATTAGCATTAAAAAACGCATTACGCTATTTTGAACCAAAACATCACGCTACTTTAATTCCAGAATTTAAAGCTGAATTAGAAACTTACGGAAGAATTTACATGTACCGTTTACGTCCTGATTATAAAATGTATGCGCGACCAATTCATGAATATCCTGGAAAATGCGAACAAGCGAAAGCAATTATGTTGATGATTCAAAACAATTTGGATTATGCAGTTGCGCAACATCCACATGAATTAATAACGTATGGTGGAAATGGTGCGGTTTTTTCAAATTGGGCACAATATCGTCTAACAATGAAATATTTGGCAGAAATGACAGACGAACAAACATTAGCTATGTATTCGGGTCACCCAATGGGATTATTTCCATCACATAAAGACGCACCGAGAGTTGTAGTTACGAATGGAATGGTTATTCCAAATTATTCTAAGCCAGACGATTGGGAAAAAATGAATGCTTTAGGCGTTTCGCAATACGGACAAATGACCGCAGGAAGTTATATGTACATTGGTCCACAAGGAATTGTACATGGGACAACAATCACAGTTTTAAACGGATTCAGAAAAATTAAAAAATCTCCAAAAGGCGGATTATTTGTAACTTCTGGATTAGGTGGAATGAGTGGAGCTCAACCAAAAGCAGGAAATATTGCAGGTTGCGTTACCGTTTGTGCCGAAGTAAATCCAAAAATTACACACATTCGTCATTCACAAGGTTGGATTAACGAAATTGTAGAAGATATTACATTATTAGTTGCTAGAGTTCGAAAAGCACTAGAAAATCAAGAAGTAGTTTCTATTGCTTACTTAGGAAATGTGGTTGATGTTTGGGAACGATTCGACCAAGAAAATTTACATATTGATTTAGGTTCTGACCAAACTTCTTTACACAATCCTTGGGCAGGTGGCTACTACCCTACTGGTTTTTCTTTTGAAGAATCAAATGAAATGATGGCCAATAGTCCTGAAAAATTCAAAGAAGAAGTTCAAAAAACGTTACGTCGTCATGCAGCAGCAATTAACAAACATACAGCAAAAGGAACCTATTTCTTCGATTATGGGAATGCCTTTTTGTTAGAAGCTTCTCGTGCTGGAGCCGATATTATGGCAGAAAATCATATCGATTTCAAATATCCAAGTTACGTTCAGGATATTATGGGGCCAATGTGTTTCGATTATGGTTTTGGACCATTCCGTTGGGTTTGTGCTTCAGGAAATCCAGAAGATTTAGCTAAAACCGACAAAATTGCTTGTGATGTTTTAGAAGAAATGATGAAAAACTCACCAGAAGAAATCCAACAACAAATGGCAGATAACATTCAGTGGATTAAAGGCGCACAAGAAAATAAATTAGTCGTTGGTTCTCAAGCGAGAATACTTTATGCCGATGCCGAAGGAAGAATTAAAATAGCAGAAGCTTTCAATCAAGCGATTGCTCGTGGTGAAATTGGCTACGTAATTTTAGGAAGAGATCATCACGATGTTTCAGGAACGGATTCTCCTTATCGCGAAACTTCAAATATTTATGATGGTTCACGCTTTACAGCAGATATGGCAATTCAAAACGTAATTGGTGATAGTTTCCGAGGTGCAACCTGGGTTTCTATTCATAATGGCGGTGGTGTTGGCTGGGGCGAAGTTATTAATGGTGGTTTTGGTATGGTTCTTGATGGTAGTAAAGAAGCATCAAGACGTTTAGAGTCTATGCTTTTTTGGGATGTAAATAACGGAATTTCAAGAAGAAGTTGGGCAAGAAATGAAGGTGCAATTTTCGCAATAAAAAGAGCAATGGAGACACAACCTTTATTAAAAATTACCATCCCTAATATAGTAGATGAATCAATATTGTAATAACAAGTTTAAAGTAATAGGAATTCAACTTTAAACTTGAAACCTTAAACTTTAAAACCCACAATTATGAAAACATTAAAATTACTTTCGGTACTTTTCATCGCTACTTTAGCCTCATGCAGTTCGGTTAGAGTGAATGCTGATTATGACAAAAAAGCAACCTTTACAAATTATAAAACCTATGCTTATTTAAAAAGCGGTGTTGATAAAGCAGAAATTTCGGATTTAGACAAGAAAAGGATTTTATATGCAATTGACGAAGTAATGTCTACCAAAGGTTTTAGCAAATCTGAGAATCCTGATGTTTTAATCAGTATTTTCACCAAAGAGAGAGAACGTGTCGACATTTATCAAAGCTATGGATTTGGTTGGGGATGGAATCCTTATTGGGGAATGGGTTATTCTAATGTAACTACAACTCCCGAAGGAACACTTTTCATAGACATCATTGATGCCAAAACCAAAGAATTAGTTTGGCAAGGCGAAGGAAGTGGTTATCTAACCAAAAACACAGAAAAAAAAGATGCTAGAATAAAAGAATTTGTCTCTAAAATATTAGAACAATATCCACCAAAATAAAGAAGTTTTATTTTTAAAAAAGTGCAATAATAAATTGCACTTTTTTTGTTTATAAATAACATTCTTAATCTTGTATTAATGTTATAATTTAAAGAATTCGTAAATTTGCACCCGCTTTTCACATAAAGCAAGAAATAAATGATTTTAAAAAAATTTATCTTTCTTATACTTTTATTGGTATCTAATTTTAGTTTTTCACAATGTTTTCAAATTGAAAGTATTTTAGTTGACGCGTGTGATTCGGGTGGAACAAGTGCTGATGAAGGTTTTAATGAAATGTTTCGAATAAAAATTGGAGCTACCGCTTTAAACACAAGCAATTTAAACGTCAATTGGCCTTCAAACACATGGCAAGGATTAATCCAAAATACTACAACAGCTACTAAAGTTGCTCAATTGAACGCAGATATTATAGCAGCTGGAGGTTGTGGTACTGTACTAGAACCTATTGGTGGTGTTTTGCCAGCTAATGCTACTGTAATTATTGTTTCTAGTCAAAATTTTAATATTACTTTAAATTCTTTTGGAGCTTTAACTGCAAACACTTACATACTCTTTCAGGATAACACAACAGTAACAACAGGGCACTTTGGAAACTATAATGCAACTCCAGGATTAAGAACATTAACTGTTAATTTTGGAACAACTTGTTCTGATACCGTAACCTATCAAAGAGCTAATCTTGTAAATATTTTTGGTATTTCTGGCGGTTCAACAGCTGATAATAATGGTGCAACAGTGAATTTTAGTCCTTCAGGAACGCCAACCTATGTAAACAATGGCTGTACAGCACCAATTCCTCCTTTTACTGTAGAAGCAGGAACGACTCCTCTATCAGCTTGTCCTGGTGATACAATAAATTTAACCGGAACGGCTCAAGGACAAACAAGCATTTTATGGACCGCACCTTCGGGAAGTTTTTCTAATCCTAATAATTTAATCACCTCATATATCGTTCCAACGACAGCTGTCTCTGGAAGTTCTATAACTTTAACATTGACTGCAACAAACATATGTGGAGCTTCAATTTCTGATAATATTGTAATTAATATTAGCGGAAGTACTTTAAGTTTAACTTCTGGAAGTAACAACCAAACCATTTGTTCTGGTGATGCTATTACGCCTATTCAATATACTTTTGGTGGTGGAGCAACTAATGTAAATATAACTGGGCTTCCTTTTGGAGTTACTTCTTCTATTGCTGGAAATGTAGTAACCATCAGTGGAACGCCTGCTGCAAATTTCAGTTACTCGATAAATACAATTGGTGGTTGTGGAACTGTTACTCTTAATGGAACTGTTGCACTTAGCTCAAATGCAACTTTAAGCTTAACTTCTGGAAGTAATAACCAAACTATTTGTTCTGGTGATGCTATTACGCCTATTCAATATACTTTTGGTGGTGGAGCAACTAATGTAAATATAATTGGGCTTCCTGCTGGAGTAACCTCTTCTATTACTGGAAATGTAGTAACCATAAGCGGAACGCCTACAGCAAATTTCAGTTACTCGATAAATACAATTGGTGGATGTGGAACTGTTACTCTTAATGGAACTGTTGCGATTAGTTCAAATGCAACTTTAAGTTTAACTTCTGGAAGTAATAACCAAACCATTTGTTCTGGTGATGCTATTACGCCTATTCAATATACTTTTGGTGGTGGAGCAACTAATGTAAATAT
>ERZ1034363.251-NODE-251-length-38596-cov-11.845349_pt1 | contig 38596 bp, 33 predicted proteins | sample MGYA00520616_ERZ1034363 | MGnify/ENA primary metagenome ERZ1034363 (study PRJEB33736, sample SAMEA104284506) | Azolla filiculoides | biome: Urban; feature: Water surface; material: Ditch water | place: Netherlands | collected 2015-10-28 | depth 0-0.1 m ... | reverse complement strand
TCCAAAACATAAGTTGTACCATCAGCAGTAATTTGGCGTTCTTCCATAACTTCAAAAAGAGCAGCTTGCGTTTTTGCTGGAGCACGATTGATTTCGTCAATTAATACAAAATTGGAAAATATTGGACCTTTTTTAAACTCAAATGTAGATTTTGATAAATCAAAAACTGATGTACCAATAATGTCTGAAGGCATTAAATCAGGAGTGAATTGAATACGACTAAAATCTAAAGACAAAGTTTTTGCTAAAAGTTTCGCACTGATGGTTTTTGCAACACCAGGAACTCCTTCTAATAAAACGTGACCGTTTGATAAAACTGCTACCAAAAGTTGATCAATCATTTTATTTTGACCCACAATTACTTTAGCAATTTCTGCTTTTACTTTTTGAACATTTTCTTGTAACGGTTGTAAATTGATACGTGCTTCAAAATTTACATTTTCGTTTTGTTCATTATTAGTTTCAAAATTATTTTCCATTATAAATTGATTTTTTCTAGTAGTTCGTTAAAAGTAATTAATTCTTTTTCAGTTGTTTGTGATTGATTTCTGATTTTTTTAATCATCCTTACCACATTTTCAATAGCTATTTTATCTTTTCCTGTTTTTTGATGCAGTCTATTGATAAATGTTTCATCCAAATTAAAAGTATCAATATAATATTCATTTCTAATTTTTTCGAGTAAGAAAACGATTTTCTTTTCGGCAATATTTTGATGATCTTTTTCTTGATAGTATAAGTTTCCTATGGTTTTTGTAAAATCTATGGTAGTATTTTTCAATGGTTCTTTAATTGGAATAACACGTTGTCTTCTTTTAGCATTAAAAATCATGAAGATTATTATACTGATTAATCCTAAATACCAAGCCCATCGTAAAGCAGGTTGGCTTAAGATGTAGCTCAAAGGCGAATCAGCTAAGTTTTGATTTTCATATTGATTTACATACCAATAAATTTTATCTTTAGTTGAAATGTAGCCCAAAACATCTTGAGTGTATTTTGCATTATCTTTTAATAAATAATAATTAGTAAACGCAACAGGCTGTAAATGCAAATAAAAAGCACCATTTCTATAAGGAATTCTAATGAAATTTGCATGACTTTTTCCTTGCGCATCTATTTGAGTTCCCAAAACAGTTGTGTGAGTTGAATCAATTTTTGAAAAATAAACATCATTTACTTCTTTATTAAAATAAAAGTCATCTGCTTTTGGATTGTGTGCTACTTTAAACTGAACAGAATCCATAAAAGTAGCGCTTTGCATTATTTCGAAATGTAATGAATCTGCTAATTTTTCCGGAAATTGGGTATTGCTTAAAAAGGCATTATTGCCATGGCTTACAAAATATAATAGTTCATCTACAGAAATATCATCTATGCTAAACGTATTGTCAATGTGTAAAAATGTCCCAGAAATATCATAAATGGAGTCTTCAATGTTATAATTTTTATCAAAAAACTCATAAGGTGTTTCTCCAAATTTGGTAATTTTTTGAGGATTAAAAATGTTTTTACTTTCATTATCAAAAACATAAAGTCCAAAGGGAATTTTTTCTCTTAATGAATAACTTGGTCGCCAATCGATAGGCTTCTTTTTGTTGGCATCAGCAAAGATGATTCCCACCAAAATGAGAACTAAAAGGAAAATATATATTTTTAAGCTTCTTGGCATTGTATTATTTGGCTATTAGTTTTAAAAAAGATGCTTCAATTTTTGAAAAATCAATATTGTCTATTTCAAATTCTCCATACCAGCTGTATTCATATACATAGGATAGAAATTGAAACTCTTTTTTTAAAGTTTCATCTTTAATTTCGTTAAGATAATCTCCGTTGGTTTTTTCAATATCCCATTCAATTTTTCCTTTATCTGTAAGCGATTTTAATAGCCATAAATAATAATAACGAACAGCTAATCGATAATTTTTAGAAGATATTGAATTTGTAATTATGGTTTTAAAATCTAAAGTATGAATGTTCTCTTCTTCGTATTCAGAAACAGTGATTTTCTTTGCAGATTTACTAAAAATCCATCCACCTTCTTTGTTTATAATGATTTTTACAATCATATATACCACAAAAAGAATCACTAAAATAGCCAAAATTTTCATTAAAATTTCAAGTCCGCTCAGTGTTTTTTCTGAGCTACCAAAACTAAATAAACGCTCAAAAAAGTTGCCAACAGCTCGCCAGAAACGTTCCCAAGCCGAAGAATCAACTGAAGTTATTTTTTCTTCATAATTAAATTCTTCATCGTTGTATTTTTCTTTTAAATTACTAAATTTTCTTGATTGATAAGGTATTGAATCAAGCGTACTTTGGGCAAAAGCAAAACAGCTTCCCAAGAAAAGGATGGAATAAAAAAATAATTTATTCTTCATTTGTTCCTATTGAATCGATACTACTAATTACACTAATATTTTCTTGTTCTTCTCTAATACTATAATAAATTATACCTTGATTGATTAAGATTATATTTTGCAATGTATAATTGAATAGAATTGAAATAATCATGATTACGGTTAACATAATAGTTACAAAAGAAAAAGCTTTTTCTGGGTTTTGTTCCATACCTTCAGGGTTAACCAAAATGGAAGCTATTCCAATAAAATAAGGAACCATGATTAGAATTCCTAATGTAATTTGTACAATGGTTTGCATTACAAAGTTTGATCCTATTACTGGCCAAAATTTACTTCTTAATAATTCATATCCTTTAATTAAGGCTTCAAAATAGCCAGCATCTGTAGAAATATAATGGTAGTAGGATAATGAAATCCAACTTGTATATGCAGGAATAAGTATAAACAATAACGGAATACCAATGATAACAAAAACTAATAAAAAAGTCAATGCCATTATTATGAAAAGAATCGGTATGGCTACAAAAATTGATAAAATGTAGAAAAGTATGGTTTTCCCAATTTTACTTTTGATGTATTGTATAAGATTTTGTGTGTTTCGGTCTTGATTTTCTTCTATTAATTTCAGATAAGCAACAGGATAAATGTAATTAATAAGTGAAGCTAAAATAATTAATAAAATCATTCCAAAACCAAATCCAATAAATAGCGGTAAATCTGATAAAATTGTATTTAGAAAAGCTTCGTCATTATTTGTTCTTGCTGCTGTAAATGCTCCATCAAGGAAAATTTTCATGAAAAAATAAAGAATTACTACAAGCAATAACAGAAGACCACCATTGATGATGAAGTAATTTTTGAAATAATTTTTTCCTTCTAACTTAAACAAATTAAAAGTATCACCAACAAGTGCACTAAAGTCTCTTTTTTTATATAGTTGGAACATTATTTTTGATTTTATTATGAACGATAAATGGGTAAACTAAGTAATAAAAACTTATTAGTGATAGTGTAAATAAGATTATTCCAATACTTAAAAAAGTAGGCATTTCCATTGAGTATCGAGTTATATATCCTTCTAAAAAGCCAGCCGCAAATGTGAATGGCATAGTGCTTAAAAATATTTTAAAACTATTTTTGAATCCAATTTTAAAAGAGTTCATTCTAGAGAATGTTCTTGGGAATAAAATACTGGCTCCTAGAATAAATCCTGCACCGGCTTCAATTACAATTGCAAAAATTTCCATTGATCCATGAATCCAAATGCCACGAACACTTTCCCAAAAAACACCACGTTGGTAAAAGAAATATTGAAATGAACCAAGCATTATAGAATTTTGCATCAAAATATAAAAAGTTCCAATTCCTAAAAAGATACCAAAGAAATAAGAGAGCGCTCCAACACGCAAATTATTTAAGGTAATGCCAATAAAACTTCCCCAATTACTCCCTGATTTATATACCGCAACAGGATTTCCATCCTCAATATTTTCTAGTGTCATGTTTACATACTGGTCGCCAAGTATGAGTCGAACAAAGTTTTCATCATTATGGGCAGAAACAACACCGATTGCCGTTAATAATCCAAAAAGAATGAATGCATATAAAATATACCTGCGATATTCATAAACTAAAAGAGGCACTTCAGTTTTGAAAAAATAAAACAATCTATTTGTCTCAGTCCTTTTAGTTTTATAAATTTTTTGATAGGTTTGTGCAGCTAAATGATTTAGATAAATAACGGTTTTACTTTTTGGATAATACGTTTGTGCGTATGACAAATCATTAACCAAATGTATATACAGATGCGCCAAGTCATCTGGATTTTTTTTAGCTTTACCAAAAATAGCTTGTTCAAATTCAAGCCATTTTTCTTTATTTTGTTTAATGAATGCAACTTCTCTCATGAATTGCTAAAATATAAAATATGACACAATTATCAATAAATACGACACAAAATGTAAATATTAATTTTATTGCGGCTTCGGTTGGGGATAGAATTTTGGCGCAACTACTTGATTTACTGGTTAAAATAGCTTATGGTGTGTTTGTTTTTTTTGTAGTACAAATTTTTGGATTAGAGAATTTATTTCAAAATTTAGATCAATGGTCAATCATTGCCATAATTTCTATTATTGGATTACCAGTTATGTTTTATTCAATAGTGCAAGAAAGTCTCTGGGAAGGACAAACAATTGGAAAGAAAATCATGAAATTAAAAGTGATTAAATTAGATGGCTATCAAGCTGGTTTTGGCGATTATTTAATCAGATGGTTGTTTAGATTGGTTGAGGTTTCTATTGGATATGGAGTAATTGCATTAATTGCCATAATTTCGAGTAAAAAAAACCAACGCTTGGGAGATATGGCAGCTGGAACGGCAATAATTACATTGAAAAATAATATTAATATTAATCACACTATTATTCAAGATATTAATGCTGATTATGTGCCTACATATCCTTTAGTGATAAAGCTTTCAGATAATGATGTTCGGATTGTAAAAGAAACGTTTGAAGCAGCAATAATACAGAGAGATTATGTAACTATTGTGAAATTGAGAGAAAAAATTGTGAACGTAACTGGAATAAAAAATCAATCGGGCACAGATAGTGATTTTATCAGAACTCTTTTAAAGGATTATAATTATTACACACAAAACATGTAATTATCTATTGATATATAAATAACCAGTTAAAGGTTCTGGATAATTAACATCATTAAGATACAAGATGTAAAAGTATGTTCCAGAAGGAGCTATTTTTTCACCAATTCCATCTGCTACATAGCCATTCCAATCGGGTTTACTGTTATCTCCTGTCCATAAATGTTTTCCCCATCGATTGTAAATTTCTAGTTTAAAATTTACAAAAATATCACGTAATCCTTCAATATAAAAAGTGTCGTTTGAATAATCATTATTTGGAGAAACGGCATTGTAAATCGTCGGAGGACAGTTTTCTGTAAGCAGTTGAAAAGAAGTTATGGTGTAGCAAAATTCATTTTCTATTCGAATAAATATTTCTTTTGGTGTTGTAAGTGCTTCGTAATTATTTGAATTAAAAATTGGATTTATTCCAGTATTGGCATCACTATAATTTTCATGGAATGTTACCACATGAGTAGGGTTGGTTTTTACAATGTTTTCATAGCTTGAAAAATCAAAATGACCTCGGGTTAAACCCAAATTGCATGAAATTAAATTTTCTAGAGAATTGACTTCAGGAGATACAATTAGTTCAATAGGTAGTTGGAAAGTATTATTGGTTTCGTTCAGTTCGGTTACAATTCCAATGCCGTTTCCAGCATCGTCCACGACAGCTAATAAGTTGAAAATTAAAGGAACCGAACTTGGGATAGTTACTGTAAAAACCCCATTTTCGCTACCACCAATTGGAATGCTGTTTTGTGTAAAAGTTGTGCCAACAGCTTGTCCGTCTGCATAAAAAGTAATAGGTGTGTTTGATTGTAAAATTTCAGTACTATTGGTATTTGAAACCGTAAAATCGATAGTAACTTCTCTCGAATTACAACTGGTTATTGGGTTACTAGTCACAATAGTAGCATCGGGTAATTGACTGTTGAGTTTTGTTACAATAGTATTCAACATCACATAATCTTGAGCTGATTGTAATGAAACAGTTGCAGCAGTAGTTCCTGGTACAATATAGTTTTCAATAGAATAAACATCTAAATCCATGTTGTACAAAACTATTGAGTTGGTTTCGGTATTTGTACCATTAAATGCATTGTTGCTAGGATTTATGTTATTACTTAGAATGTTAGTGTTTCCATTTGAAGTAAAACTAAGTTGCTCACTTTGTTGAATGAATCGATCTCCTTCCCATGCAATGAAACCAATTTTAGCACCAGTATTACTAATCAAATATAAATTATTTAAGCTGATAGTTTTAGAGTCAATAGTTGGGTAATTTGGTGAAAGTGCTTCTAAACCTTGATAAATATTGATTTGGTTCAGTGTCAAACTCGGGTTTTCATAAACAACCAAGATTGCCCAACCTGCAAATTGTGTTGCATTATTGTAATAAGTAGTTACTAAGCTATTTAAGTCAAAATCAGAAAGCGTGTATGTGCCATTTCCAGTAGTTTGAACAAAATTTGTAATGTTTTTAAAAGCGCTAAAATAGGTAAGATTACTTGATGTGCCAACCACATTACTTAAAATATCAGGAGTCATATCTACTCCGTTAAGTTTTACATCTAGGTCTCCACTGCCGCTTCCTGCCCAGTATAAATATGCAGCTATAACATTGTCATTACTTTGTAAATTTAGTGTAGCAGAAGATTGTGTGTATAAAAAAGTGGGATATTGAAATGTATTTTCATCCGGGTTTAAAGTATTTCCTATAAAAGTGAAATCATATCTGCCATTAAGTTGGTTAAATAAAGAGATATCCTGACCTTTTACAAATGAAGGAAGCAGTAATTGAAACAAAAAAATAAAGCCAATAATTCTTTTCAACGTATTGTTTTTGAGAAATTTTGGTTCCAATTTACTATATTTTTTTTAAAAAATAGAATATTAAAACTTTGTCAACTAAAAAATTAGTAATTTTCCGCAATTAAAATAAGTTTTGAAGAATTACGTCGTTAAAAAATATCAATCAACAAATTATTCGCTTTGGAATGAATTTGTAGCAGCTGCTAAAAATGCTACTTTTTTATTTCATAGGGATTTTATGGAATATCATAGCGATAGATTTCAAGATTATTCATTGTTAATTTTTGACGAAAAAGAAAATCTTAAAGCCATTTTGCCTGCAAATAAAGTAGGAGATACTATTTATTCACATCAAGGATTAACCTATGGAGGATTGATTCTAAATCAAAAATCAAAATTACAAGATGTGCTTGAAATAACGTATTATATATTACGTTTTTTAAACGAGAATAAAATTTCAACCCTAAATCTGAAACAATTGCCTTCGATTTATGCTCAATTTCCTTCCGAAGAAATGGAATATTTGAGCTTTATTTTGAACGCGAAATTAGTTAGAAGAGATAGTTTATCGGTTTTGGATTTGAAAACAGATTATAGTTTTTCAAAAGATAGAAAGCAAGCCATAAATAGGGGAATTAAAAACAATTTGGTGATTAAAGAAGAAACAGATTTTAAAGCATTTTGGAATGAAATTTTAATTCCTAATTTAGAACAAAAACATAATGCTAAACCTGTGCATACATTAGAAGAAATAACTTTTTTAAAATCAAAGTTTCCAAAAAATATTAGGCAATTTAATGTTTATAAAGACGAGTTAATTATTGCAGGAACAACCATTTTTGTTTATGATAAAGTTGCTAAACCGCAATATATTTCTGGAAACTCAGATAAAAATGAATTAGGAAGTTTAGATTTTTTATATGATTTTTTGATTAATGAGTTTAAACACAAATCTTATTTTGATTTTGGGCCTTCAAATGAAGAAAATGGAAGAAAAATAAAAGAGGGAATTTTATTTTGGAAAGAAAGTTTTGGTTCAAGAACAATTGTTCAAAATTTTTATGAAATAGAAACGAAGAATTATTCACTTATAGAAAATGTATTGATATGATTCCATTTCTCAATTTAAAAAAAATAAACGAACCATTCGAAATGATGCTTCAAGAGAAAATGAAACAATTTCTTGAAGGCGGTTGGTATATTTTAGGAAATGAAGTTAAAACATTTGAAGTTAATTTTGCGAGTTATTGCGGAGCAAAATATTGTATAGGTGTAGGAAACGGTTTAGATGCTTTAGTTTTAATTTTTAAAGCGTATATCCAATTAGGAAAAATTCAAAAAGGAGATGAAGTTATTGTTCCTGCAAATACTTATATTGCTAGTATTTTAGCCATTTTACAGGCTGATTTAGTTCCGGTTTTAGTAGAACCAAAATTAGATACTTACAATATTAATCCAGAAGAAATTGAAACAAAAATTACATCAAAAACCAAAGCTATCTTACCGGTACATTTATATGGTCAATTGTGCGAAATGAATCAAATAAATGCAATTGCTCAAAGATATAATTTGCTGGTAGTTGAAGATGCCGCCCAAGCACATGGTAGTAAGTTGGAAGCTGGAAGTTGGAAGTTGGAAGAAGCAAGAGCAGGAAATTTAAGTCACGCTGCGGCTTTTAGCTTTTATCCGGGGAAAAATTTAGGAGCTTTGGGTGATGCAGGTGCTATAACAACTAATGATGATGAACTAGCGACGGTTTTATATTCGCTTCGAAATTATGGTTCTAAAGTAAAATATCAAAACGATTTTTTAGGTGTAAATTCGCGTTTAGATGAATTACAAGCCACTTTTTTAAATGTAAAATTACCTTATCTAAATAAAGAAAATCAAACAAGAAAGCAAATTGCAAAACGCTATCTTTCGGAAATTAAAAATGATAAAATAGTTTTGCCTTTTTGGGACGGATCAGAAAATCATGTGTTTCATTTGTTTATAATTCGCACATCAAACCGATTAAAATTGCAAAATTATTTAAAAGAGAATGGTGTTGAAACCATGATACACTATCCAATTCCACCACACAAACAAAAAGCGTTGTATAATTGGAATCATTTATCATTTCCAATTACCGAGAAAATTCATGATGAAGTGCTGAGTATTCCATTGAATTCAACTTTGAGTGTAGAAGAGATAAAACATATTATTTCAATTTTAAATAATTATTAAATGGGAATTTTGTATCAACTGAAACAATTTGCTTTTGTAAACCTTCGTATATTAAAATACAAGGGTTTGTCAAGCTGTCAACAAGTTTTGGGACAACCCAAATTATACCATCCGTTGCTTTTGAATGGAAAGGGAAAAATTTCTTTTGGTGAAAATGTACAAATAGGAGTTGTTAATTCACCAAAATATTATTCTCATTATTCTTATTTTGAAGCAAGAAATTTAGAGAGTGAAATTTTAATCGGAAATAATGTAACAATAAACAATAATTGTTCTATTGAAGCACTTACGAAGATTACAATTTGTGATAATGTTTTAATAGGGATTAATTGTGCAATTTTAGATAATGATGGTCATGATTTAGCTATAGATATGCGACAATTCGGAATTCCAAAATCAGGAGAAATTATAATAGAAAATAATGTTTTTATTGGAGACAATGTTACTATTTTGAAAGGAGTTACAATTGGAGAGAATTCAGTTATTGGTAGTGGATCTATTGTAACTAAAAGCATTCCAGCTAACGTAATTGCTGTTGGAAATCCTGCAAAAATTGTTAAAGAAATTTAATTTGAGTTTTTTCGAACGACATAAACTACTTAAAGTTTTATCACTAAACGCATTTAGTGTGTTGGTTCAATTTGTATTGGGGATTTTCTCTGTGCGAATTATTTCTGAGTTTTTAGGACCTAATGGAATGGCATTAACAGGGAATTTTAGAAATTTTACTAGTCTTTTCAAATCGATAAGTATTCTAGGTTTAAAAGAAGGATTGATTAAATTATTTTTAGAAAATTCTGAGAGTAAGGAAGAAAAAAATAATATTATTTCCTCATTTTTAGTTTTCTTTTTATTGCTTTCCTTTTTTTTAGCTTTTTTAATTTTATTTTTTGCAGAAGATTTTAGTTTATATCTTTTTAAAGAAACATTATTTGCGACTTATTTGCGATACTTTGCTGTATTGTTGCCTTTTTTTGTTTTACAAACATTACTTGTTACCCTTTTTAATGCTAATCAAGAATTCAAAAAAATAGTTGGAATTCAAATCGTAACCAATATTTTTTTATTTGTCAGTTCTTTTTATTTAATCTACAATCAAAATTTAAATGGTGCTTTTTTTGCTATTGCCATTGCTGATTTTATAAGTTTTGTAGTTACCCTTCTTTTTGTTAGAGAACGATTTGTTTTTTCTCATAAGTTTCAGTCAAAATATTTAAAAACTATCACTAAGTTTATTGCAATGGCTTTAGTTAGCGCCATTGTAATTCCTGTTACAGCAATTCTAGTTCGTAATTATATTATAGATCATTCAAATTTATATAATGCCGGAATTTGGGAAGCAATTACAAGAATTTCAGGTTTTTATATGATGTTTTTTAATGCAGGATTGTCATTATATTATTTGCCAAAATTATCAGCATTGCAGACAGATATTGAATTCAAGGCAGAATTAAAATATTATTTTAAAATATTGGTTCCTGTTTTTGCGGGTGTTCTTTTATTGGTTTTTTTACTAAAGGATATCATAATTTCAATTGCATTAACTTCAGAATTTAAACCGGTGAGCGAATTATTAATTTGGCAACTTATTGGAGATTTATTTCGTATTATGACATTAGCATTTGGTTTTCAAATTTTAGTGAAAGCAATGGTTGTAAAATATGTTTTGGTTGAGGTAATCTATAATGTATTATTTTTAATAGTAAGTTTTTTTCTATTTGATTCGCTTCATGTGAAAGGAATTATGCAAGCGTATGTTATTGCTAATGCGATTACTTTTTTTATGGTTTTATTTATGTTTAGAAAATTATTTTTGAATACAAGAATAATTGAAGATTAGATAAACATTTTTTATGTTAGACCTAGGTCAAAATAAAAATTTCAATTGATACTTGATAATTAGAATAAAATTACTATTTTTGCACCCAATTTTATAACAATAAATATAAAGATTATGAATCATTATGAAACTGTTTTCATCTTGAATCCCGTTTTATCTGAGCAACAGGTAAAGGAAACAGTAAGCAAGTTTGAAGATTTTCTTACTTCTAAAGGGTCTGAGATGGTATCAAAAGAAGATTGGGGCTTAAAAAAATTAGCTTACGAAATTCAACACAAGAAAAGTGGATTTTATCACTTATTCGAATTCAAAGCGCCAGCTGAAATCATTATTGCATTTGAAACTGAATTCCGTCGTGACGAGCGTGTTATGCGTTTCTTAACGGTGTCTTTAGATAAACATGCAATTTCTTGGGCAGAAAGAAGAAGAGCAAAATTAAAATCTAAAACAAACTAATCATGTCTACATTAGAGCAATCTGCAAAAGGAAAAAAAGACGGAGATATCAGATATCTTACGCCTTTAAACATAGATACAAACAAAACTAAAAAATACTGTCGTTTCAAAAAATCAGGTATCAAATATATCGATTATAAAGACGCAGACTTTTTATTGAAATTTGTTAACGAACAAGGTAAAATTTTACCAAGACGTTTAACAGGTACTTCATTAAAATACCAAAGAAAAGTTTCTGTAGCTGTTAAAAGAGCTCGTCACTTAGCTTTAATGCCATACGTGGCCGATTTATTAAAATAATATTTAACAAATAGTTGTTGCTTCGCCGTAGGTGAGCTAACTTCTAATTAAAAGGACAACAACATGGAACTTATCTTAAAACAAGACGTTCAAAATTTAGGATTTAAAGATGATGTAGTAACTGTGAAAAACGGATACGGTCGTAACTTTTTAATTCCTCAAGGTTTTGCTATTTTAGCTACACCTTCTGCTAAAAAAGTTTTAGCTGAAAACTTAAAGCAAAAAGCACACAAAGAAGCTAAAATCGTTGCAGATGCAAAATCTTTAGCTGAAGCTTTAAAAGCTTTAGAAATTAAAATTACTGCTAAAGCAGGTGGTGATAAATTGTTTGGTTCAGTTACTAACGCTAACATTGTTGAGGCATTAGAAGCTAATGGTCATTCAATTGATAGAAAATTCATTACAAGTGGAGTAGTAAAACGTGTAGGTAAATATACTGCAAGCGTAAGATTACACAGAGATGTTATCGTTGAATTACCATACGAAATCGTAGGTGAAAAAGCATAATTTTTCTTAAAATATAAATTAGCTCCGATTTTATCGGGGCTTTTTTTTTATCTTTACTTTATAAAATTACTACATGAAGTACGCAAGATTAACTAAAGAGCAATTAGAAGAATTGCATCCCGAATTCATTACTTTTTTAGCTACACAATCAATTGATAAAAAGGAATGGGATGAAATTAAACAAAATAAACCTCATATTGCCGAACAAGAAATTGATGTTTTCTCTGATATGATTTGGGAAAAAGCGTTGACGAATGTTACGCATATTGATCATTTTTCTAAAAACTACATTTTTCTTTTTAAATGTATGCAAAATGCGGTTTTCTCTTTCGTAATTAAGACTAATAATCCACAAATTGACTTTGTTTCTGCAGATGGAATTCATTGGTTATCTGAAAATTTGTTTTCCGATGATGTAGAAATTACAAGAGGTAAGAAAGACTTGTCAGAAAACAGAAATGAATCGTTGTTTGAAATCATCAAACAAGGTGGAATCATCAGTAAAGGAGAATTATTTACCAAATTAGACAGCTTAATCAATCAGTAAAATATGAGCGTTTTAGATACTATTAAAAATTTAAGAGACGAATTAAATCAGCATAATTACAACTATTATGTATTGGATAAACCTACAATTTCTGACTTTGAATTTGATCAAAAACTAAAACAATTACAAGATTTAGAAACGCAACATCCTGAGTTTTTCGATGAAAATTCGCCTACGCAACGAGTAGGAGGAATGGTTACGAAGAACTTTGAAACAGTGAAACATGAATATCGCATGTATTCATTGGATAATTCTTATTCTGTTGAAGATTTGCAAGATTGGGAAAACCGAATTCAGAAAGTTTTAGGCGATGTTCCGTTGGAATATACTTGCGAACTAAAATATGATGGTGCATCAATTAGTATTAGTTATGAGAATGGTCGTTTAGTGCGTGCTGTAACGCGTGGCGATGGTTTTCAAGGCGATGATGTAACCAATAACATTAAAACCATTAAGGCTGTTCCTATTCATTTGAAAGGTGATTTTCCTGATAAATTTGACATTCGTGGAGAAATTATTCTTCCGTTTGCTGGATTTGAAAAAATGAATCAAGAATTGATTGAAATAGGTGAAACACCTTATTCAAATCCTAGAAATACAGCTTCTGGAAGTTTAAAACTACAAGATAGTGCTGAAGTAGCAAAACGTCCTTTAGATTGTTTGTTGTATTTCGTAATTGGAAATAATTTACCTTTTAAAACACAATTTGAAGGCTTACAAAAAGCAAGAGATTGGGGGTTTAAAGTGCCAATACAATCCAAATTAGCTAAAAACTTAAACGAAGTTTTTGAGTATATCAACTATTGGGACAAACACCGCCACGATTTACCTTACGAAACCGATGGTGTCGTAATTAAAGTCAATAATTTACAACATCAAGATGAATTAGGTTTTACTGCAAAATCTCCACGTTGGGCAATGGCATATAAGTTTAAAGCCGAACAAGTAACTACGAAATTAAACTCGATTTCATATCAAGTTGGGCGTACAGGTGCGATTACGCCAGTTGCGAATTTAGAACCTGTGCAATTAGCTGGAACTATTGTAAAACGTGCTTCGTTACATAATGCCGACCAAATTGAAAAGTTAGATATTAGAATTGGTGACGAAGTTTTTGTAGAAAAAGGTGGCGAAATTATTCCAAAGATTATTGCGGTTGCTAAAAGAGGAAATCAAGTAGAGCCAACAAAATACATCACACATTGTCCTGAATGTCAAACAGAATTAGTTAGAAGCGAAGGCGAAGCGAACCATTTTTGCCCAAATTTCTATGGTTGTCCACCGCAGATTATTGGAAGAATTCAGCATTTTATTACTCGAAAAGCAATGGATATTGATGGTTTGGGCGGAGAAACAGTTGCTTTGTTATTCAATGCAGGTTTAGTTACCAATTATGCTGATTTGTACGAATTAAAGAAAGAGCAAATCATTCCGTTAGAACGAATGGCTGAAAAATCGGCTGAGAATTTAATTAACGGAATTGAAAAATCAAAAACAATTCCTTTTGAACGTGTTTTGTATGCACTAGGAATTCGATATGTGGGTGAAACAGTGGCAAAAAAATTAGCTAAACATTATAAATCTATTGATGCAATTGCACAAGCGAGTATTATGGATTTGATTTTGGTAGACGAAATTGGAGATAAAATTGCGCAAAGTGTGGTTCAATTTTTTGAAAATCAAGAAAATATAACTATCATTGACAGATTAAAGCAATTTGGTGTTCAATTAGAATCTGGAGCGGATGAGGCTTTGCTTTCTGAAAAATTGAAAGGGAAAACCTTTGTAGTTTCTGGTGTTTTTGAAATTTATTCTAGAGATGAGCTTAAAAAAGCTATCGAAGATAATGGTGGTAAAGTTGGAAGTTCAATTTCTTCAAAAACAGATTTTGTAATTGCAGGAGATAATATGGGACCATCAAAGTTGGAAAAAGCAAATCAATTAAAAATTGCCATAATTTCAGAAACAGATTTTAAAAATATGATAGATGGTTAAAATAAATTCGGCGTTACTTTTATACTTTGTTGCTGTTATATTTTATGTGATAGCGGTAATGATAGGTAGTGATAATTTGGAGCTTTTTTGTAAGCCTATAATTATTCCGTCGATTTATTATTTTTATTATATTTCTGTAAAAGGAAAGGCTAACTTTTTGTTTACAATATCTATTTTGTCTTTTTTTATTGGTGAAATATTACATTTAATTAGCCGAGAAGATTTTTTGATTTCAGGGTTAATTTTTTTCGGAATACCTTATTTTATAATTATTTATTTTATTGGACAGGATTTTTTATTCTATTCTAAAAAAAAGAAATATAATATTAGTAATGTTTCGTTTTATATTGTACTTTTATTATTATTCTATCTTTTATATAATGTTTTATCATTTATAAATGAATCATCACAATTAGAATTTAGTATATATATTATGTATGGAATTCAGTTATTTGTGATGGGAATATTGACTTTTTTAATTCAGTTTAACTTTAATAATAGAACTGTTTTATACATGGTTTTAGCAGTAACAACCTTCATAGTTTCTGATTTATTTTTTGTATTTACACTAAGAATGAAAGATGAAATTGCTTTGAAGTTGATTAATATTATTACTCAGCAATTGTCATACTTTTTTTATGTAGGCTATTTTATTTACAGGACAAAATTTTTAATGTATGGAAAAGGAAGTATATCTATCGGAGAGTAGTTCCAAAAAACTAGCAAACGCCGCAATTGGTTTGTATTTTGTTGTTAATATCATATATATAATTATATATAAAATATTTAATGATGTTGATTTAGCATTGTATTTTAAACCACTTATTGTTCCGTCCATTGCATTTGCTCATTTCTTTTTGACAAAAAAGAAAAATTATCTTTTTAATATGTTGCTATACTTGGTGATTTATTTTGCAGATAATTTAATCTTGCTTGAAGACAGAAGTTTATATGTTTTTTCAACATACTTGTATTTTATCGCTATTTCAATTCTTTTTTATTACGTTGTTTCTGATTCTAGATTGTTTAAAAGAGTTCCGATAATTGAACGAAATTACCCATATTTTTTATTAGTAATTTCATCAAGTGTTGTTGTTTATAAAATTGTTAATTTTATTTACGATATTCCTTTTAAAGAAACGGTAGTTGTATTGTTGTATGTAGTTATGTTTTTAACAGTTTTAATAGTTAGTATCTACAATGCAATTAAAGCCAAATCAAAAGCTTCTAGATTTTTGTTATTTATGCTTTTATGTCTTTTCTTATCAGACACTTTTGAAGTATTGAATAACTATTATTTGCATAATAACTCATTACTATTTCTTAGTTGTTTGGTTGATGTTCCTATTTATTATTTTTTGTTAAGATATCTTTTGCATAGAGAACAAAGTATTACACTATAATGTTTTTTGTTTGATTGTGATACACTTTGTCGTTTGATAAATAAAAATCGATTCTACCTAAATTTATTCCATAACAACCTACTTGATTAATAACAACATCTTTATTCTCACTGTTTTTTTCAACGACGGGTTTGTCTAAAAAAGTGTGTGTGTGACCGCCAATTATTAAATCAATATCTTTTGTTTTTTTTGCTAACTCTAAATCTGACACTTTGTAGGGCTCATTTTTGTATGAAAAACCTAAATGTGAAAGACAAATAACTAAATCACACTTCTTGTCATGTTTTAAGATTCTAGACATGTCTTGTGCTACTTCAATAGGGTTATTATAAACGGTTTCTTTATATAATTTCTTATCAACCAAACCATCAAGTTCAACACCTAATCCAAAAATTCCGATTTTAATTCCGTCTTTTTCAAAAATTTTGTAAGGCTTCACAATATCGTTTAAGATGGTATTTTTAAAATCATAATTCGCGGAAACAAATTCAAATTTTGCATGAGGTAATTGTGCATAAAATCCATCAATTCCATTATCAAAATCATGATTTCCCATTGTAGCTAAATCATATTGCATCATGCTCATTAATTTGAATTCAAGTTCTCCACCATAATAATTAAAATAAGGTGTTCCTTGAAAAATATCTCCAGCATCTAATAATAATACATTAGATTCTTCTTTTCTTATACTTTCAATTAAAGCTGCCCTTCTTGCAGCTCCTCCCATGTTAGCATTCTTAGGATGATCTGCCGGAAATGGATCAATATGACTATGTACGTCATTAGTATGTAGAATAGTAATTTTTTTTGTTTCAATTGTAGAAAAACTACTTAAACCTATATTTGCTAATCCTAACAAAGCAGAACTAGCTGCTGTTTTTTGGATAAAATCTCTTCTTTTCATAATTGTTTAAGTTTTATTCTAAAATAATTTTTTCATCAGTAATCACAGGAAGTGTATCCATCTTTTTGAAATAATCGATAAGCATATTTCGTAACTTATAATCCATATCAAATTTTAGTGTGCTTTCTTTAAAAAAAGTCATGTTATCACCGCCATTTGCTAAATAGTCAGAAGTTGCAACATAATATATTTTATCGTCTTCAACTGCTTTTCCATTAATTTCAATGTTTTTTACAGTTAATGCGTTTTTATCAGCAAAAATTTTGATTCCATACAAAGGATGTGGTTTTCTTTCTGTTAAAATATATGTAGCTAGTTCTTTGATTTTACTTCCTTTTAAACCAACAATAATTAATGCATTTTCAAACGGCATCACTTCATAAGCTGTTCGGGTTGTAACATCTCCTTTTGGAATTATAGAACGAATTCCGCCATGATTCAATAGGCAAATGTCAATCGTTTTGCTTTCTCTTTTTTCAAAAACAGGATTGCCAAGTTCAAAAACCACTTGCGCTAATAAATTCCCAATTGTAGTTTGCCATTTACCTTTGCTTTTGTCTAAAGTTTCAGGTGAAAATGCTAAAACACTATCTAAATCTTTCTTTATATGTTCTCTATATGGAGCAACATAGTTTTCAATTTGAGTGTTCTCTCCTTTTTCATTAGTTATACCAATTTTTTTTCCTTCTATCTTATAATTATAGTATTCTTTAGTTTTACAAGAAAATAAGAAACTAAATGTTAATAATATAACAAAATAGCGAAAAGATATCGTATTCTTTTTTACATTTACCATCATAATAAAAGACTTAATTTATAATTTTGTCCGAGAGGTAAAAATACTATGTTTTATACGATTATAAAGAACTTTTTTCTAAAAAAAATTGTAACTAAAAAGTTATTAAAAGAAAATTCATTTTCTTCTAACGAAAAGATAAATACAATAGGGTTGTTAGTTGATGAAACTTATTTTGGTGAAAAAGAAGCATTAATAGCTGCAATTGAAGCGAAAGGATTTAAAAAAGAAGCAATTTCTGTCTTGATTTATAAAGATAAAATTAAAAAGAAAGAAGTGTTTGATTATCCGTCAGTTTCATTAAAAAATATCTCAATTTCTGGAGAAATTTCAAATCCAGAAGCCGTAACTTTTATTGAAACACCTTTTGATTTGTTGATTAATTATTATGATATAAATAAGTTTTCCTTACTTTTAATTTCTCAAAAATCAAAAGCGAAGTTCAAGGTTGGTTTTACAACTATTGATAAAAGAGTTAATCATTTTATAATTAATTCTTTAGTAGAAAACTACAATGAATTTACAGATGAATTATTCAAATATTTAAAAATTTTAAACAAAATATAAAAATGCAATCATTTATAGGAACTGGTGTTGCACTTGTTACACCATTTAAAAAAGATTTTTCGGTTGATGTTGATGCATTAACAAGAATTGTAAATTATGTAATTGAAGGTGGTGTAGAATATTTAGTAGTTCTAGGTACAACAGCCGAAACCGCAACACTTTCTCAAGAAGAAAAAGAATTAGTAATTGATACAATTGTTAAGGCAAATGCAAAAAGATTGCCATTAGTGTTAGGTGTTGGCGGAAATAATACTATGAAAGTTGTAGAAGAATTGAAAACAAGAGATTTTTCTAATTTTTCGGCAATTTTATCGGTATCGCCTTATTATAATAAACCAACTCAAGAAGGGATTTATCAGCATTTTAAAGCAGTTGCTGAAGCTTCACCAATTCCTGTAATTGTTTACAATGTTCCTGGTAGAACAGCGAGTAATATGTTGCCCTCAACAGTAATTCGATTAGCAAATGATTTTAAAAATATCATTGGAATTAAAGAAGCTGCCGGAGATATAGTTCAGGCAATGAAATTAATTCAAAACAAACCTGAAGGATTTTTGGTGATTTCTGGAGATGATATGATTACTCTACCAATGGTTTTAGCTGGTGGAGCAGGAGTGATTTCTGTAATTGGAGAAGGTTTTCCTAAAGAATTTTCCGAAATGGTGCGTTTAGGTTTACAAAGAAAAGTAGACGAAGCATACAAATTACATTATCTATTAGCAGATAGTATTGATATGATTTTTGAACAAGGAAACCCTGGAGGAATTAAAGAAGTCTTTAAAACACTAGGATTGTCGGAAAACACTTTGCGATTACCATTAGTAAATGTAAACGAAGATTTAGCTTCTAGACTTCAAAATTTCACAAAAAAGTTAAGTTAAAAAAAGATTTTCATAGTAAGTAAATAATATCTAAATTTGCAGTTGCTTTTTTAGGTATCAGTAGTATTGATATTTTTAAAGTTAAAATAAAAACCAAATGAATAAAATTTTTAGTTTCTTTCTTACCATTATACTTCTTGCTTCATGCAGTCAGTATCAAAAAGCATTAAAGTCTGATGATGTGGCTGTAAAAACTGAAGCAGCAAATAAGATGTATGAAGATGGAAAATATACAAAAGCAATCCGTTTATATGAGCAAGTGGCTCCTGCTTATAAAGGAAAACCTCAAGCGGAACGTTTGTTTTACATGTATTCAAAATCGTTGTATAACACGAAACAATATTATTTAGCAGGTTATCAATTTGAAAATTTTGCTGCGAGTTACCCAAAAAGTGAAAAAAGAGAGGAAGCATCTTTCTTAGCAGCGGAGTGTTTTTATAAATTATCTCCAGTATATAGTTTAGATCAAACAGATACTGAGAAAGCATTAGAGAAAGTACAAAAATTTATTGATGTATATCCAAATTCTGAATATTTGCCTAAAGCGAATGTATATGTAAAAGAATTAAGAGAAAAACAAGAAAAGAAAGCATTTGAAATTGCAAAACAATATAATAGTATTTCAGATTTTAAAGCAGCATTAAAAGCATTTGATAATTTTATTGCTGATTTTCCTGGAACACCTTATAAAGAACAAGCTTTGTATTATAGATTAGATTCTGCTTATCAATTAGCAATTAATAGTATCGAATCTAAAAAACAAGAACGTTTAGATTATGCAAAAACTACGTATGCTAATTTGATGAAATTCAAATCAGATACTGAATATAAAGAAAAAGCTGATAAAATGTTAGCTGTTATTGAACAAGAATTACAACAATTTTCTAAATAAAAAATCATGGATTTAAAGAAAACGAATGCTCCTGTAAACACAATTACTTATAATAAAAGTAAATTGGAAGAGCCTACTGGAAACATTTATGAAGCGATAACTATCATGGCAAAAAGAGCTAATCAAATTAATACCGAAATCAAGAAGGAATTAATTGAAAAATTAGAAGAATTTGCAACATATAACGATAGTTTAGAAGAAGTTTTTGAAAACAAAGAGCAAATCGAAGTTTCAAAATTCTATGAAAAATTACCTAAACCACATGCATTAGCAGTACAAGAGTGGGAAGAAGGAAAAATCTACTACAGAGATTCTAAATAAATTGTTATGTCTGTTTTAAGCGGTAAAAAAATCTTGCTAGGTATATCTGGTGGTATAGCTGCTTATAAAACAGCCAATTTGGTTAGACTATTCATAAAAGCAGGTGCACAAGTACAAGTTGTAATGTCGCCTGCTTCTTTGCATTTTGTGACACCACTCACTTTAGCCACACTTTCTAAAAATCCAGTTTATTCTACTTTCTATAATGAAGAAGATGGGAATGGAGAATGGAATAATCATGTAGAGTTAGGGCTTTGGGCAGATATTATGCTTATTGCGCCAGCAACAGCAAATACGCTCTCAAAAATGGCTAATGGTAATTGCGATAATTTACTTATAGCTACTTATCTGTCTGCAAAATGTCCTGTTTACTTTGCTCCAGCTATGGATTTGGATATGTACAAACATCCGTCAACATTGGATAGTTTTCATAAATTAAAATCCTTTGGAAATATTATGATTCCTGCCGAAAATGGAGAACTTGCTAGTGGTTTATCAGGTGAAGGTAGAATGGCAGAGCCAGAAAATATTGTTGCTTTTTTAGAAAATGATATTTTAGAAAAATTGCCTTTAAAAGGTAGAAAAATATTGGTTACGGCTGGTCCAACATATGAAGCTATAGATCCAGTACGTTTCATTGGAAATCATTCTTCAGGAAAAATGGGTTTTGATATTGCCAATGAAGCTGCTAAAAATGGAGCGGAAGTAATTCTAATTTCGGGTCCAACACATTTAAAAACTGAAAATTCTCAAGTAAATTTAATTAGAGTCACTTCAGCTCAAGAAATGTATGAAGCTTGTCATTTGTATTATAAAGATATGGATGTAGCAATTGCGGCAGCAGCAGTTGCAGATTATAGGCCAAAAAATGTAGCTAATCAAAAAATAAAAAAGACAGAAGCTACGTTTACTATTGAACTGGAAAAAACAAAAGATATTTTAGCATCATTAGGCGAGCAAAAGAAAAATCAGTTTTTAATAGGTTTTGCACTAGAAACAGAAAATGAAATTGAGCACGCTAAGTTGAAAATCCAGAAAAAAAACTTAGATTTGATAGTTTTAAATTCATTAAATGATAAAGGCGCTGGTTTTGGTCAACCTACAAATAAAGTCACATTTATAGATAGCAATTTTTCTATTGAACCAATGGATTTAAAATCGAAAGAAGCCGTAGCCTTTGATATTATAAATAAAATAATTCAACATTATGAAGCGTAGTTTAGGATTAATTATAGTTTTATTTTTTACTCAAATTGGAGTTTCTCAAGAGCTTCAGGCAACTGTTTCTGTAAACTACCAGCAAGTAAATAATGGAAATCCACAATTATTTAAAAACTTAGAAAAACAAGTTAAAGAGTTTTTAAATACTACAAAATGGACCGATAGAGAAATAAAAGATGAAGAAAAAATAGAATGTAATTTTTTTATCAACATTACGGGGTATGGTTCAAATAATTTTGAAGCAACATTACAAATTCAGTCATCTAGACCAGTTTTTAACTCAACTTTATCATCTCCAATTTTAAACATTAACGATAAAAATTTCTCGTTTAGATTTATTGAATTTGAAACCATGACTTATGACCCAAATAGTTTTAATTCAAATTTGGTGTCAGTTTTAGCCTATTATTCAAATATAATTATTGGATTAGATCTTGATTCGTTTTCTGAAAATGGTGGAACTAAATATTTAGAAGTTGCCTCAAATATTGTAAATGTTGCTCAAACTAGTGGTTATAAAGGATGGAGTCAGTCTGAAGGAAATAATAACAATAGAAATTTTTTAATTTCAGATTTATTATCAAATACTTTTTCACCGTTTCGAGTTGCTTTATATCAATACCACAGATTGGGATTGGATTTAATGAGTGAAAATGTTACTAAAGGAAAAGAAGGTGTTGCAAAATCAATTGAAACACTTGCGGAAATTCAAAAAGTAAGACCAAATTCATTATTAGTCAGAACATTTTTTGATGCTAAAGTAGATGAAATTGTTTCTGTTTTTTCAGGAGGACCAAAGATTAATGTCGCGCAAGTAGTTGAAACTTTAAACAAAATATCGCCTTTAAATTCTCAAAAGTGGAGTAAAATAAGATAATCATCATATTGAAGTTATAAACTATGTTGCTTTCACTTTCCATAAAAAATTACGCGCTAATTGAATCGCTTGAAACTGATTTTTCTAATCAGTTTTCTGTTATTACTGGTGAAACTGGAGCAGGAAAATCTATATTATTAGGTGCATTAGGTTTAGTTTTAGGTAATAGAGCCGATTTAACTTCATTAAAAAATAAAGAGCAAAAATGTATTATCGAAGCTGTTTTTTTGCTTTCAAATTATAATTTGCAATCTTTTTTTCAAGAAAATGATTTGGATTATGAAGATAAAACAATCATTAGAAGAGAAATTTTACCTTCTGGAAAATCACGTGCATTTATAAATGATAGTCCGGTTAATCTTCAAGAGTTGCAAGAATTAGGTTCTTATTTGTTGGATATTCATTCACAACATCAAACCCGTGAACTTACAGAAGAATCTTATCAATTAGAAATTATTGATGCTGTTGCGGAAAATGGAACTGAGATATTAAATTATAAAAATGTTTTAATTTCTTTTAAAGCCAAGCAAAAAGAGTTGAAGCAAATGATTGCTGAAAAAGTAGCTTTGGAAAAAGAATATGAATACAATTCGTTTCTTTTGAATGAGTTATTGTCTGCAAATTTGGTCGATGGTGAGCAAGAATTACTAGAGCAAGAATTAGAGCAATTGAGTAATGTTGAATTTATCAAAGAGAATTTTGCTCGAATATTAGCGGTTGCAAACGAAGAACAAATCGGTGTAATTGTCAATTTGAAAGAAATCAAATCGGCACTTCAAAAAGTGACGACTTTTTCTCCTGTTTATGCACAACTTCAAGAAAGATTGCAAAGTTCTTTTTTAGAAATAGAAGATATTTTTAATGAATGTGAGCAAAGTAATGAAAAAATAATTGCCGACCCTGAACGATTAGAATTAGTAAATACCAAATTACAATCTATCTATAATCTTCAGAAAAAACATCAGGTAAGTTCCATTCAAGAACTTTTATTAATTCAAAATGATTTGGATAATAAAGTAGTAAAGGTTGATGATTTAGAATTGGGAATTAAAAATGCGGAAAAAGAATTATTCATTTTGAAGGAGAAAATAGATGGAATTGCTGCAAATATCTCAAAAAACAGAATTGAAGCAGTGCCTCATTTGATAAAAAAAATCAAAGAGATTCTTTCGCAATTAGGAATGGCAGAAGCCAATTTTCAATTTGAAATTACTGTATCTGAAGATTATTTTGCTACAGGTAAAGATGAATTAAATGTATTGTTCTCTGCCAATAAAGGAACTAGTTTTGGAGCCTTGAAAAAAGTGGCTTCAGGTGGCGAAATGTCTCGAATTATGTTGGCTATAAAATCTATTTTAGCTAATTATTCAAAATTACCAACCATTATTTTTGACGAAATTGACACAGGTGTTTCTGGTGAAATTGCAATAAAAATGGGGGAGATTATGAAAGATATGAGTAAAACAATGCAAGTTTTTGCAATTACTCACTTGCCTCAAATTGCTGCAAAAGGTGATTCACATTATAAAGTATCCAAACGAAGTTATGGTGAAACGACAATATCGGAATTAATCTTACTTTCTACTGAAGAGCGAATTCAACAAATTGCAGAAATGTTATCTGGTAAAGAAGTTTCCGAATCTGCATTGCAACATGCAAAAGCTTTGTTGAATTAATTTTTTGAATTACTTTTGTTTTCAATTTACAAATAATACAAAATCAATTATAAAAATATAGAAGATGATTATAGAACCAAGAATGCGTGGATTCATTTGTTTAACAGCTCATCCAAAAGGTTGTGAACAAAATGTAAAAAATCAAATAGAATATGTAAAGTCAAAAGGAAAAATTGACGGTGCAAAAAAAGTTTTGGTCATTGGAGCTTCTACAGGTTTTGGTTTAGCTTCAAGAATTACTAGTGCTTTTGGATCTGATGCTGCTACAATTGGTGTGTTTTTTGAAAAAGAACCAGCAGAAGGAAAAACAGCTTCTCCAGGATGGTATAATTCTGCAGCTTTTGAAGTGGAAGCAACTAAAGCAGGATTATATGCTAAAAGTATTAATGGAGATGCTTTTTCTAATGAAGTAAAACAACAAGCGATAGAAATGATTAAATCTGATTTAGGTCAAGTAGATTTAGTAATTTATAGTTTGGCTTCACCAGTGCGTCTTCATCCGGTTACAGGAGTTTTACATCGTTCAACATTAAAACCTATTGGATCTACTTTTACAAATAAAACAGTTGATTTTCATACAGGAAATGTAACCCAAGTTTCTATAGAACCAGCCAATCAAGAAGATATTGATAATACTGTTGTGGTTATGGGAGGTGAAGATTGGTCAATGTGGATGGATGCGTTAAAAGACGCAGGAGTTTTAGCAAATGGAGCAACTACAATAGCTTATTCATATATTGGTCCAGAAGTAACAGAAGCAGTTTACAGAAAAGGTACAATTGGAAGAGCAAAAGATCATTTAGAAGCTACAGCATTTGAAATTACAGAAAAATTAAAAGATATAAATGGAAAAGGTTATGTTTCTGTAAATAAAGCATTGGTAACTCAAGCAAGTTCAGCAATTCCTGTTATTCCATTATATATTTCTTTATTGTATAAAATAATGAAAGCCGAAGGAATTCACGAAGGCTGTATAGAGCAAATTCAAAGATTGTATGCAGACAGATTGTATACAGGAAATGCAGTTCCTACTGATGATAAAGGAAGAATTAGAATTGATGATTGGGAAATGCGTGCTGATGTGCAAGAAAAAATTGCAAAATTATGGGTTGAATCTACTACTGAATCATTGGTTCAATTAGGGGATTTAGCAGGTTATAAGCAGGATTTCTTGAATTTGTTTGGATTTGGATTTGATGGTGTAGATTATCAAGCGGATACAAATGAGCTGGTTATGGTGCCTAGTATTAAATAAAATATAAAAATCTCGAATAAATTCGAGATTTTTTGTTTTAAAGCTTTGTTTGATGCATTTTATCGATATTATTAATGAAATTTGATTGGTATTTTAAAAAAAATCATAATTTAGCGATTGCTTAACAATTAATCTAATTATTTATGAAAAAAATTACTCTATGGCTTTTTGCTTTGCTGACGTGTTGGCAAACTTACAGTCAAGTTGGATTAACAGAAAATTTTGATGCTAGCACTGCTTTACCAGCAGGATGGTCTGTTTCTGATTTTTCAACTCCAACTGCAACAGATGCCTGTGCAGGAAATTCTCACAGAACTAATAGATATTCTTTTAGTACATCTGGAACTTTAATCTCACCAAATCAAGTTGCGGCTTCAAATGGTACAAATTTAACGTTCAGTTTTGATTATAAAATCGAAAATTGGAACTCAACTACTGCAACTCCAGCAGGATGGGGAAACTTTGTAGTTCAATATTCTACAGATAATGGAGCAACATGGTCAACTTTTTTCACGGTTGATGATTCAAATCACGTTGTAGCTAATACTTGTGCTACGTTTTCAAATGTTATACCAGGAGCTAGCTTACCAGCTGGATCTGATGTAAGATTTAGATTTTTATCAACATGGGTAGCGGGAGATTATGATATTTATTTTGATAACATTTCTGCAACTCAGGTTACTGCTTTGCCTCCAAACTGTACTGCTTTGTCTTCACCAGCCAATGGAGCTGTGAATATAGATTCAAGTATTGTGTCTTGGTCGGCTGCTAGTGGAGTACCTACAGGATATAAATTAACTGTTGGAACTACTCCTGGAGGTACAGATATTTTTAATGCTTTAGATGTTTTAAATGTATTGACATACAATTTAGGTGTTTTAAATTCTGGAACCACTTATTATGTTAAAGTTGTTCCATATAATGCAAATGGTGATGCAACAGGTTGTGCAGAATCTTCTTTTACAACTTGTGGAACAAATGCAGTTCCGGTATTAGAACCATTTGCTACATTTTTACCAGGGTGTTGGGTAGAAGCTGACAATGGCGACCTTGTTGCTGGTCCAGCAACTTTTGGAGCTTCAGGTTGGGCTGCTGATGGTTTTGCAAATGTAGGGACAACAGGAGCAATAAACTATAATGTTTATCAAGCTGTTGCAAATGATTGGGTAATCTCTCCTTTTTATGCAATACCGACTACTGGTTATGAATTAAAATATGATGCAGCTGCAACTCAATATGCAGGAACAGGAGCTCCAACAACTGCTTGGGAAGCAGACGATTTTGTTGAGGTATTAGTTTCTACAGGTACTACTAACTGGGTGGTTTTATATACCTATAATGCTGCAAATACTAATATTCCTTCTAACATAGGAACAACAAATGTTATCGATTTAGATGCTTATGCAGGTTTAAGTGTAAGATTTGCATTTAGAGTTGTTGAAGGAGCTGCAAATGGTGCTGCTGATATAGATTTCTCAATAGATAATTTTGAAATTAGAGCAACTCCAGCATGTTTAGAGCCAACAGGTTTGGCAGTTGCTGGAATTACAGATTCTAGTGTTGATTTATCATGGGTTGCTGGTGGTACTGAATTGGATTGGCAATATTTAATTCAACCGCAAGGTACAGGTACTCCTACGGGGTCTGAACCAGGAATTGTTGATGTAACTTCTTCTAATGAAACAGATTCAACATTGTCTCCTAATACTGCTTATGAAGTATATGTTAGAGCATTTTGTAGTGTTTCAGAGCAAAGTCCATGGGTTGGGCCAGTGAATTTTAGAACTGCATGTACAGCTCTTACAGTTCCTTTCTCTGAAGGTTTCAATTCTACATCATCTACAGAAGCTTGTTGGACTGTATTAAATGCTAATGGCGATACTGAAGCTTGGGATATGAACTATACTACAAATCCATATGAAGGAAATCAGTCAGCAGTTATGTATACTGATTTTAATGCAGGTGCAAATGATGATTGGTTAATTTCACCAACAATTACTTTAACAGGTGGACAAAGATTGAAATATCATTACAGAGTTCAGTCTAATTTTGAGCCTAATGACTTTGAATTATTATTATCTACAACTGGTGCAGTACCAGCTAGTTTTACTACAGTATTGTTACCTACTGCTAGTTATTCAAATACAACTTATGTTGAGCAAATAGTTGATTTATCAGCATATTCTGGAAATGTTAATATTGCATGGCATGTGCCTGCTGGCGGATTAGATGGATGGAGATTGTATATTGACAATGTAATTATTGAAAACATACCTGTTACGCCACCTTCATGCGCATCTAATATTGTTGCAACACCAAATGCAACTTGTGGTAATTTTTCAAATTTAATCACTTGGGATGCTACAGTAGGTGCTGATGGTTATTATATTTCTGTAGGAACAACTCCTGCAGGAACAGATATTGCAAATAATGTTAATTTAGGTAATGTAACTACATATAGTTTTACAGGAACAATTGCAACAACATATTATTATACAGTAGTTCCGTTTAATGCTAATGGTTCTGCAACAGGATGTACTGAGTTGTCTTTTGCAACAGCAGCTACAGGATGTTATTGTACTTCAGTTCCTACTTCTGTTGATGGAAGTGGAATTACAAATGTTCAATTAGTTGCTACAAATTTTGCAAATACACCAGCTTCATATACTGACCACACTGCTACGCCTGTTAATATGTCACAGGGAGTAAGTAATAATGTTCAAATTACTTTTGCAACAGGTTATACTTATGATACAAATATTTGGATTGACTTTAATAATGATTTTGATTTTGATGATGCAGGAGAGTTAGTTCAAACAGGTATTGCTTCTACAAGTGCTAATCCTACAACATTGAATGCTTCATTTATGATGCCAGGAACAGCTCCATTAGGGCAACACAGAATGAGAATAGGTACTGCAGATGTAGGTCAAGTTCCTCCAGCACCATGTTATTCAGGAACTTGGGGTGTTACTTTAGATTTCACAGTTAATATAGTTGCAGCATCGTGTACACCACCAGCTGCTACTACAGCAGTAGTTCCTGCATGTGGTTCTGGTCAATTCTCAGTTGATGTAACAGTTACAGCATTAGGAAATGGTACACCATCAATTACAGATGGTACTACTACATGGCCAGTTACTGCTCTTGGAGTAGTAAATGTTGGTCCATTTACAAGTGGTTCTTCAGTAACGTTGACTTTATTACATGGAGTAGATGGAACATGTGATGTGCCATTAGGTTCATCAACTTATACTTGTCCTGCAGCAAATGATGATTTATGTAATGCAATTCCAGTAACAGTTAATGCAACTTCTACAGGAACAGCTTATGGAAACGTTGGAGCTACTTCACAAACTAGTGAGCCTTCAGGAACTTGTTTTAATAATGGAATTGATGGATCAGTTTGGTTTAGTTTTGTTGCGCCAGCATCTGGAGAAGTAAATATTACAACTGATATTGCGGGAGCTACATTAACAGATACAGAGATTGCTGTTTATGCTGCTACAGGAGTTACCTGTTCAGATTTAACTACACTTGGAGCAGCTTTAGGTTGTGACCAGGATGGAGGAACAACAATTACCTATAACTCATTCTTGAATTTAGCTGGATTAACAGCAGGAAATACATACTACATTCAAGTTGATATGTGGGGTGGAACTGCAAATGGAACTTTTGGATTAGAAGTAGCAGAAGTGTTAGCTTCAGATTCATTTGATAACAATAGTTTTGTAGCTTATCCAAATCCAGTAAAAGATGTGTTTAATGTTTCTTATACATCAGAGATATCTTCAGTAAGAGTAATGAATTTACTTGGTCAAGAAGTTCTTTCTAGAGATGTAAATGCAACTTCAACACAAATAGATATGTCTCAATTAAGTACTGGTGCTTACATTGTTAATGTAACAGTAGGAGATACTATCAAAACAATTAAAGTTGTTAAGCAATAATTAGATTTTTAAAAATTGTTATAAAATCCCGACTTGTTCGGGATTTTGTGTTTTTATTCACATTTAGTTCGCAAACAACTATTTGTATATTTGTGGTTTTAAAATAAATGTTAAATTAGCGGTTGATTAACAATTAATTAATATTTATGAAAAAAATTACTTTTTGGTTACTTGCACTCTTTATGTGTTGGCAAGTAAACGCACAATTAGTAAGTACGTATTCTTTCAGTCAGAGTTCGGGGACATATACTCCTATAACTGGTGGAACCGTTTTGGGTACGGCTACTAATGATGATAACGTTTTCAATGCAAATAGTATTGGATTTACGTTTAATTATAATGGAACAGATTACACGCAATTTAGTGTAAACGCAAATGGTTTTATTGCTTTAGGAGGTACAGTTGTTAGTTCTTACACTGCAATTTCTTCAGGAACATCAAATAATGTAATAGCTGCATTAAATGGTGACTTGCAAGGAAATACAACTACTGGGGAATTAAGTTATATTTTGTCAGGCACTGCTCCTAATCAAGTATTAACAATACAATGGAAAAGTTATAGACATTATAACACCACTGGTGATGATGTGAACTTTCAAATTAAATTGTATGAAACTTCTAATGTAATAGAGGTTGTTTATGGTTCTTTTGTACAAAATGCAACCGCTAGAACTCGTCAAGTTGGGTTAAGAGGTGCATCAAATGCAGATTATAATAACAGAACTACAGCAACAGATTGGAATGCTACAACTGCTGGTACGAATAATGTAGCAAATTGTGCATTGACAACTGCTATTATTCCAGCTTCTGGATTAACTTTTGCTTGGACACCGCCGCCGCCATGTACAGGAGTACCAGTTGCGGGGAGTGTTACTCCAGCGACATTTTCTTTATTACCTGGGCAAGCTTCAGGAGCATTGACCCTTACAGGTTTTTCATTAGTTTCTGGTCTTACATTCCAATGGGAAGAATCATTAGATGGAGGAACAACTTGGGGTAATGCTGTTGGTGGTACAGGATCTACTACAATTAGTTATACACCTCCAGTTTTTGCTGGAGCACAAATAATGTACAGAGTAAATGTTACATGTACAGCATCTGCTTCATCTGCTGTTTCAGCAGCAACAACATTGAATCCTTGTGGAGCTAATGCGGTTCCAACATTAGAGCCGCTTACTACATTTTTGCCAACATGTTGGCAAGAAGCTGATAATGGAGATTTAACTGCTGGCCCTGCAGCTTTTTTAACAGGTGCATGGGTAGTTGATGGATTTGCAAATTCAGGAACTACTGGAGCTGCAAGAATTTTAATTGATGGAGCAGTTGATAATGATTGGGTGCTTTCTCCTTTATACACAATTCCTGCTACTGGATATGAATTAAAATTTGATGCTGCTGCAACTCAATCTGGAGGTACAGGTGTTCCTACAACAGCTTGGGAGGCAGATGATTTTGTTGAGGTTTTGGTTTCAACTGGAACTACTAACTGGATAGTACTTCATACTTTCAATAATACAAATGTGCCTTCAAATGCAGGTGAACCTATTATTATTGATTTAGATACTTATGCAGGTTTGGATGTTAGATTTGCTTTTAGAGCATTTGAAGGAACAGCAAATGGTGCTGCTGCTATTGATTTCTCAATTGATAATTTTGAAATTAGAGCAACTCCAGCATGTTTAGAACCAACTAGTTTAACAGCTTCGAATGTTTCGGATATTAGTATTGATTTATCGTGGGTTGCTGGTGGTACTGAATTAGATTGGCAATATTTAATTCAACCACAAGGTACAGGTACTCCTACAGGTTCTGAACCTGGAATTGTTGATGTAACTTCTTCTAACGAAACAGATTCTACATTGTCACCTAATACTGCTTATGAAGTATATGTTAGATCTTTTTGTAGTGTTTCTGAACAAAGCCCATGGGTAGGTCCAGTTAATTTTACTACTCAATGTGCAACAGTTACAGATTTTATTCAAAATTTTGATGGAGTTACTGCAACTGCTATGCCTGCTTGTTGGGCTAAAGTGGGTACTACTGGTACTGTTAATACACAAACAACTTCTCCTAATTCAGCTCCTAATACAATGTATATTTATGGTACATCAGGAACAAATATGGCAGTTGTTAAAATGCAACCAGTTTCTAATTTAGGTGCTGGTACGCATAGAATTAGATTTAGTATGAGAGCTAATTTCACTGTAGGTGGAGTTATTGAATTTGGATATTTAACTAATCCAGCTGACGCATCTACTTTTGTTGCTTTAGGAACTACAACTGCTTCTTCATTAACATATCAACAATATACTGTTGCTCCAGTTGCGGGAACATATTCAAACTATCCAGCATTTAGACATATTGGAGTTCCAGCTAATAGTATTTTAATTGATGATGTTAATTGGGAACCTATTCCTGCTGTTGCACCTACATGTGTTGCGATAACTTCTCCTGCAAATGGAGCTACAGGTGTTATGAGTTCTACAATCACATGGGAAAATAGTGTTGATGCTACAGGTTATAATATTAGTGTTGGTACTACTCCAGGTGGAACAGATGTATTAAATAGTTTTGATGTTGGAAACGTATTAACTTACAATTTAACTACTACTCCAGGAACTACTTATTATGTTACAGTATACCCATATAATGCATTTGGTGCAGCAACTGGCTGTTCAGAGATTTCATTTACTACATGTGGGGCATTAACGCCAGATATTTTAGAACCATTTGCAACGTTTTTACCTTCTTGTTGGGTAGCTGCTGATAATGGAGATTTAGCTGCTGGTCCAGCTACTTTTGGTACATCTGGATGGGTGGCTGATGGTTTTGGTAATGTTGGAACTACGGGTTCTATTAGATATGAAATTTGGTTAGCTGCTGCAAATGATTGGATTATTTCACCAGTTGTCAATATTCCTGCTACAGGTTACGAGTTAAAATTTGATGCTGCTGCGACTCAATGGAATACAACCGCTGCTTCAACTAATCCATGGGAAGCAGATGATTATGTAGAAGTTTTAGTTTCTACTACAGGTATGAATAACTGGACAGTTTTATATACATATAATAATACAAATGTTCCTGCAACAACAGGTACAACAAATATTATTGATTTAGATGCTTATGCAGGACAGAGTGTTCGTTTCGCATACAGAGTTTTTGAAGGTACAGCAAACGGTACAACTGACTTGAATTTCTATGTAGATAATTTTGAAGTTAGATTAACTCCAGCTTCAGCACCATTATGTGCTACTAATTTTGTGAATACACCAAATGCAACTTGTGGTAACTTTGATAACTTAATTTCATGGGATGCTTCGGCTGGTGCTAATGGTTATTATTTAACAGTTGGAACTACATCTGGTGGTACAGATATTTTAAACAATGTGAATATAGGTTCAGTTCTTTCTTATACTTTTCCAAGTACAATTAATACAACTTATTTTTATACAGTTGTGCCATACAATGGGGTAGGTCCTGCAACAGGATGTGCTGAGCAGTCATTTTCTTCTGTAGCAACAGGATGTTATTGTACTTCAGTTCCAACTTCAAATGATGCTAGTGGAATTACAAATGTTCAAATTGCAACAACTAATTTTCCAACTACTGATGTAACATATTTTGACCATACAGCAACTGTGGTAGATTTATCACAAGGAATAAATTCCAATTTACAAGTTACATTTGCTACAGGTTATGCTTATAATACTTTTGTAAGTATAGATTTTAATGATGATTTTGATTTTAATGATGCGGGAGAGCTTGTGTACTCAGGTGTTTCAGCTAGTGCAAATCCAACTACATTAAATGCTTCATTTATGATGCCAGGAACAGCTCCATTAGGGCAACATAGAATGAGAATAAATACTGGAGACGCATCTTTCTTAACAGCTTCAAATCCATGTTATTCAGGTGCTTATGGTGTTACTTTAGACTTTACTATTAATATAGTTGCAGCATCATGTACACCACCAGCTGCTACTACAGCAGTAGTTCCTGCATGTGGTTCTGGTCAATTCTCAGTTGATGTAACAGTTACAGCATTAGGAAATGGTACACCATCAATTACAGATGGTACTACTACATGGCCAGTTACTGCTCTTGGAGTAGTAAATGTTGGTCCATTTACAAGTGGTTCTTCAGTAACGTTGACTTTATTACATGGAGTAGATGGAACATGTGATGTGCCATTAGGTTCATCAACTTATACTTGTCCTGCAGCAAATGATGATTTATGTAATGCAATTCCAGTAACAGTTAATGCAACTTCTACAGGAACAGCTTATGGAAACGTTGGAGCTACTTCACAAACTAGTGAGCCTTCAGGAACTTGTTTTAATAATGGAATTGATGGATCAGTTTGGTTTAGTTTTGTTGCGCCAGCATCTGGAGAAGTAAATATTACAACTGATATTGCGGGAGCTACATTAACAGATACAGAGATTGCTGTTTATGCTGCTACAGGAGTTACCTGTTCAGATTTAACTACACTTGGAGCAGCTTTAGGTTGTGACCAGGATGGAGGAACAACAATTACCTATAACTCATTCTTGAATTTAGCTGGATTAACAGCAGGAAATACATACTACATTCAAGTTGATATGTGGGGTGGAACTGCAAATGGAACTTTTGGATTAGAAGTAGCAGAAGTGTTAGCTTCAGATTCATTTGATAACAATAGTTTTGTAGCTTATCCAAATCCAGTAAAAGATGTGTTTAATGTTTCTTATACATCAGAGATATCTTCAGTAAGAGTAATGAATTTACTTGGTCAAGAAGTTCTTTCTAGAGATGTAAATGCAACTTCAACACAAATAGATATGTCTCAATTAAGTACTGGTGCTTACATTGTTAATGTAACAGTAGGAGATACAATCAAAACAATTAAAGTTGTTAAGCAATAATTAGAGATAAAATTCTAATATATTAAAAAGTCCCGCTTTGGCGGGACTTTTGTTTTTTGCTATATTTGTAAAAATTAGAACATGTATTTTTCTTTTATTATTCCCGTTTATAATCGCCCTGATGAAATAGATGAACTTTTAGAAAGTTTATCAAAATTAAAAACAGAACAAGTTTTTGAAGTTGTTGTTGTTGAAGATGGCTCTACAATTTCATGCGAACATATAATTGAAAAGTATAATTCTTTATTGTCTATATCTTATTATTTTAAAGCAAATTCAGGACCAGGTGATTCACGTAATTTCGGAATGCGAATTGCAAAAGGGGATTATTTTATTATTTTAGATTCTGATTGCATTATTCCAGAAGATTATTTAAATCACGTTACAAATAGTTTGAAAAATGATTATGTGGATTGTTTTGGAGGACCAGATGCTGCATTAGACACTTTCTCAGATGTGCAAAAAGCCATAAATTTTACAATGACTTCTTTTTTAACAACTGGAGGAATTAGAGGAGGAAGCGAAAAAGTAGATAAGTTTCAACCAAGAAGTTTTAATATGGGATTGTCTAAAATAGCATTCGAAGCTTCAAATGGTTTTGGAAATATTCATCCTGGCGAAGATCCGGATTTATCCATTAGATTATGGAATTTAGGCTTCCGAACCAAGTTAATTAAACAGGCTTTTGTATATCATAAAAGAAGAATTAGTTGGGAAAAATTTCAAATTCAAGTGAATAAATTTGGAAAAGCACGTCCTATTTTGAATTCTTGGTATCCACAATTTGTAAAAATTACGTTTTGGTTTCCTAGTCTTTTTTTGTTAGGATTTTTATTTTCAGTTTTATTATTAGGTTTTAAAATTCCCCATTTTTTAGGATTGTATATAATTTATTTTACAATTCTATTTCTTGTGTCATTGTTTGTAAATAAAAGCCTTAAAATTGCTTTATATTCAGTTTATGCCGCTATAATTCAATTTTACGGTTACGGAAAAGGATTTTTGCTTTCGTTTTATAAAATCTTTATTTTAAAACAAAAACCAGAAGAGGCATTTCCAGAATTATTTTTTAAAAAATAAATATGACTAGAATTATTGGTTTAACAGGCGGAATTGGCAGTGGAAAATCTACTGTTGCAAGTTACATTGCTTCAAAAGGTATTCCTGTTTATATAGCTGACGAAGAAGCAAAAAAACTGATGGATTCTAAACAAATTTCAACAAAAATCCAAGCTATTTTTTCTGAAAATGTTCTTACATTAGAAGGGAAATTGGACCGAAAAAAAATAGCTGCTATAGTTTTTAATTCTCCCGAAAAACTATCTAAATTAAACGCAATTGTACATCCAGAAGTTAAAAAACACTTTGCAAATTGGCTCAAGTTGCATAAAAATGCTCCTTTTATTATCAAAGAAGTAGCAATTTTATTTGAAACGGCCGGAAATTTATCTTGTGATAAAGTAATTTTAGTTACAGCTCCTGAAGAAATCCGTATTCAAAGAGCAATGAAGCGAGATAATGTAGACAGAGATAGTGTTTTAAGACGTATTCAAAATCAACTACCTGAAGAAGAGAAAATTAGTAAAAGTGATTTTGTAGTACATAATATTGATTTACAAAATACGTTTATAGAAATAGACCAAATTCTTAAAATTTTAGCAAAACCATAAAAAAAGGTTTTTATGTTAATCTTTGGTTAATGTATTTTAACAAGATATGTTAAAATGTTAAATTTGTTGTCGATGAATAAATCAAGGTTTAGGTTATTGGTCTTTTTAATGAGTTTATCATTAATCGGAATTATTTTAGTTCAATTGTATTGGATTACAACTTCGTTGAATAAAAATGAAGAAGAATTCAAATATCATGTACAACAAGTACTTGGAAATGTTTCTAATAATTTGAAAGAAAAGGAATTGGTTTCTTTTTTCACAAAGTATAATGAAATTAAAGATAGTATTGGTAAAGATCCAGAAACTAGCGAATTAAAGGAAATTTATTTTTATGAGCGTGATACAAAAACAAATGAAACTATTATTTATACCAATACTTTAGTAGCCGAAAATTATGGAATAACAGGTTCGTTCTTTGATAATAAAGCTGATTCAGTAAATGTTGGAAATTTAATCGCTAAAAGAAAAACGGAAATTTATAACGGAAATTCAATTAATGACGGAAGTTTTCAAATTAACAATCAGCCTAATATAACAATTTCAAAATCGGGAAGTTTATCAAGTTTAGACAAAGCAAATTTTGAAGTAGTTTTTAAAGATATTGTTTCACAAAAGCCATTGCAACAAAGAATTACAAACGAAGAATTAGAAAAGTTATTAAAAGCTGAATTAAAAAAATATGGTGTTAAAACGCCTTTTGAATTCGGAATTTATAGTAATGGATTAGCTACTAAAATTCGTTCAGAAAATTTTAAATACGATAAGAAAACCACCTATGGAATTCCTGTTTTTCAAGATAATGAAGGAATGTCAAAATACCAATTGTTGGTAGGTTTTCCTCATAAGAGTAAATTCGTTTTTTCGTCGTTAGTTGGAATTACAAGTTTGTCTTTATTGTTTACATTGGTTATTGTATTGACCTATTCAAGCGCTTTGAATCAGTTAATTAAGCAAAAACAAATTTCGGAAATAAAAACCGATTTCATCAACAATATGACACACGAGTTTAAAACACCTATTGCTACCATAAATTTAGCTTTAGATGCAATTAAAAATCCAAAAATAATTGAAGATAAAGAAAAAGTACAGCGTTATCTCCAAATGATTAAGGAAGAAAATAAGAGAATGCACGCTCAAGTTGAAAACGTTCTTAGAATTTCAAAGTTAGAAAAGAATGAGTTGGATATTTCTAAAGAGCCAAGAGATGTTTCTGAAATAATTGAAGATGCAATTGAACACGTTAGTTTAATTATTGAAGATAGAGAAGGAGTTATAAATCAGCATTTTAATGCACAGCGAACTACAATATTGTTAAATGAAGTACATTTTACAAATGTGTTGGTAAATGTGTTAGATAATGCAATTAAATATTCGCCAAATGCACCTATAATTGATGTGTTTACCGAAAATATAAAAGATTTTATTTTAATAAAAATACAAGATCAAGGAGCCGGAATGAGCAAAGTAGCTCAGAAAAAAGTGTTTGAGAAATTTTATAGAGAACACACCGGAGATTTGCACAACGTAAAAGGTCATGGACTTGGGTTAGCTTATGTAAAGCAAATAGTTGAAGATCATAACGGACAAATTTATGTTGAAAGTGAAAAAGGGCGCGGAAGTACCTTTATTATAAAAATGCCATTAATAAATTAAAAAAATATACACACAACACTATTATCATGGAAGGAAAAAAAATATTATTAGTAGAGGATGATCCAAATTTTGGAGCTGTTTTAAAGGATTATTTAATGATTAATGACTTCGAAGTTACGTTGGCAAAAAACGGAATGGAAGGATTTGAAAAATTTAAAAAAGATACTTTCGATTTATGTATTTTAGACGTGATGATGCCATATAAGGATGGTTATACATTAGCAAGAGAAATTCGAGAAAAAAATCAGGAAGTGCCAATTATCTTTTTAACTGCCAAAACACTTAAAGAAGATGTTTTAAAAGGCTATAAAGTTGGAGCAGATGATTATTTGAATAAACCATTTGATTCTGAAGTGCTATTAATGAAAATTAAAGCAATCATTCAACGTAAAGCGTCAGAAGTGAAACCTGATACTACTAAATTTGAGTTTGAAATAGGAAAATTTCACTTGAATTCAAAATTACGTTTTCTAACATTTCCTGGTCAAGAACCAATTAAATTATCACCTAAAGAATGTGAACTTTTAAAAATGTTAGCGCTTCATGAAAATGATTTAATGCCTAGAGAATTAGCTTTAACGAAAATTTGGAGAGACGACAATTATTTTACTTCTAGAAGTATGGATGTTTACATTGCTAAATTGAGAAAATTTTTAAAATTAGATGAAAATGTTGAAATCTTAAATATTCACGGTGAAGGTTTTAGATTAGTAATCAAGAAATAACAAAAAAGGCTCTGATTTTTAGAGCCTTTTTTATTATATAATTAAATCAAGTGCGAAACAAACTTTATCATCCTTTGTGATTGTATAAATAGTTTCATGGTTTTGAATAACTACATCATCATCCAGGTTTAACTCTTTTAAAAAATTCATTTCAAAGCCTTTAATTTTTTGTCTTAATACAAATTTTGCATCCATAGCAT
>ERZ1034363.249-NODE-249-length-38722-cov-4.400155_pt1 | contig 38722 bp, 51 predicted proteins | sample MGYA00520616_ERZ1034363 | MGnify/ENA primary metagenome ERZ1034363 (study PRJEB33736, sample SAMEA104284506) | Azolla filiculoides | biome: Urban; feature: Water surface; material: Ditch water | place: Netherlands | collected 2015-10-28 | depth 0-0.1 m ... | reverse complement strand
GTACGGAAAGTCTTATTCACAGTAACAGTAGTGAATGGAGTCCCTGGAACTAAGAATGATGGATCAATTTTCTTAGCAGCTTCCATTTGGTTATTGTATCGCCATGGGAGTAACTCTTTGAAACCCTGTGCCAAAGTTTGTAGGAATGGGAATGCCATGGCAAACTTCTCTGGATTCTTTTGAGTGAACGATGTTGCACGACCATAAGGGATACGTGGATAACGATCGAACCAACCAGCAATACCAGAGTTCACAGAGTTAGCGTAAGTAGTGGCACAGATTAACTTTTCTGCTACATGAGTGGCTTCAGCTTTAGCTTCGTCTTCAGTTAAAGTGCGTGCTCTATCAACCCATTCATCAAATACGAACTTCTCTTTCTTGACACCTTCAATTGACCATACACGTGCACGATTTGATACAGCGTCTTTCTTGGACTTGTATTTCTCACGGATAGTTTCAACTGGATCTTCACCGAACAGATTCTCTGTTGGTTTCAAGAACACGTCAAGCATTTCGTATTGATACTCAGTAACCCACTCACGATTACCTAATTTCTCAGCACGTGGTCCAGCTGCAAGTCCACGATTCTGTGTCTCAACTGCAGCTTCACGCAGACCTGCATACGCAGCATCTTGTTGTTCTTTAGTGAAGTAGTTCTTGCGGAACTTGAATGCAATGCGCAATTCATCAGTACCCTTATCGCAAGAAGCACAATCTCTATTGAGTTCGCAACTCGCCTGAGTGGCAACATCACAAGTAGCTGGCATGTAAACGTCAGCATCTTCTTCCACTAGAATATCATAGTGGGATTCATCGAGGAACTGTCCCAATAAATGAGAGCAGTCATGTTTTCTGTCAGCTACAATTACCTTTACCATTTCTTTCTCCTAAAACTTAAATCCTTCGAACCCTTCGGCTTTTTGTCTACGCCCAAAGGTACTCTTATCAAACATTGGTCCATCGTCATCTCTATCTTGACCTGCATCGGCTAATCCAGTTTGAGCACTCGCTTCAACATCATACAGTTTCATCTTTGCTCTATCAATGCCAACTACAAATCGTTTGTAGAAACTAGGATCGTTATAACGATTCTTCAATTGCTTAACGATAATCTGGTTCAACGCTTCTAACTCTTCATTACTAACCAAAGCAAACATAAAGTCAGCAGTGGCTGGCAAACCAAACGATTCAGAAGTATCTTCCAATCCAGGATCTGAATTAGTATAACCACCACGTGTCGTTTGTGTGGCTGAAACAATTGGTACATTATACTCAACTGCAAGACCACGTAACTCTTCAGCGATTGCCTTTACATATGTATAAGAGTTTACGGAACCACCTTGCTTCATTCGCTGACTGGCACAAATATTGAGATAGTCAATGAAGATAATATCAGGTTTAAACTCTCGCTTCAACTTCAATTCTTCCAACAAGGCACGGAAGTGACCAGCGTGAGCACCTGCCGTTGGATATTCTTTAATGATAAACTTACCTTGAGTTTTCTTGGCGATTTTATCAAGACGACTCTCAAAGATATCTCTGTCGATAACCTTCAACTCGTCCATTGTAAGATTCAATAGGTTCGCATCAACACGCTCGGCAATACGCTCTTCAGCCATTTCCATAGTTATGTATAACGCATTTTTACCCTGAGTTAGGACACCTGCTGCCATGTGACACATGAACAACGACTTACCTACGCCAGTACCAGCCAATGCAATGTTCAGAGTTTTCTTACTCAAACCACCCTTAGTGATTTTGTTAAACATTTCCAAGTCGAATGGAATCTTCTCTTCAACACGATGGTAGAACTCATATCGTTCTGCTTGGTCTTCAATGTAATCGTGACCAACGTGGTTGTCAAAGGAAACTGCAAGTGCGTCTGAAAGGATAGATGGGATTGCGTCTTTGGTATGAACCTTATCATTACCATCGATGATTTTAATTGATGACAAGATGGCATTATACACTGCTTTGTCTTTACAAAACTTCTCAGTGTTTTCCATCATCCAGTCTTCATTGACTGGCTCGTTGGTCAAACCTTTGATGTATTCATCAAGTTCAACCATCTCTTTGTCAGTAAGATCTTTCCTGTTTGCTACCTCGATCGCAAGAACCTCTTTGGATGCAGTCTTGTTATACTTACCGAAGAACTCGATAACTTCACTAACTACAATGGACTCTTTACGATCTTGGAAGTATTCTTTCTTGAGAAACGGAATTACCTTACGGCAGTACTGCTCATCATAAATCAGATTCGTTAGAATCTTTTGTTCTATTCTCATCAACTCCGCCTGTGTATGTCAAATTATTATCTCGGATGCCTTCATGAATCATCTCTTCGAGCAACTTACCAATGTATGCTTCAAAGGGTTGCATATCGCCCATACCCTTATCAGCATAATCGTGAATCTCGTACTCGAACTTAAGATGCAAAGAATCATTCTCTTCATCTTCTTCAAATTCAATCTTACCGTAAGTATAGATTATACCTGAAAATGGATCTGCAAGCAACTTTATTGCCTGCTGACCATTATGTTTGTGTTCAAGGACTACGTATTCTTTACTCATCGAACTCTAACTCTTCCAATGCTTTATCAAGTTCATCTTCTTGCATCATCTGACCACCCTGACCAATTGAATACTTACCCTTTACAAAATCAAAGAATGATTTGCTTGTAAGGATACTCATCCAGAAGTCTTTGTTGTCAGTTTCTTTGAGACGATATTTCTTATCTTCTACGACGCCAGTCTCAGGGTCACACTTAGCATACCATCCGTTGCTTGGTTTGACCACATGCTTGGATTCAAGAGCAAGATCGAGCAAACCGCTCCACTTGCTAAGACCACCATCAAAAGATACGCTAACAGGTATCTTAGATTTTTCTTTGACATATCGAGATTTTTCTACGTTAATAATAAAGTTGTAACCTACAATCTCAGTGCCTTCTTTTTCTTGTTGACGACCAAGAATGTATACGTTATCGGCTGAGTACATAGCACCAGTACCACCACCAACGATAGCTTTAGGGAACATACCAATTTCCATGTAGGTGTGATTGACAACTACCAATGGAATATCTTTAAGGTTCAAGTGCGGAGTTACCATACGGAACAATGACTTCATCTGCTTTGCACGAGTCATATCTGCTGCAGACTTACCTTCCAATGCATCTTCAACTTCTTTCTTAGAAGCCAAGTTACCGATAGAGTCGATAACGATGATCAAATGATCACCACGCTCTACGTTTTGAAGCTGTTGCATAATGTCGAACTTCAATTGTTCAACGTCAGTCAATGGAGTATGAACAACACGCTTTGTATCGATACCGAATGTATCGAAGTAAGACTGCGGAGTACCGAACTCTGAGTCATAGAACAACAACGCTGCATCTTCATACTTGTCCATGTAGGACTTAGCCATTAACAAAGAGAACGCAGTCTTAAAGTGTTTACTTGGACCAGCCCACATTGTAATACCTGGAGTCAAACCACCATCAAGACGACCAGACAATGCCACGTTAATGATTGGAACTGAAGTAGGAATCATATCCTTCTTCTTAAAGAACTTTGATTCTGAAAGAATCGCAGAGTCTTTAATGGTAGTGTTCTTTTTAATTTTATCTAAAATACTCATATTAACCTTTCAAGAATTTTTCAAATTGATCAATCATCATCATTCCAGATTGGCGACGGATCTCATTACCAGTATCATCTAGCAAAACGCAGACTGGGACACTGCGAATATTATATTGTTTTGCCATTGCGTTATTTTTATCAATGTCGATATTTTCAATAGGAACATCGCCAGTGTAATGTTGTTCAATAATCTTACTTAAAGATTTGCATGGACCACACCACTCGGCATAAAACTTTAATACTTTCATCTCTATCTCCTAAACACTAATTATACACTAAACCTTATTGCAAGGCAAATCTATTTTCTGGATACTTTACATCGAACACGAATGTAACTCTAACCTCATCTCCAAGGTTTTCAGTTCCATGTGGTGCTTTGTTATCAAACCAAATTAACATTCCAGGTTTAATTACAATTTCCTCATCACCTACGTGGTATTTGTAAGTTCCTTGAATTGAAAGATGGTAACGATCTCTTGTCTGGTAATAATCACCGATGTCTATATGAGTTCCAACTTTACCACCAACTGGCAATGATAAGAATCCGCAACGACTTACATCATTGAAGTATCTACCAAGAATCTTTAACACTTCTGTGTGTCGTTGAAACGCTGGAGTTGGGATACAAATTTCAGTATCACCCACATACTCATCTTCACTTTCAACACCACCCATCACTAATTGCAGAATGCCTGCAGCGACTTCAGGGAATCCCAAGTCATCTACAATGTTATGTGCACCTTCCATCTTTCTGGCTGCACCCCAGTCCTCGGGATACTGTTTGAGTTGTTCCAAGACTTTTGAAACGTCAATACCAGTATCCAAAACTTTAATATACTTACCCAAAGAAATCCTCCAGTGAACTCTCCTCTTGTGCTTTCCAGCCAAGTGGTTCAATTACGATTTGTAATGCGTCCAAGAATACTTTCTCGAACTGTTTATCATAATCTATGTATGCTTCCAGTTTTAGCTCTTTCGGCAAATGCTGGCTAAATGCGATAACATCTTCCTGCAAAGGGTTGGGTGTACGAACATAAACAAACTTAATCTTGTCGCCATCACGGATGGGTTGATACTTCTTATCCAAACCTAGTCTACGGCAGTGGTGATTGTAAAGCAAAGCACCACGAACATGAATCGGAGTACCCTTCGTGTAAATTGGAGAACCAGCGTACTGCTTCATACCGTTAACACCACGAGGGAATGCTACGTCTTCAATAGGCATCTTAATAAACTCTTGCTTGAAGTCTGTGACATACTTATGCAGTTCTTTCTGAGTGCCGTGTAGAATCACCTTCAAAGAATCTCGCAACTTGTCACGGATAACTGCAGGAGTGGAAGACTTAACCATCTCAAGACCCATAACCTTAATCTTAGGTTGAGCAAACTGAACACCCTCAGAGTTATGCACGTTAATAACGTAACGCTTCTTGGCAGTCCAGATGGCTTTGTCGGCTAGAACCTCTCGCTTCATGACCATCTTCTGAGAATATGCATTCATGTAGTCTGCAAGTTCAGTGTAACCTTGATCAATGAATGGTTGGAAAACCTCTTCACACATCTTATCCATGGTCTTGATTTTCTGTTCGGTAGTTTTACCAACACAGACTTTCTCGATGAGATCTTCAAGAGTCAGGTAGATTGAATCCGTATCGATGGCAATGACAAAGTCTTTACCTTCGGTTTTCAAAGTCTTGTTGAGCATTGCATTCAACTTGTTAGCCATCCAACGAATGGACAACTGACCAGAAGTGGTAATACCTTCTGCCATACGAATATCGAAGTAACGGAAGTATTGATTACCCATCGCACCATAAGCAGAGTTCAAAGCAATCTTCATCGCCATCTGCAGGTTGTTAAGACGAGAGATATCTTTCAGCAAGTGTTTCTTGGACTTGTCGTTTTGATACTCTTGTTCAACCTTCAACATCTGCTTCTTGAACTTACTACGGTTTGCATACATAGTTTCCATCAACTCAGGCATGAACCCTTTGACGTCTTTGCGATAAGTCCAACCATTTGCAGTCATGGCTAGGTCTCTGCGTTTCAGATAGTCAGTGTCAATCTCTTTGTTGAGTAACTTGTCAACAGTTACTGACAACTTCTCGGATGTCAGAGTTTCTGGACTGATGTTATACTGCATGATCAAGTGAGGATACAGAGAGTTCAAGTCAAACGAAACCACCCACTTGTGTTGACCAATCAATGGGTCTTTAACAAACGCACCTTCAAACTGAGCATCTTTACCAGAGTAAGTCTTGGCTGGAATTACAATACCACGTTGACGCAGGTGATTGTAAATGATAGAATCCCACATACGAACCTGAGAGTAAACATCTTCAGGATTGATTTTGGCATTGTAAGCCATAGTCAGATGAAGTTCCAACAGACGCATCTTATCTTCTAGCTGGTCAACCAACTCTACGTCGTGTACGTTATACTCGAAGAACAACTGCCAGTAGTTTGTGTAGAAGTCTTTGAAGTCAACTCCTGGATTCTCTTTCTTCTTGTCACCAAGTTCTTGGTCAGCAATGTAGTCAAGACGATATGACTCTTGCTTTTGATATGTATACTTCTTGTAAAGTTCGAGATAGTCTAGCTGAGAGATACCCATGATGTCATAGTGAATCTCTTCATTACCTTTGATGAATGTCTTACGCTCAAGTACGTTACCCCATGGGCTAATCTTATTGGCAAATGTATCGCCAAGTTCTCGTGCAATACGACGAATCAGATATGGCATATCGAAGAAGTCAGTATTCCAACCAGTGATTGCATCAGGGTAATTACCTTGCCACCAAATCATAAACTCTTTGAGCATATGAAGTTCGCTTGAACAGTTTACCAATTTAACATCGGCTCGTTCAGTAGTGGCTGTACCGTATTTGGTTTGTGCGAATGTGACAAGTTTCTTCTGGTTAAGATCTTTAATCGTAATCAGCAGAACCTCTTCATTGGCTGAACGGATATCTGGGAATCCATTCTCAGTTTCAGTCTCAATGTCAATGGTGAATACTTTAATCTGTTCCATATCCCAATTGACATCATCTTCGTAGGTATCGCTGATGTATTGATATGCGTAGTTGGTATTACCATAAACAGAGAAACCTTCTACGTCTTCATATCGTTTGTAGAACTCTTTAGTTTCTTTGATAGTTCCTGGCTTAACCTCGTCAACTACGTTACCCTCAAGAGTCTTCCACTGAGATGGTTTTCCAGATCGAGAAGTGACAAAAAGCGTAGGGTAGAAATCCACCTTACGCTGATATTGTCGTCCATTCTCATAACCTCGTACGAGGATCTTGTCACCCCATGCGTGGGCTGATGTGTAAAATTCCATTAAACTTTTCCATACATTAGTTGCATTGCGTCAAGAGCACAATCGTGAACAGGATGATGCTTGATAACTTCGTGACGATTGAACAAAGGATGTACCACTTCTACATATCCGTTTGTAGTACCATACAAAATGTCAACTGCAGTTCTCACATCTCTCCACATATTATACCCTGTAATTTCCTCCAAGCCAAATTTAACTGCCAAGGAATCAATTGCCATCTGGTCTAATGAACCACGTGCCCACATAGTTTGTTGTTTTGCATTTGGAAACTTAGCCATGTAATCATAGAACTTTTGCATTCCATTTTCCACAGTCATGTCTTCACGAGAAGGATCCAAAGAAACCTTACGAACATATTCGTGTTGGCTCTTCCACCATTCCAATGTAGATTTAGATGCAGTTCTACCTACACCCATCTGTTCCTTCACATCAAACTTAACAAAGCATGCACCATCAAGAATGTCTTGATATGTTGGACGCTTCTCTGGGTCAAAGTGAACCATTGCTGCAGATAGAACTACGCAGTTGGATTCTACACCCAATGTTTCTACATCAAATACAAACATAGTTAAATTCCATTATTAGTTTCGCCTTCTTTTGTAAAGAATGCGTTGATCTTTTGTTCATCAGTCCAGTCAGAAGTGTAAGAATTATCTAAGTCGCAGAGCACTAATGCTTCTGCCGTAGATTCCATAACACGATGGGAAACGATAGTCTCACCCAACCATTCTTGAGAGAACTCTTTGGCTGTTGCGCAAGTAACATCATCAAGTGCATACTCTGGATGATCAGCTGGTGCTTCTACCATGTAACGCATACGGAATTGAGAGATAGCTTCAACCATCACCCAAACTTTTTCACCTTGATTATGTTTAATCGCCATTATAATTCCCCTTTGATACTTGATACATTGCTTCGTGTTTGTCGCACAGAGTACGAATCCAACCACCACTACGACGTTCACCTCTATCACCACATCGTTCACATGAACGACCAGCCCACAGTTCTGCCATTCTTACCATACCAGAGATCTGGTCATCACCACCTTGGTAATAGAATCGAAGTCCACCGAACTTCTCTTTAATTTGTTCAACGTGGATCCATTCAACCTTTGGTGTTATCTCACGACCAAGATTTTCCATAATCTCATCGGCACGTTCTTGATCCCAGTCACTGGCGAATGCCTTACCTTTGACTAAGAATTTAAGAAGTGCATCACGACCCTTCATCATGGCACGATGCTGGCGTAGATCGTTGGCACGCATGTTGCGACGCCACTTGGTGTAGTGGTCAATCTCACTGACCAATGCTTCAATGACTGGAAACCATCCTTCACCAATAGCGAATCCACCATAGCGTTTACCCTCGCCAAAATAACGAGGGAACTTCTCAGCCATCTTTGCGGCAAAGTTATCGTGCACTTCTAATTCAGACATGTTTCTTTACTCCAAGGTACTTGTGGATGAGTTTGTCTTTAATCATATCAGGAACTGACAAGTATGGGAACTCTAAAGCAAATGGGCAACCATTCTTACCCCAAGCACCTGTAGTCAAAAATGTTTTGTAGAGACTAACATGTTTCTTGTCGCTTAGGTCAAATACAACTTTAGTTTTAATCATTCTATTCAATATCATTTAATCACCTCGCTGCTATCTGCAGCGTCCTTGTCATCACGAAGTTCGATAAACACAGGAAGGAATAAAGATTCCTCTCCCAATTTATTCTTGATACGACTATTATACTTTACCGCAACGATTTTGTCAACTATATTTTCTGCCCAATATTGTTTACGGTTTGCATCTGTAAAACCAGAGCCAACGGATACCTTTACAACACCATCTGCAGATTCACAAACGATGGCACCAAGCATACCTGTGGCTTTACCAGTGCCTTCTTCAACTGCAACAATCTTAAGATCGCATTCAAGTTCGCCTTTGAATTTAATCTGGTGCTTTGCACGTTTGTCTTCCCAGATTCCAGAACCATCTTTAAGGATGATACCTTCCAAACCTTGTTCAAGATAACCTTCAAAGATCTTCTGTGCTTCATCCATAGTTTGAACGATGTCGCTAGTCACCAACCAAATCTTTTTATCCTTGGATGGTTGCTTCTTGGTCAGAAGTTCTAGTGAAGCGAATCGAGTAGAGTATGGTGAACCACAACGACCCTCAATGAATTGAATGTAAGGAATTACATCCCATACGGTAGCGTGAACCTTTGACGCTTCATCAGCAGAGATTGTGCCTTTGTTTGCTTTGTTCAAGATGCCATTACCAGTCTGCCTATCAGCAAATTGGTGGTCGCCATCCAACATTACAAGCAATTCTCCATCAAAGACACAATCTACATCACCTGCCATTGCGGCAAATTCTTTCTCGAGATTACCCAACAACTGGATCTCTTTACCGTTACGACTGCGGAACTCTACCTTACCATCACGAACAATGGCATTGAAACGCATACCGTCCATCTTCAATTGAGCATAGGCTGGGAACTGAATCTTGTCAACCAACTTCTGTTCAAATGGTGAGCACAACATGCATGGGTATTCTTTAATCAAGTCAGTCCAAACTGCATTGGCAGTGGACACCTGAACACCACACTTCAAATCTTTCTGAATGATTCTCTCGATAACTTTAGCGTCATCGGCACTCAGTGCTTCCAGCATACCTTTAAGGTGAGCGATACCTGCATTGCCTGTCACCAGACGATGTGATAAGTCATACAACGAATCCAAGGCAAATGCCAACGATACGTTTGTAGGTTCTGTGTTGGGAGTGTAAGCTGGGATCTTACGAATGTAGAATTGAGTGAAAGGATCCAGAGCCAAAAGAACTACACGCTGTAACAAGGTATTGTTACGGTTCTCTTCCAGCTTCTCAATCTTATAATTGCGAGATGCATTTGCGGCAAGATCGTTCAAGAAGTCATTAATATTCATTTGTGTTTCAATTCCTTAAATGTTCTGTATCTCATATCCCAGCGAATGGGGTTTTTGAACTTTTTAATTTCACCAGTCACTGTGTTGAAGTAAGCAATGATTTTACTTTTACTATCACTGGTATAGTAAATGTGGTTCGGAACATTGTGTTCTTTCCAGTTGGTGGTTTCTTGGAAAACTCTCATTTTGACAGGTTCAAGATACGACCATCGTATTCCATGAAACTAACTTCATGTGGAACATAAACAAACTTACCAACCAAATGATCAGTAACTTTCTCGCCACTGAACACTTCTTTGCTAACAAGAATCTTGAAAGCAGAGAAGCCATGCTCTTTATTGTTAGCTTCAATAACCTTACCTTCAACGAAACAATCTTCACGACCAACCATAGGTTTGAAGTCATAAGAACGAATCACATCACCAACAGAAGCCAAACGAGCATTTTTCAACATTTTGTTTCCTTTTCTAATCATCATACAGTTATTATACATCAATTAGGAATTAAAGGCAACACTTTTCTTGCAATAACCCTACAGTCCTGAGGGTTATCCCAGTGCCGTAAGTTGTTGTTTTATAAGGGATTTTGGAAGCCCTAGAGAGGGCTAGAGAGGGTCGTAAGGGATAGGGTTCGCCTACCCCTTAGAACAGCCTAAAAACGCTTCTAGAGGGTCTTTAGGGCATCTGCAGACCAGCTAAAGCAGAAGCTGGAGCCACCTGAATACCTGTACCGTAAAGTCGGTTGTATTCGTTTACCATGTTCTGAGTAGGGTTTCCCTCAGAAGCAATACATTGTTTGTAAAGTTTGATGTTACCTTCAGCGTATGGCATAGATGGCATCAACCCCATCTGAATACCCTTTTCGGTTTGCTGCATTAAAATGATAGCTGGTGCTTTCAATTCAATGTGGTCACCATAATGATTAAATACCTCACCGATAAGTTCTTCACCACTAATTAGTTTATATACTTTGATCTTGTCCATAGTTGTCCTCACTTGCTAATTGTTCAATAAAATCTGCTGCAGCATCTTGAGAAGTGAAGAATCTAACGCAAACTCCATAATCATAATAATGCTGTGCTACTACCATTACCTGCTTATTTTTATAAACAGATATTTTTAGGATCCAGTCGCCACGACGTACCGTAACAAATGAAATCATATTAGGTGATAGTTTTGCTTTCATACCTAGTATTTAGGTCGAGAGCGGATCCACCATACTTCTGAAAATCTTAATGTTATTCTTAAGCATCATATCGTAAACTGACATTCTATCAGCGTAGGCATCTGCCATGTGAACGAATGGAGTTGGTGGATGTAAATGCACATTGGCATCGGTCTCACCATAATCAGAAACCACAACCATATCATTCTTTCGAGCAATATGTTTCATGGCACCATTCTCTGATAAACAGTGCATACAAACATCAGTTATACCTTTTGATCGCAACCAAGTTACTGCTCGGTCAAACATTCCCTGAGCTAAACCATGACCACGATAGTTAGAGTCTACTGAACACCCCAACTCGGCGATATCATCTATAATTGCAGCATGACATGCAGCTACAATTTCACCATTGTTTTCTACACCAAACCACTTGTTACTTGACATGTCACAAGTTTGTTCTACATAGTTTTTTATGTAGTCGTCAGTGACTGCCATACCAAATCGCAATCTACGATCCTCGCTTTGTAGCGATTGTAGATGTGTGATCAGTTTTTCTTTATCTAAGAAAGATAATTTTCTTGGAATCATAGATGAGAATGGGGAGTTTCCTCCCCATTACCTTAGTCAACTAAGAGTTGCTTTTCGCTTTTAGATTTAACAGCGATCTTCTTTGGTTTCTTAGCTTCTGGAATCAAACGCTCCAGAGCAATTTTAAGCATACCGTTGATAATCTCTGCGTCTTTGACTTCTACTTCATCATTCAATGCGAATGAACGAGTGAAGGCACGATTAGCGATACCTTTGAACAAGAAGTTATCTTCTTGGTCTTCAGTAGTAATTTGACCACGAACAACTAACTTGCCTGCATCCAACTCAATGTCAATGTCAGACTGACCGAAACCTGCCACAGCCAATTCAATGGTGTAGTGAGTGTCATCAATCTTCTTGATATTGTATGGAGGATAGTTAGGGATGTTCTTTGTAACATCATCGTGTAGCTTTTGTAGACGATTGAATTGATCGTCAAAGCCAACGAAGAATTTATCTAAGTCTTTGGTAGACCAGAATGTTGGAACAAAGTTAGTCATGTCCGTCTCCTTACTTAGTAGCGAATACTTTTTTCACGTCAAATGCAGCTGCTTGTTTAGCAGACTCCATAGTAACGTCAAAAGTAGTCTTAGCAACTTGCTTAGTGAAAGCAGTTTGGCTATCTACGAATGCTTGGATGGATTTTGCGATGCTCTCGTCTTTAACGAATGTCTTAACGAAAGTTGCTTTGGCACCTTGAATGGTGTCGATGGTTGTGTTGATTGCTTGTAACATATAGTTCTCCTATTAAGCGAGTTTTATTAAAAAGATACTACCCCAAAATGGGCATAGTATTTGCTGGTTACTGACTCCAGCGACAACTTAACGTATTGTCAGCTTTAAACGATTCGTAACTTAGCGGTCCTAAGGTGAATACTTTACTACTTATTCATCACATACATTGTGACTTCAAATCCGAAACGCATTTCTGTTGCTGCAGGTTTTGTCCACATAATAATCTCCTAAAGGTTATGTACGAGTCGTACATTAATACTTATTACACTAAGGTCAATAAGCACCTAATGGAAATCATTAGTTTCGGGTAGTTCTATCTTTATTTATGCAGCAGGTGTTTCAGCTGGTGCATTTTTTGCTGCTTCTGCTTCAAGTGCAGCCACTTGTGGCTCGCCTTGTTGCTTAATCTTGCTGATCAGGGTTACAACTTCCTCGAAAGGATGCTTACCTAATACACGAAGAATAGTATTTGCTTCATCGATACTCAATTCAAGTTTGATCATTTTGCTTTTTTTCCTATGTTATATTTTGGAACTAATTCCCACTGGTCTTTTTCTTTATAAGAGACCACCTTAATTTGAGACAGAGATGCCTTCTGGTCTGCCTGCGTATTATTTAGAATCTTTAGTAGATCCCAATCTTGAAGCAATCCAGCGATAGCGTTTCTTCTCTCAATATCGCCACTCGTGATGTTGGATTCTTTCCCATCAAGAGCGAACAATTCTTTGAAGTGCACAATGAAGTACCTGCCCTGCTTATGCAGAATATGGCATGATTGGTACAACTTGTTTTCTTTTCTGGAAGCGATCCCGATGCGGGTAAGTGTCTCACGAACCTTCAAAAAGTTATCTGGTTCAGGTAATGTCACTTCAAGCATCGACTCGGGTGTCCAGTCGTAGTAAATCATCTCTACAGTCATTATTTTCCACCTTTGTATAATTTTTCTTTTATCATTACAAGCTGGTCATCGGTGAGAACTGAGAGTGACTCTCTGGCTTTCTCTGCCGAATAACCGAAATACTCCATAACAAGAGAAAGAGAATCAGACTTGGGGTCTTTTTTAAACCACTTGCTGTACCTCTTCTTTGCTGGTATAGTATTTAGGAAAAAGAAAAACTGCCAGTCCTTAGGTATGTCCGAATGCTGGTTCATCTCGTTAGCATACAGGACTGTATCTGGAAAGAAAGACAATGACTTGTTAATAAGAAACGGAGAATAATCCTTATGAGCTAATGGGTCTTCAAACAGATTCTTTTTGTTTAGGTTGATGGCATTGACAAAATCAAACGGAGTCATATTTCTTTACCCAACCCTCTGCGAAAATTTCCGCATCGTCTTCGTTGTGAAAAGACTCAAATCCATTGTAGTCATCTTCCGCATCAAAGGTTATTACACCCCACTCACCCATGTTAGTTTTGTAGATTCTAGCATTACGAGTGCCTTCTTGAAACTCACTTAAAATTGGTGTCATGATAAAATTCCCATCTCAATCATATTCTTTTCTGGGCAAGCAAACTTCTTACCTGGATATCGCTTTTGAAGTGCTTCTTCCAGTTCTTTAATAGTTGACGCTTGAGCCATGAATTGGTTATCATCTTTACCGTAAACATAGAATACATCATTATGTTTTTCGATAACAATATGGATATGGTTCTCTGGAGTTTCAGTTGAGCCATCTTCAACATGCTTCAATAACTCAGCAAGTCTACGCTCAGCATATCGTTCTCTGGCTTGCCAGCCAAAGACAGCACCCCACAACCATACAACAATTAATGCTACTACAAAGATAATTGTTTCCATATTAGCCTCATTTGAACTTGCAGTTGGCCATAATCTCGGTCAACGCTGCCATAATATTTAGCTCATGATCAGCTACGAATGCTGCTTTGTACTGATAATCTGCTAAGGTGAGAACTAATTGAGGAATGGAATTGGGTTCCATAGTAGCTGATGATGCATCATACAATTGACGGAACAAAGCAACAGTATCTGCATCAGAGTGTTTGGCTACCCACTTACGGACTTCGCTGAAGTCTTTTTCTTTGAGTAGTTTAATCAAACCCTTAAATGATTCCTCAGACATATTGACGAGGATACCAGAGTCGATCTTACCTGATACTGAATAGCGTTGTAGTTCGTTTAGAATACGACGATAATCTGGGAAGTGTTTTGTTACAAGTTCAGCCACCACCTTCGGATCAAACTCTACATTCTCTTGTTTGAGAATCTGAGTTGCACGCTTAAAGAAGGTTGCCGCAATCTCTTGCTTCTCTTTGGTATCGATCTTAAATTCAACCACAGCACAACGGCTATGAATTGGATCGATGATACGATTCTTAAAGTTACAAGTTAGGATAAAGCGACAGTTGTTGGCAAACTCTTCAATGAACCCACGAAGTGCAGGTTGGGTTGAGTTGGCATTAAGGTAATCTGCCTCATCCAGAATCACGACTTTCTTAGAGTCAGTCAACGATACTGTGGATGCGAAACCCTTAATCTTGGTACGAAGTGTATCGATGCCAGATTCTTCAGATCCGTTAATCATCATATACTCTGCACCGATTTCATTACAGAGTGCTTTGGCTACGGTAGTTTTACCTACACCAGCTGTGCCTGTAAACAAAAAGTTAGGGAGTTGTCCCTGAGAGATGTATTCACGAAAAGTTTGTTTCAAACTCTCAGGGAGAACACAATCATCAATTTTCTGTGGACGATACTTCTCAACCCACAAAAACATTTCATCACGACTATCAATCATATATTCACTCCAACATAATAAAAAGAAAGAGGGGTTATTATACCCCTCGCAAAATTAGAAGTCAAATGTAGAATCTGCTTCAACTGCTACGTAATAAACTAAGTCAGTGCTTGGAGATTTAAAGCGAGAGATTTTCTTGCTTGATACGCTAACAAGGTAATCACCTGGAAGCATCTTTAAGTTTTCAACTTTAAGGTTAACACGGAAGTTCTTGTCAGTGCTACCAACTTGAGCATTGTAAGTATTACCAGTGGCATTCTTCTTGTCACCAACTTGAACAACGATCTTACCATCGGAACCAACTACAGACAAGTCAGTTGCACGAAGGACTGAAGCAGTACGCTGAATCATTGCAAGCATTGTGGTTGTGAGTGTGAATTCGATTTCAGCTTCTGGGAAGGTAATCGCTTTTTGCGGAGCAGTAAGAACTGACTGGTCTGCAGCGAAGTATTTAATGCTAGAGTTAGCATCTTTGATAGTTACGAACTTGTCTTGGAAGTCCAATTCTGGATCGTCAAACAAGGACATGGCACCAAGGAACTCATTGAGATCGTAGATACCAAAGTCTGGGAATGTCTCGTTTGTAGTGGCGTCAGCCATTACGTTCTTTTGTGCACTGATTGTGGCAAGTTTGTTACCACTCTTAAGAAGTAGGTTGTTATTAATACCTGCGAAGTTCTTAAAAAGTGCTACGGTTTCTTTACTAAGTTTCATTTATTTCTCCTGTCAATTAAACTCTACATTACTATGTATAAAACATTATACCCCAAAATGGGGTATTTGTCAAATTTATTTTGTGCCCACTGGAACAACTGGAGTTGCACCACCACCGATAATCAAAGTCTGTCCCTTGAAGTTTGCGATAGCGTTTGGCATATCACGAAGGTATTGGGCTTCAGCTTCAGCTTTCAACAATGGAATCATGGTAGGGTTAGCAGCCATAGACTCAGCACGTTTCTTGGAAGTGGCAACCTTAATTTCTTCAGTCTTCAATTCGTTCTTTGCCTTTACAAGTTCATTGGCAGAAGCAACGATTGAGTCAGCAGGAACTACGTTACGAACTAGGACTTGAGAGATGGTAATTGTTCCATCGAGTTTCTCGTCAGCCAGAGTCTTAATGATAGTTTCTTTAATCTCTTGCTCCATTGCACCACGATTATCAGCCATGTTCAATGCTTCATACTTACGAGAAGATTTATAGATCGCATTTCGTGCAGCGTTGAAGATGTAGTTATACATCAGCAAGGTATCGCCATTATGATTAGCGTGGAAAGATTTATTCTTACTGTTGTAGATCTCAGCAACCTGTGCTTGGTTGATGTTATAGATTACAATTGCGTCAAAGTCTTTCATTGTAGAGTTATCAGCTGCAAGCGGAGTCAAGTCATCAATCTTAACAGCGACTTCTTTAACAGGGAAAGTCATAACCGAACCAATGATGGTCTGGTTGAAAGATCCTGGAAGCAATTCTTCTGTCTTGACTTGCTTATCGAAGCCAACACGGAGACCAACTTCACCAGTCTCAATTCGAGTACATGCTTGAAGAGAAGCAACAGCCAAAATCAAAGCACCAATTTTCAAAAACGATTTCATATTAAACCTTTAAAATAAAACAACCATAATAACGATCAAAGCAAATGTAATCGTTGCGGTAAATAAACCATACAGAACAGACTTAGTGGTTTCCCACTTTTCTTTACCTTTCATTTCTCTCCAGACATTGATACCAGCGGTAACAATAATCCACAAAAGAACAAAAAAGAATACCATTCGAATCATTTCTTCTTACCTTTCCACGCATTGAACTCTTTTACAAGTTCTTCATGTCGTGCAGCAGAGCAGTAATAAGTCCATTCACGAACAACATCTTTATAAGTAACACGCTGTTCACCCTCACCTTCAGTAGTGACTACTGGTTCAGATAGGATATAACCGATAATTGTTTTCGGAACTCCATTCTCCCACATACGTTCTACTGAAAATGCTTTCATGGCATCCCAGTCTGTAGCGAATGAAGCATTTGCCATCTCACCATCAAGTCGTTCTTTGTATACCTTGTTGGCATACGCTAACTTCTCATTTTCTTTCTTGAGTTCATCACGCTCGATTTTTACCTCGAGATATTGGATTCGATTAACACCAAACAACATCATTTCTTCTCCAAACTATATTTCACATCATGCTCATACAAGAACATTAGACAGCACATTGCATGCGCTAAGTGGTTCTTACCAGTTTCGGGATCGTTTTGCTCTCCCTCTTTCCATGCCCAGAGATGCCTTTGCATTGCGTCAAAGTATCTACGTTTTGAGTCAGGAACATACTTCCAATTATCTGGCTCGTATTTCTCCGCACCGAATGTAAGGATCTCTGCGGTAGCTTTTAAAGCCAGTGGTGGCAGCAAACCATATTGGGGTTTACCACCATCAAATTTACGACCACCTGTGGTAGCGTTTTGGGATTTTTTAACATCTTCTTTGGTTGCCATTCTTCTCTCCAATGAAATCAATAATGGGTACTCGAAGAATACCCATTAGTAACTCACTTAATTAAGCACGAGTGAATGCGTCTGCACCAACAACTTGGTTTGCAATAGCAACCATGGCACGAGTTGGTTTACCGATACGGTATTTAACAACTTCAACACCATTCACAACTGCTGGGTTAGAGTACACACAGTAACCTTGTTCACGTAAATTGCGAATTGTAGATGCTGGTTGTGCAATACCAAAAGATGATTTAATTTGCTTAGCAGTAAATGCCTTGCCCTTTTGTAGATGCGTCAATAGCAATTCTTGTTTAGACATAATATCTCCATAATAATCCATCAAATGAAAAAACTCTCGTGCAGAGATGGCGAACTGCACGAGAGGGGTGAAACCTAATTAGATAGTAATGCCGTTCTCACGGAGGATAGCGTTGAAGTCTTCAACATCTTCATCGTAAGATACAGATTCATCGATGATGGCTGCAAGACGACCAGAACTCACTTTAGGTTCAAACTCATCTTCGGTGTCAACAGACTTTTGTTTAGTCGGTTTAACCTTAATAACTTTAGCCTTAGCCAACTTAGCGACTTTAGCTTTTGCAGCTTTCACTGGGCTAGCTTTAGCTTGAACTGCTTGAGTGAATTTAGACAACTCAGCTTCAGTTGGAACTGGGAGTTGGTAGACACCCTTCTCGATTTTGTTCGCTTTGAACAACCAGTTAGGGTAACCAATCTTAACACCACCAGCAGTACGCTTGGCAGCAAGATCTTGGGTAATGGCAACAACTTGTTTCAGTGTAATTTGACCAGTTTTCTTCAACGATGCGTCAGCTTCCAAAAGAGCCACTACACATTTTTGTTGGGAAAGGGTCAGGTTTGCAAATTTCAACATAATATATCCTTTGTAAAAAGTTTCTCAATCAATCGTAACAATAGTTATTATACATCAAATCCGTATTAAAGTCAACACTTATTTGTAATAACCCTACATCTTGCAGGGTTATCCAAATCGTTTACTTTAGGTTTACTTTAAAACGGAATCTCGTCCTCTACCTTAGCTTCGATAGGTGCTTCTGCAACAACTACAACTTCAGGCTGAGGGTTTGCAACTTTATCGTAAAGATCGATAAATGCAGCTTTAGTTGCAGCATCGAAACGATTACAGCAGAGTTGCACTGCCTTCTCACGATTCTTGAAAATCGCAAAGGCACGAACAATGTGGATCATACGACGAGTCGTAATAGTTTCATCCACACCACCATCGTCAAAAGTCTTACGAATTGCATCAGCCCACTTGACGAGAGTCTCTGCAAACTCTTCATCAGGACAGCTATACGCATCCATAAGGTTCTTGACAATTTTCACTTCCACCTTGGCAGATGGATATTCTTGTTCAAAGGTTACAGCGAATCGCTCCAAGAATGCTTCGTTCAGCACGTTGGTACCGATGTAACGACCATCGTCACTACCCTTACCTTTGGTGTTCGCAGTGGCGATAATGTTAAAGCCAGCTGCAGGAACAATCATTTCGTTCTTCAGTTTGAAGTAGTATGGCTTACCTTCAAGAATTGGTTGCAAGCAAAGCAGAGTGTTGGCAGAGCCAGCGTCAATCTCGTCAAGCAAGAGAGTGCAGCCAGTGCGCATTGCGATAAGGACTGGACCTTCGACAATCTCCACGTTACTTTCGTTCAAGGTTTTGGAGCCGATCAATTGTTCTTCGTCAGTCATCATGTTCAAGTTAACACGGATGAGTGGCTTCTTGGCTTTAGCACAAATTTGCTCGACCATGGTAGACTTACCGTTACCAGTTGGACCTGAGATGTATGCTGGATAGAAAATGCCAGACTTGATAATGTTCTCTAGGTCGGCATAGTTACCGAATGGAACAAAGTTAGGATCCTTCTTGGGGATCAGTGCTTCAGTATTTGTATAATCCACCACGAAAGACTCCATCTTAGGTGCAAGTGCGGTATTACCCACAACTGCTGCACCACCATTAATTGCATAAAGACCACGACCAACTCGGTCAACCATCAACCACTTAGGTGACGTCTTAGTACCCAACACTTCCATTACTTTTAGCAGTTCGGAATTCTGCACGACACCCTTAGTCTTGGTATCGGGGAACAACTCAAAAAGTTTACTCTCAAACTCGGACTTAAAAGTCGCATCAATCTTAGCCATCATATCACTCCGTTCATAATCAACTATCTAAGACATTATTATGCCCTAAATCTCAATAAAAGTCAACAACTTTCTTGGATAACCCTACAAAAAGTAGGGTTATTTTTTCCCTTATAAATCAACAACTTACGCAACGAGACTTACAAAGCGGTTCAGAAGGACTCGAGAGTGCTTCTTGTTGTTCAGGTATTTGCCGAAATTCTTTGCAATTGCCTTAGAACTTGCAGAACCACTAACGTCCAACTCGCTATCATCGATCTTCATAGAAGTTTGCGGGATGATGAACAACTCATCACGACCAGTGTTCTTAACACTTGCAAAACCATTGGCACGGAAATCTTTCCTCCAAGTTTCGATCGTTGAGTAAACATCGCCAGTAAAGTTAGGGATGTTAGAGTGAACAACACCACTCAATGAACCACGACGATTCTCGCAGATATGGAAACCAACGATGGCTGCACCGTAACGATCTTTCATCATGCGAAGGATTGTTTCAGTTTGACCAGTAGCCATACGATCCAACTCGTAAGTCTTCTGAGTGGCTTCATCTTTAATCAAGTTCTTGATTTTGATTCGTTTGTAAACACCATTGACAACTTCAGTACGAGTCTCATCCAAGTAACGACCACGATTCATGCCACCAAGACTTGAACCCTCGCCATCGGTAAGAGTGATGAAAGTCATCTTCTCGATACCGTTGTTCTTGATGTATGTTCCAAGGTTATTGTAACACCACACCAATGCTTCGTTCAGCGGAGTACCACCAGTACCAAAGTTCTTGTTCCAAGTGAAACGATAGTCAAGCACACGTTTGCACATTGCATTGAACTCAGTGTTACGCATCTTGTTAGAGAACAACTCTAGCAAGTGGAAGTTATCACAGGCAATGGTATTGTCAAGATCTTTGCCAAGATAGTGGTTACGCTTAGCTTCACGATAGTCGTCATTGTAAATACGATCTTCGGTATAGCCAGTAGTGAACGCAAACACTCGGTAAGGAATCTGAACTCGGTTACAGAACATTGCCAACGAGATAACTTGTTTCAATGTATCGTTCAACACTTCGTTCATTGAACCAGACCAGTCAACAAGCATAATCATGCCATGGTTCTTGCCTTGTGGAAGAGTTGTAACACGTTTGAACAAGTCATCTTTGAGTTTGTAAGCAAACACTTTCTTCATGTCAAGAGAACCAATTTTGGACACTTGAGCACGTTTCAACATTTGTGCAGACTTACGCATCTCGAATTCTTTGACAAGGTAGTTTACAGTACGTGCTGAATCAGTCTTGAAGAATTCGTAGTCTTTGCTTTGTGTAGACTTCCACTTAGCCAGTTCTTCTGGATTCATGTAGCGAGTACGGTAATCAACTTCGTCTTCACCATCCCAAACTTCAGGTGATTTTGTTTCGTTGAGAATTTGTTTGTAGCTAACAATCGGGTCTTCAAACAAGTTAGTGTCGAACTTCCAGTATTTGTACTCGGTTGAGTCATCTGCAAGGTCTTCAAGTTTGTTAGCGAATGCACGCTCAGTCTTAGACTCAAGATCTGGCTCATCGTCTTCCAACTTCTTCTCGTCATTGTTCATGACTGGTTGGCTACGACGCATCGGTGGCATGTCTTCGTCTTCAGTTTCTTGCTGATCCCAGTCACCATCTTGGTCGATATCGAAGTCGTCAAAGATTGGTTCTTCGTCTTGTTCGTTTTCTTCTTCGGTGTCTTGTGGGTTCTCAGCTTTCATACGTTGCTTACGCTCTTCAGCTTGTTGCTTAGAGTATTCGTAAACTTCGTTTGCCAGTGCGATAACATCGTCAACAGTCTCGGTGCGTTCAGCACGATTCACGAAAGTCTTTTCGTCAGGTGTAAAGGTAACACCACACTGGAAGCCAGCTTTGAAGTAAAGGTTGATTTTGTCAATCAAGAGCAAGTCGTTGAAGTCTTGAACACTCTTAGTGCCAAAGAAGTCACGATCGTTCAGTTGTTTGTAACCCTCATTCATACGCTTACGTAGACCTGGATACTTACGCTTGATAAGTTTCTCGATGCGTACGTCCTCGAGGATGTTCATGTATGACATCATCTTTGGGTTTTCACGTAGGGGTTCTAGGTATTGGTCGAGTGTGTAAAGAGCATGGCCAACTTCGTGACCAATCAACATGTCTTCAATCTCGGGAGTCATATCTTTCCACATTGGCAAAGTCAGCACACGTGACTTAATGTCGAAAGAAGCAGTGCGTGTTCTTGCACGAATCACTGAAAGGTTTTCAGTGGCAAGAAGTCTTGCGGATAGATCAGATGCTTTCATTTCCATAATATATTTATTCTCCAAACGCCATTTCAAGTTCAATTGCAGTAAGCAAAGTCTCAATCTCAGTGCGGTTCACAAGTTTGAATCGATTGTCGAACTTCAGTTCTAGATCGTCTTGGATACCATAGGTGAAACAAAGTTCTGCAAGTTCAAAGTCGCTAAAGTCATTCCACATAGTTGCTTTCTCAATCATAATACAGTTATTATACACCATATCTGGATTAAAGGCAACACTTTTCTTCAAAAATAAAAAACCCTGTAAATTCAACAACTTACAGGGTCTAGAATAACCCTACTAGCCGTAGGGGTTTACTTTAGGTTTAGTTTTGGGCTATCACGGAGAAGTCGTTTCGCTTCTCAAACTTGATTACAGAGCGGAATTTATCGAACAGCTGGTCACCCTTGTGGCTGATAACGAAGATGTTTGACTTGTCACCGAACTGGTTCATTAGGTTCAAGAAGTAATCAGTACCTGCCGTATCCAAAGACGAGTCAAAGATTTCATCTAGGATTAGTAGGTTTGTATTCACTGAGTTCTTCATCTTTGCAATCTGTCGCCAAGTGAATAGAATCGATAAGTCGATACGCATCTTCTCACCTTCAGAGAAAGAAGCGTAAGTAAAGTCATCACGGAAACGACTCTTCACAGATTCGTTGAACGCTTCATCAAGTTCGAAGTGGATGTAAGCATCCATTGCTTGAAGGTATTTGTTGATCAACTTATTCATGATTGGAAGATACTCACGGATGATGGCAGTTTTAATGCCAGTGTCTTTCAATAGGATGTTGGCAACCTCTTCAAGATTTCTTCTTTCTTGTAGAGAAGTTTTGGTTCCAATCTTCTCAAGTGCGTCTTTGGCTAGTTCCTTTAGCTTACGCTTTTCCTCATCGACATTACCTGTGTCTGTTTTGTGTGTCTCAACTTCAGCTTGCAGTTCAGCATTCTGTTTGTTAAGTAAGGTAATGGTGCTATTGTGAGTAGACAACTCAATGTTCTTATCAGTAATCTCAGAAAGAACTTCATTGATATCAGATAGCTGAGTATTCAGTTTACCCAATACACCTTCAAGTTCTGTAATCTTAGAATTGTTGTCATCGATCTTATCGTTTAGATCCTTGAGAATCGTTTCTTTATGGGCATCTGGAATGCCCTGTGAGCAGGACGGGCAAACATCGTTCTCATTAAAGAATTCGGTGTGATGTTCGCAGTGCTCAATCTTGGCATTAAGTTTGGAACGGATGTTTTTCGCTTGCTCAATTTGGACATCAATCTCACTCTTCTTCGCAGTTCGTGATTTGAGTGCGGTAATTTCAGCAACCAACGAAGCCACTGAATTTTCGCTAGTGAGTATTTCTTTGTTATTAGCTTCGACTTTAAGTAGTAGCGAGTTAATAGAGTCTGACTTGGCATCTGTAAGAGTTTTAATGAGAAGGTTCTGTCCTTCAACTTTAGTCTTCGCCATTGTAATTGCCTGTTCAACTTTGGCAATTTCAGATTTTGTGTCATTGGCTTTTTCTTTCAACAGTTGATTCATAGTTGAGAAGATACGAATGTCTAGGATGTCTTCAATAACTTCTTTACGTTGGCTTGATGGTAGCTGCATGAATGGAACAAATGAAGCTGAACCCAAGATAACCACCTGAGTGAATGTCTTGTAGTTTAGCTTTAAGATTTGTTGTTCAAGGATCTTTTGATAGTCACGAGATGCAGCGTCTTGATTTAAGAGTTCACCATCTTGCCAGATTTCAAATACGTTTGGTTTGATACCACGAATGATTTTATATTCTTTACCGTTTACATCAAACTCAATCTCAACCGAACAGTTCTTACCGTTGATAGAGTTGATCAATTGACCCTTGTTGATGTTACGGAAAGGTTTGCCGAACAGAGAGAAGCACAACGCATCGAGGATGGTTGACTTACCTTCACCATTCTTACCAATGATAAGAGTAGTGTTTGATCTGTTTAGTAAAACTGTGTTTGCTGAGTTACCTGTTGATAAGAAGTTCTTCCAAGTAACGCTTTTAAATACAATCATTTATTTTTCCATTTCAAACCCATAAACAAGGCAACCATCTTTCGTTGAAGCCAGTTAGGTTTCTTTTTATTATAAAAGTGGAACCCTGTTCCCAATTCCCAGTAACCAACACTATCATCTTCTGGCTTGAATGCGATAGTGTTTGATTGAGCCCAAGTAGTATATCCAGTACCATCAGACATTAAAAATTGCCCTGACGAACCTTCAATACATCGTTGACGATTGAGTTCTTTTGCATATAACTTACTTGGTTCATAATCCAACTCAAGTGGAATCTGCTCTGTCAGTGGAAAGAAATACTCAATCTCAATTTGCTGCATTAAACTACCTCTGTATTAACTGCTTCTGTATAAAGAGTTCTCATGTATGTTTTGATTTGTTCTTTGTCAACATCAGTTTCAATACTATCAATGTAATGCGACAAAACTGACAATGTATCTTCGAGGTTAATTTCCTCGCCAATCTCACCATCATTGAACTCTGACATGTCTTCAATAACTTTGATTTCATGACATCCTTTATTATACAGCTTCTGAATGAATTTGTCAAATTTATAATAGTCAGTCTTGTTTACAACTACAAGTCTTACATATTTTGATTGCAGGTCAAGAGAATCTAAATCGACAGGGTCGGTGTCTTTGTCGTTGTACTCGACTCGGGCAAACATACTATAACCATTTGGGATGAATTCGAGTTCTCTTGTGTCCAAGCTGAACAAGTGAAACCCTCTGGTATCGTTGTAATCCTGCCAAGTGAGTTCATATGGGTTTCCGAGGTAGTAGATATGTCCATCATCCGAGCGATGATGATAATGCCCAGAAAACACCATGTCAAACTTAGTGAATGTTTCTTTAGAAAGTCCCTCATGCGATTGCATTCCTCGGTACATTGCAAAACCTGAGATCTCAAAGTGACCCATACAGATTTCAGCAGTGGTGTTTTTAATATGGTCAACTGATTCTTGGTAATTGTCAGGACAGATCCAAGGCATCATACAGATTTGTGTACCATCCACCGTAATGGTTTCAGGTTTAGATATAACATCAATGTTATTATATTCAACAAGAAGTAACTCAGGAGAATTTATTTCATTGGTGTTTTTAAAGTAAGTATCGTGATTGCCAGCAAGCATGTGAACACGAATACCACGTTCTTCAAGTTTGTCAAAGAACATCTTCTTTGCACGATCCAAAGCGTAGAAGTTCACATACTTACGACGATCGAAAGTATCACCAAGAACCAAAACCGTAGTGATGTTTTCTTCGTCCAGTTTTGGAAAGAATACATTATCATAGAACTTCTCAAAGAAGTCTAAGAATGCGATACTATCGTTTCTTGCACCAAAGTGTTGGTCAGTGATGATTGCTACTTTCATTGTTCGTCATATCCTTTACCAAAACCAAAGTAGATGTTCCACTTGATTATTTGAAATGAGATGGAAAGTTGATGAGGGAATCTATCAATGTAAATTCCCAAAGCAATACCTTCCATTTTATTAATTGAAAACTTTGGTCCAGCACCCATTAAATAAATCCTACCTTTCGATTTGTAGTTGCCACATCAGCGTGGGTTTGTTTGTTAAAGATCTCAGCCAAGCTGTAATCTTTCTTATCGTGTTCAACTTCAACACCAAGTTTTGCAGCAAGTTTGTCTGCGTTTTCTTGAGAGAGTTGATCAAACGTAAGGATGTCAAAGCAACGTCCTGGACGAACCAATGCTGAATCGATGTCACGGATAGATGGTAGGTTAGTAGAGAAAATCATCTTCTTACCTTTTGTAGTTACAAGACCATCACCCACGTTCAAGAAACGATGCATCATTGTGTTACCATCACTACGTGACTTCAAGAATGCATCACTGTCTTCAAGAACCATAACTTCGGCATCGTCTTCAATGAAGCGAGCAAAGAAACCATCTTTCTCAAGGATACCTGCATCGTATGTAACCATAGCTGAACAGTTACGGTGAGCCAGCAGACCACGAATGAACGTAGTCTTACCAGTTCCTGGAGGTCCGATAAGAAGGAGGATGTTGGCAGAACTTGCCATGTAACGATCGTAATAATCGTTTAGAGATTCACCATTGAGGAATGGATACATTTCTTCAACAGGTAGTCGGTCACGATTCAACGGCACATTAACACTATTACCGTCACTAGAATAAATCCACTCAATATAAGATGTGACGACATCAAAAGTTGCTTCAATAATTTCAACCATGTCTTCAGCATACTGTGGATCTCCATAAGCACGAACAGTAGTCGTGTTAGAGTTTACATCAAACTTAATAAAGTTATCAGTACCATCTTCGATAATCATACCAGAAGATGAATTGTTTTGGATGTAGAGGTCACTGCGGTAGAACACCTCTGCCCATTTTGCCCAGCGTTCACGATTACAAAGAACCGTAGTCTCACGCTGAACAGTAGTCTTGCTGGCTTCAGCACGACGTTTCATAATTTCTGATGTGATCAGATCTTCAACATCTGAAACACCCAAAAAGATTTTGTTATCTGTATCACTCATAATATCTTTCAAACTAAACTGATTATCACTCACATCCCAAGTAAACTTACGAAGAAGTTTCTTGGTACGATTTTTTCTGGCTCTTGTTCTACTTCTTACTCTAGCTCTTGCTAGTGCTGGAGCAACTTCATTTGCTGGAGCTAGATTAAGACTCCGAATCCAATCCCTCACCGATTGAGTCATTATTATCACCTTCAATAAAATCATCTAAGTCCACTGTGTTCTTTTTCTTCTTGGCTTTTTTACGCTCAATGAAATCATCCACCACGTGGTTTTGTTGCATGAACTCCATGTATTGATTATGGAACTCACCACCTTCATCTTGTTCTTGTAACTCAAACATTTCAAACGGCATGTCTTGAATCAACTTACCCTTGATGTAACTTTGTTTCTTTTCCTTGGCAATCCTACGAAGGAATGCATAGTAGATAATCTGTGTAAAGTAAGCGAATGGGTTACTGGACTTATCAGGATCGAAGTTATCAATGTAATGAATGCAGTTCTCGATACCATCAAGAATCATGTCATCACGATACGAGTAGTTAATGAAGTTAGGTTTGTAGGAAAGGTGAGTAGCGATCTTTAAGATACACTCACCGATATAGTTACTAACAACTGGCTTAGGTAAACCCTTTTCTTCGGCTTCTTTCTTCTTGTCCCGCATCTCAATGATAGCAGCGAGGAAGTCCTTATTGTTTACGTAATGAGCCATACATGTTTATTCCTTTGTTGTTCAAGTTATTCATAAGTATACATCAGAATGAAAAAAAAGACAAGTTTATCTTGTCTTGCAATTTGCACCTATCAAAATAGATTTGATTTTTATTTGACTTTGAGGCATAATAACGGTGTTAGGGTTGATGATGACTACTTAGTTAAGTGTATCGTTTCCTTTAACGAATTGCTTTAACTTCTCGTTCCAATCAATTTCCTCTTCCTTCTCTTCTGTAAGATCATCTTCCCAGACGAGATCGTCTTCTCGATTTGCCGTAGGCGTAAACAATGTAGATTCGTTTGATTCTTCAACGATGCGTTTGTAATGTCCGATGAAAAGATGATGTAATTTTTTAATGAAGAGAACATTGCGTTTCGCAAGAACAAAATCAGTATCATCAGTGAATGCGCAGATAGGGTGAGCAGTTACATGTTCTTTTCCTTGCGAAAAGTCTTGTGTAACTTTCATGACCATTGGATTTTCTACAACGATGTGATGCTCGTCTTCTTCTTTGAGGACAGCCATCACCTGCTCACCAGATGTAAGTTTTAAAACTACATACAATTCACTCATAAATCAACCTCTACGATTTTAGTTTTAAATTCTTCTTCAGCGTAGGTTTTGTAACGCTCCGCTGCATGGTTTAGAGTATGATTCTTCCAAGACTTCCAATGCAAGTCGTCAGCAATATCATATAGATTACAGGACACTTTACCATCTTTCAATCTCAATCCACGACCAATACTTTGCAGGTTACGAATTTTTGACTTTGATGGTGAGGCAAAGATAACATTCTCCAACGAGGGGATGTTAATGCCAGTGGAGAAAGTGCCAAAACTAGCAATAATAATAGCGTCGCTCTCACCCTCTGTAATGTGACGAATCGATTCACGATCTGTTACGTCAGTGCCTCCATACACGAAATATACCTTACGGTTTTCGTGCACTTTATTTTTAATAAGTTCATATAAAACTTTTCCGTGTTTCTCAACATACTGGAAGAGAACCAGCGTATTACCTTGAGACTTTACTGCTAGGTTGCGAATAAACTTATTTCGCTTTTCATTGGTGACTAACCAATCCATCTCATCTTGGTAAGTGCTGTTCTTACGAGCCTGTCTAATTTCTTCGCTGTACTTAAGAATAACACACATAATATTTAGCGGAGTCAATCTTCCTTGATCCATCAACGCTTTGGTAGATGTAACTTTTAAGACTGGTCCAAAGATACCTTCCAATACTAATTGGTGGATCTTTTTATTATCTAGCGTTCCAGTAGTACCTACACGATACTTGATGGTGTCCATCTTTTCCATGACACCAGTTAGGGATTTGGCTTTGAATTGGTGTGCTTCGTCACCAAAGATTACATCGAATTGTTTGAACCAAGATTTTGGTTGCAGATAGATTGATTGCCAAGTAGTGATTAGAACATCGCCTGTAAAGTCTTTACTGAATCCACTGTAAAGTTTTTGACAATGTTTAGAAACCTTCCAACCATTTACGCTTGAGTAGTCTTGGAAGTCAGAGTACATTTGTTCAACAAGTGATGTTGTTGGAACAATAAGAATACATTTGCGACCCTCTGATAAGTGGTAACGCATAACGGAGTAAATGATGAACGACTTACCAGAACCAGTAGGTGATAGTAGTAAGGTTCTTTCTTTGTCTATCGCTGTTTGGATAGCATGAATTTGATAGTCCCGAGTTTCAATCTTCTCAGGTAACTTTAATTGATCAACGAAGTCTTGGACTTGTTCTTGAGTAATACCATTGCTTGTAGTGAAATCAGATTTGAGTGTAAACTCATAGTCATTGCGTTCGCAAAACTTAACCACATAATCCAGCAGACCAATGTAAATTGATTTTCTTACTTGGTCGTAAAGACGAACCTTACCGTCCCACAGTCTTGCTTTATATTGTGGGGTAAATCGTGCACCTGGATATTCATACGTAAAGAAGTCGGCAAGTTCCTGCTCGATGCTAGGATCGCCGAACACTCTCATGTATACTTCATCTAATTTCTCTATTGTTAACATCACATCCCAGCTAGGAATTTCTTCCATTCTACTGCAGTTTTAATCTGCCAGTCACGTGCCTTTATCTGACTCATCACTGACTCTAAAAAGTAAATCATTGTTTCAAGATAATCAATCTTCATCTTAATGGTAACAAGTTCTGTGTCACCAGAAAGAAATTCATCCATCTCGTTCTTAAGTGGTTTGACACCTTGCCATTGTTCCCACCCTAGATTAGTTAGTTCATCTCTAGATAGTTCTCCACGATACAAACGAAATTTATTCTTACGAAGCATTAGATAATCTGCTTGTAGTTTCGTGTGCTTGAGTTTAACCTGCACCAAGAGTTTTACATACTTGGCATGCAGCTTAGGAGTTTGTGTGGAGTTCTCACCGAGATAATTGTCATCAATGGCACAATCGATGTCCCATTGTTCTTGCAACTGTTCAATATTCATAATAACCTCAAAATTTATACACTACGATTATACCGTAGTTTTACAAAAAAGTCAAATTTGACTTACAAGAATTTATAGTATCCGTAACGGAAAGTAGCGTTACCAACGAGATATTGCACGTCAGTATTAGTTGATTGGAACATCACTGAGTCAATTGTAATTGGGAACATGTCATAGAACTGAACCTGTTGCGCAGTTGTATTGTTACCGTTTAGAATTGTAAGTGTTCCGTCAGAGTAGTTCTTTGCAAGTTCAGAGTAGTTTAAAGTATCTGCTGCAGTGAACGTAATGTATTGTTCATATGATTGAGGGAAACCTAAAGCGATAATCCAATTATAGATTGCTTTGTAGTTTGCCATGTTTGAGTCAACTAGGAATTGAACCTGTAGTTGATCATACGTTAATGTTTCACCTGGAATTGGTTGCACATTAAATGGGTTACCAAATTCTGGTGCACCAAGAGTAATACCTGGAATGTTTACTTGCTGACAAAAGAACGATAAGTTCGGCAGCTTGGAAACGCTGAACATAAAACCATTGGGTGACAATGGAGTAATGTTGTCAGGGATTGGACAGGAAATAGTAGTAGTAGCCATGTTATTATTTATCCAAATAAAAAAGAGGGATCCGAAGATCCCTCTTAAAGTACCGCTTCTATGTCGGCTTAATTAAAACCGACTTACCGATTACATTAGGTTAGTAACCTTAACACGACGGTAGTAGTAGTTAGCGTTAGCTGTCAAGTTGTCTTGACCGCTAGTGCCATCGTCCAAGTTAACGAATGGGTTAGCAACTAGACCGTAACGAGTCTTGAAGCCAATTTTTGGCTGGAAGCTGTTAGGATCAACTGCACGAACCATTTGTAGAGGTACGTATGGGCAATAGAAAAGACCAGCATCAAACGCTGATTGACCTTTGTAGCCAACAACGAAGAACTGAGTAGCAGACACGTTTGAAGTGTATGGGTCAACATATACTTTGTACTTGCCGTTTAGAACACCAGCGAAAGTAGTAGAAGTATCATCAACAGTCAAACCATTCTTGCCAGTTAGACCAGAAGAGTAGTCAAGTACACCAGCCATCGCTAGAGCAGACGCAACGTCAGCTGAAGTGATGATGATGTTACCACGACCACGACGAGTTTGTTGACCGATAGCATTGGCTTCACGTTCGATTTGGAACATTAGACCTTTGAATTTTTCAACAGACCAACGACCATTTGAGTCAGTGTCTAAGTCGAAAGTACCAGCAGTAGTAGTACCAACTTGAGCACCAGCTTTAGCTGTCTTGTAGATAGTACGGATAACTTCACGGTTGATTTCAGCAAGGATCTCAGTAGACAAGATGTTGCTTAGTTCGCCTTCAGCGTCAAGACCATGAACAGATTTCATATCTTGAGCTAATTCGATAGAGTATTCAGCCTTCAAAGCACGAGTCTTTGCAGTTACTGAAGTCTTTTCGATAGAGAAAGCCATTTCGCCGAAAGAACCGTCACCAGTACCACCTTGGCCAAGACGCTCACCATCAGCAGTTGCTAGACCAGAACCAGTAGTTTCAGAACCACCGAAGTCATAAGCACCAGAGTGAGTACCAGTACCAGAGTAGTCAGTATCAGCTTCGTTGAACAATGCTTCGTCAGAAGAACCCATTGAACCGTATTTGCTCTTCATAGCGAAGATCAAACCAGTAGGTTGAGTCATTGGCTGAACACCGCAAACGTCATAAGCGATCATTTGTGGCATTGCACGACGTACCAAGCTGATCAATACTGGATCGAACTTAGCGAAACCGCCAGTGTCACCGTATGAACCAACAGCGTTAGTTGGAGCAGCTTCGAAAAGTGCTTCTTGTTGCTTGCGCATTTCACGTTCTTGGTTTTCCAAAAGAACGGCAGTAACTTCCTTACGGTAGTTATCTTGAATAGCAGGTTGTGATTCGTGGTTAAGAATCGGTGCCCACTTTTCCATTAATTGTTGACGAGTTGTCATTTTGATTTTCCTTATTTATTTTTGTTGAGTGCTGACATATATGCAGACATCGCAGGGTCAACCTTAGCAGGTTTAGCTTCTTCTGTCAATACATCTACTGGAGCATCAGTAACTACAGATTCTACGATTGTAGTACCTTTTGATGTGAAATAATTTTCACGGATAGTCTTTACTTTGGTTTCGAATGATGTAGCATCTTCGAAAGAAAGTTCTTCAACTAGACCTAGGAACTTTTCAGTTTCTGTGTCAGTTAAACCTTCAGAGATAGACTTAACGATTTCAGTACGCTTGCTTTCAGCGATTTGCTTTGACATCTCAATGTTAGCAGCTACTTGTTCGTTTAGTTTTGCTTCTAGTTCTTCCATCTTAGCTTCCATTTCGCCAAGCACATCGAAGCGTTCTTCTGGAACATCGATATAGTGCTCTTCAAATAGAGACTTAAGACCAGATACGAAACCTTCTAGAATATCAGCTTTCATACCACGCTCAAGGGCAATTTCATTCTGTTTCATCCACTGCTCGGCAACATAGCCGAGGTATCCATCAACTTGCTCAACAAGACCCTCTACATTCTGTGCAATGCTCTCTTCGAGCTTTGCTTCGAATTCTTCTTCAATACGAGCAACTTCTTCATGAACACGAGTCATGACAGCTGCTTCAAAAATTGTTTCTGCTTTCTGACGGAATTCTTCAGAAAGTTCTTCGCCAGCCATAAGTGCATCAACGTCTTCCTTGACACCTTTAACTGCAGTACCCTTACGGATAGGTGCTTGGTCGCCAGAAACACTAGAAGCAGTAGCTGGGTTAGCAACTTTGCTTGTAGCATCTTCTGCTTCGTCTTGGTCTTCAACGTTGTTTTTAGCGTTGGCTGGGTTAGGTGTTTCACCACCATTTGGTACTGGGTGACCTTGGCGAATTACTGCTTTGTCGCCAGCAGCTGCGTTTTCAGTAGTAGACTTGCTACCACCTTCACTGCCGTGGACTTTTGATTCTGCCAAAATCTCAGCGATTTTTTGTTCGATTGACATCGTTTTCTCCTGTAACTGGATAGTTCTATTAAATTATTTATTATTTATCTGATTTTACTCAGGAATCTTTGGAAAGCGATAATCTTCGCTTCCTCGAGATTTTTAGATGAAGCCTTCTTGATGAAAGACTTAGCTTCATCAATATGTTTTTCCACAAACTTTCCATCAACAAAAACCCACTCAACACCCTCCATAATGCCTCTTACGTAAGCATCAGGTGCAGAGGGGTCAGCAACGATGTCAGCTGCAGTTGACAGCATAAAATCGTCCTGAACAACATTGATACCTTGCTCATTCATTTTTAGAGAGCCAAGTGCTCTTGAAGAAACTCCAAGATTAGCACCACCGTCAAGGAGACCTCGAGCGATGTTACCCATTGGTGTTTCCATAATCTTTGCTCTACCAATGTAGTTCGTACCCTCTTTACGAAGATCCACAATCATGTGTGAAACTCTGTCAAGATTAATACTTGGTGTGTCTGGATGTCCTAACTCACCGTAAGCACGGTTCATCTTAACACTCTCAGCCATATAGCGAGCAACTTCTTTGTCCATAATGGACTCTTCATACATACGCTTGTTACGGTTAACAAGGTTTGATTGAAGGAAGATACCTTCGATAAAGTATTCTTTTTTCTTACCTAGTTTTTCTTCAACGAAAAACTTAGTATCTGCAACTTCTTCTCTGATCAGTTTCATGGATTAGCTCCCAACTGCAGTTTGATCGTCAAACGCACCGTATACAGCAGTCTCAACTTTAGTAGACCAGCCAGCAACTTTACGTAAAACTAAAATACCAGTAACATCTTTTGCAGCACCGTTAGTGATAACGATGTCAGAAGTGTTGTCATTAGTTAGTGGGATACCCCATGCATTTAATTCAGCGTATGGAGCATTCTCAGGAGCGCAAGCAATAACAAGTTTGCTGTTGCGGTTAATAGTAACCTTTGATGCTAACTCGCCTGTGATTTGCCACTTAACGATATTAACCGTAGGAGTGCCACCAACAGTGAGTGCCTGAGTTGCAGCAGTTAAGTTGGCAATAGTAATAGTGCCAGACTCTGCAGCAGAGGATGCGAAGTGAATCACAGTCTCTTGGTTTGTATTCTTGACAGTAGTAAATGTCATTGCCATTTTATTATTCCTCTAATTTGCTAAGCACATGCATGAAATTGTCTTTACTCTCACGCATATACTCAATAATCTCTGTTTGATTCTGTAATAACTTATTTAGGCGATCTTGTGTTCGCTCATCAATCGTTACAATTGTATCATCGCCAAGAACATAGTGAAGTTTACCCTCAATTAAACGATCCAGTTTATTCAAAGCACGGATGTCTTGAACCACAGGGTCTACACTAAACATGTTGGAAGAAGCAAGTTGGATATAGTTTTCGATTAATGTATCGGTAACCTTAACGTCGTGATATTCTTTAATAATATTCGCAACAGTATGTTCTGATAGTTCCTCGTATGTTTGCTTTGAAACTTTTTCTTCTAATTGATGTGAAATGTAGTCGTGTTTAATGTATTGTCTTGCTTCTTCCAGAGTAGCAAATTGAGTTTCTAGACCATTGATAAGAACCTTACCGTCTTCAGTCTTTTCAATAAGCTGACGGTAGCTTCTGATGCTTTCAACAACACCAGATTTCTTTAACGATTTAGTAAATTCGTAGTATAGCATTAGTTCTTTTCGATTTCGATAACTTGTGGCTCTTCAGCTTTAGGTTGTTCAACCACTGGCTGTTTGTTTTGTTGGGTGAACACGTTGGAAGTTAATCCACTAGAGTTCATCGCCTTAAGTGCTTGATCTAATAACGAATCAGACATTTTCTGTTTCTTGTTCAGAAGTTTCGAATTCAACTTCTGGTTGTTCTTGTGTGGCATTGAACATGCTTTGTGCAACTGCTTGACGCATATCGTCCATTCTTGCAGTTAATTTTTCTGCCATGGCAGCACCAAAAGCTGTTTCTGTTTCAACGGCATCGCCAGCAGCAATTGCATGGACTAAATTTTGTACGGCTTCACTCATAATATCTCCTTAGTTTGGCCAGCCAGATTTCTTCTCTGACTTGGCTTTAGTTTGTTTTGCGTCTTGACCAGAGTCTTGAGCAGGTTGTGTGTCTTGTTCAGCTTGCTGATCTTGTTGACCAGAGTCTTGAGCAGGTTGTGCTGCAGCTTGTTGTTGCATCTGTTGCTGTTGCATTTCTGCTTGAGCGTCCATTGCTGGTTGTTGCATAGCAGCTTGGATTTGACCTTGCTGTTCAGCTTGTTGGATTGAAAGTTCTTGTTCACCGTCAATTTGTTTTTCGATCTCTTTGATTTGTTTATCATCAAGACGTAGAACATTTCTACGAACCCACTCTTGTGAGTAGTATTTACCAACGTATGGATCAAGTAACTGCAACATTGAAAGTCTTTGTTGCATAATTTCAGAATCTTTTAACTCTGAGTAATGATTGTCTTCAAGATAGTCATACTTGATTAGAGGACGAATATCATCCCAGTCGTCTGGAGTGATAACACCTTTAGCAATAAGTTGAACTCTTAAAGCATTACTAAACAGAGCATTAAACTTCTTACGAAGTCTAACGATAAACTTATTAAACTTAACCTCGTCACGACTAATTTCAGTAGAACGACCAATTGAGAAACCTTGTTGCTGTTGCAAACGGCTAACTGGAACATTCAATGCGTGATATAGTTTACCTTGGAAGTATTCAATGTCTTGGATCTCGCCAAGATTTTGTCCACCTGGAAGTGTAGTAATTTCAGTACCCTTACCACCTTCACGACGAGGCATCCAGAAATCTTCCATCATAGAAAGATGACGACGATCGTCACGAGTCTCACCAGTAGTTGCATCATAAACAATCTTGTTACGGAACTTGTTCATAATATCGGAAACGTATTGTTCCGCTTTCAACTTAGGCAAGTTACCAACGTCAACGTAGAAAATGCGACGTTCAGGTGCTCGGCTAATACGATAGATGACAAGGGAATCCTCAATCATCTTTAATTGGTTTACTGGTTTGATAGCCTTATGAAGATAAGACATCGCCATGCCAGTATTTGGATCAGTGAAGCCAGACGGCACATAGATTACTGAATCCAAACCGAGTTTAACACCATGTGTCGTTTGCTCGGTAATACCTTTGTCGTTGTAAAGATAGTATTCTTCGATCTCTTTAACAACTTCAACACCTTGTGGTGTTCGTTCTTTTTTAATGTTCTTAATGCGACGAATTTTACGAGGGTCAATGTAGCGTAGTTCTACAATACCTTTCTTCATATTCGCTTCATCAATAAGGATTTGATAATATAACCTTCCGTCAATATACCATGAGCGGAAAGTTTCATGTGCTCTATCGTCAAACTTTAATATACGGAGTACATTATCAAATTCTTCTCGAATTTTTTTCTTGATTGGTTCTGATACTTTGACTTCGTCAAGTACGATTTCAACTGATGATTTTTCTTCATCAGCAACGATTGCTTCATTGACAATATCTTCGATTGCACCATCGCAGTCGCTGTATTGTGCGACTTCACGATAACGACGGATTAGGTCGTTTTCGTTTTTAATCGTGCCTTCTAGATCCATGACCATACCGTAGTAACCACCAGCATTTACGCCAGTGTTTACTACAGTTGCGCCAGTTTCGTGCGGAGAAGGAGGAACTACGCTTGGTAGCTGTTCCTCTTTCTTGCGTTGAATTTCAAATCCAAAAATCTGCATTATGTAGTAACCTTAGTTAATATTATAGAGGGAATGAACCAACTGGTGTGTCGATAGAAACATTGACACCAAATCCAGCAGCAGCCCCAGTATTCGAAGTGAAGAAGTTGTAAGTAAATTCTACATCGAATTGTTCAATAGCATTTTGTTGTTCGTAATCAAGACCGATAGCAGAGATATTAGTTGGGAAAGCATCCACAAACTTATATGTCTTGATAGTTGCACCGTTACGGTCTAGTTGGTGAACTTGTAAGTCTACTTGGTAATCAGTTGGGTTAGTACGACCATTGGTAGTATTATAGTTCTGAATACCAGATTGCCACTGTTCCAACGCATTACGGATGTTGAAAGTAGTGTCGTTGTAAATTGATACAGTCCATGGTTGGAAAGTACGCTCACCAGCAAAGTTAATTGGACGACCACGATACAAAACTGGTAGAGTTTCGATAGTGGAAGCAGGTAGTTGAGCAGCTTTACACAAGAACTGTGCACGTTGACCAGCTACTACGCCAAGAGTAACATATGATGGGAATGTAAGTTCAACACGGAATTGATTGGGACGAGCACCGCCACCAATCATCTGTGATTTGAAATCAGCAATATTTGCCATTTAATTCTCCTTGTGTTCTTTCTTTATTTATCTGTTATAATGGAGGAGACTTTCGTCTCCCCCTATCTTAATTAAGCACCAACTTCACTGAAGTTAATTCCAGTACGAGCAGCCACAAAGTTAAGAGTGATAAAGTTGATAGAACGATTAGGTTTAACGAAGATATCAGCAATGAATTCATTGCGATCGATAACTTCACCAGTGTTGTTAGACTCATCGCACTTAACAACGAAATCAGTAATACCACGACGACCCTGAACATCACGTAGGAATGGCTCTACCAAGTTCTTGAATTGAGCACGAGTGAAACCATCGTTGAACTCGAACAACTGGAACTTAGCAGCAGTAGCAATTGCCTTTTCCATAACGATGAATAGACGACGCACGTTGATACGATCAAACGCACTTGGCTTAGCCAATAGAGTCTTGTCACCGAATAGAACAGTACCTTCTCCTGGGAATGTTACAACTGGGTTTACGCCAGATTTGTAAAGCATGTCACGTTGAGTCTTGTTTGGATTGAATGCTAGGCGAACTACGTTCTTGATTTGACCACGATTCAAACCAGATGGGCTCCACCATGGATCGTTAGTGTAGTCAGTACGAGCACATAGACCAGCAACGTCACCGTTCAATGGAACCCAACGGTACTTGTCGCTGTAACGGTCGTATTGGTACTTGAAGCCAGAGTCAAGCACAGCGTAAGAGCTAGATGGCAATGCGTTACGGTAAGCAACGATTTCAGTAGTAGCATCAGAACCAGCACCGATGATGATATCACCAGAAGTAGTATTTTGTGGAGATGCAAACACAACGCAGTCTAGACGTTCTTCAGCTACGTTATTGATAACGTAAGAAGCAACACCAGCAGAAACTTTACCTAGTGGCAACAAGCTAATGTCGTATTGACCATCGTCACGGTAGATATCCCATGCAGTTTCCAATTGACCATCAGTCAATGTAAGAGCATCAACACCACCAGACAATGAACGAACCAAAGCAGTAGCCAAAGACTTGTATGCAGTTGCACCAGAAGCAGTACCCCAAGCAGCGCCAGAAGTAGAGATAACTGGGTGGTCAGTCCACCATAGGTACTTAGATTGAGAGTTCACAACATTCTTGTAGTAGTTGTTAGAACCATCAGTCTTCTTAGCATCAGATGCCTTAGAAACGTATGCGAACTTTTCTAGAACAGCATTTTGGATACCAGTCCATGCACCATCTTCGTCAAGAACGATAACGAGCAATACAACAGCAGAACCACCAACAGAAGCAGCGTAAGCAGAAGTTCCTGGAGCAGAATCAAACTCAGCCTTGTATGTCCAAGTAGCGAAAGATGCGCTATCAGCCATAGAAACTTTTAGAGAGTTACCCAATGCACCTGGATATTTGGCAGCAAACTCACCAACCAAACCAGCGCCATTAACGTAGGTGTCAAGGTAGCTTTGTAGGTTG
>ERZ1034363.248-NODE-248-length-38732-cov-4.288553_pt1 | contig 38732 bp, 36 predicted proteins | sample MGYA00520616_ERZ1034363 | MGnify/ENA primary metagenome ERZ1034363 (study PRJEB33736, sample SAMEA104284506) | Azolla filiculoides | biome: Urban; feature: Water surface; material: Ditch water | place: Netherlands | collected 2015-10-28 | depth 0-0.1 m ... | reverse complement strand
CTGGCACTACACCGCCAGCCACGCCGTCACCCAGGCCGAGCTCGACGCCGGCACCGCCATCGTCAACACCGCCACCGTCAGCGGCACTAACGCCACCTCCGATGACGACGACGCCAGCGTGGACGTCAGCCAGACCAAGCGGCTGCACCTCGAGAAGGACGCCAGCGTGCCCGGCGGCAGCGCCGACACGGTCGGCGAGCTCATCAGCTACACCCTGGCCGTCACCAACCAGGGCAACGCCGCCATCGCCGACGTCACGGTCAGCGATGCCTTCACCGCCGACGAGGCCCCCGTGCTCGTGGGCGGCTTCAACAGCGGCGACACCGACACCGACGGCCTGCTCGACGTCTCCGAGACCTGGCACTACACCGCCAGCCACGCCGTCACCCAGGCCGAGCTCGACGCCGGCACCGCCATCGTCAACACCGCCACCGCCAGCGGCACCCACGCCACCTCCGATGACGACGACGCCAGCGTCGACGTCAGCCAGATCCCGGGGATTGACATCACCAAGTACGTCTCCGTCGACGGCGGAAAATCCTGGTCTGATGCCAACTCGGCTTCGGGTGCCCCGATCCTGGTGAGCGGCGAAGGCGATCCACAATACAAATTCGTCGTGACGAACACCGGCAATATCACCTTGAACAACGTGGTGCTGTCAGATCTCGATCACAACACTGGGCTTGAGGTCGATCTGAATGGGTCCGACGCAGGTACCGACCTGATAATTGATTCGCTAGGGGTTACCGCTTCCGCAGAAATCCTTCTGACATCGGTAGCTTGGCGTACAGGATCGAACCATGACACCGCCACGGCGACCTGGGCCAGCAATCCCTTGGTCAGCGACAGCGATGACGCCTACTACACAGGACAATCGGTATTGGAGCCCGGTACTGGCGTTCAATTCAATTTCCCGAACGGCCTGTCCGCAGCAGAGGCCGCCATCCAGGTCAAACTTCAGGGTACGGGCTTCAGCTTGCAATCCAAGGCCTACATGATGTGGGACTTCTTCACCTCAGACATGAGCAAGGCAAGGATAGACACCGCCCTGAGCTCGCTCTCCAGTGGCTACCCGGACCTGAAGGCCTCGGCCACTCTCGTCTGGCAGGGAACGCCCGGCAGCACCGACGCCGACAATGCCATCTACCGCATCTACGTCGCCAACGAAACGGACCATGCCGTCGCATTGCAGAACAACACCAACATCGTCAACTACACCTTCATCGGCGACTCCAATGACAAGAAACTGCTCGACCTGATCAACAGTGACCCGTTGAATGCCGTCAGCAACAACATGACCAACATCGAGAATGCCGTCCTGAACAAGAATCCGAACGGATTTGTCGTCAATCCCGGCGGGTCTTCAACCAGCTGGAATGGCACTGATTCAACCGACAAGGTATGGGCCAGCCCACAACCCAACGGGAGTGCCACCGACGAGGCTCCGGTCAACTATGACAGCGGAAACGGCAACGATGCGATCTATGGCCGCAACAACACGGGAACCGAAACAACCTCAGGAAGCAGCGGCAACGATCTGTTGGTGGGGCGTGCCGGCACGGACCTGCTGCATGGGGGAGATGGCAACGACTGGTTGTACGGCTCATTGAGTTCAGACACGATCTACGGCGATTCCGGCAATGATCGACTGTTCGGCGCCTATGGCCACGACTACCTAACCGGCGGCACAGGCAAGGATGTCTTCCTGGCACGCGTCGGCGATTTCGACACTGTCACAGATTTCAAATATGACACTGGCGCGCCAGACGAGAACGACATGGTCTATGTCTGGTGGGAAACGCGGGACAATGTTGCCGTTCTGAATCCCGATGCGGCGGATGGCAAACCTCTTCAGTCCACCGACGCTGACGGTGTGATCCACGCCTCCTACACCGCAAGCGGGGTCGAGTTTCTACATATGTCCTATGACGCTCGCAACGGTTATATCTACGTCAACGGGTCTGTGGTCATGGAATTACTGGATGGCTTCGGTGCTCATCCCCTGCTGCCGGCCGAGCTGATCGGCATCAGCGACGCCGGTGCGGCTGACAACCCCCTGCCAGGCATCTTCATCACCTGAGCCACGATCGCCGGTCGTCTTGCCCAGTGACGGGCAAGCCAGCAAAGCCCCTTCCAGCATGGTACGGAAGGGGCTCTTCGTTTTTAGGTCTGGGCTGCCAGCAAGTTCAGACCCAGCGCAGCACCCGGTTCGGCTTGAAGCCGAAGCTCGCGTCCTTGCCCTTGCGACCGCGCGGCGCGCGCGCGTTATTCAGGCTGCGGATCTCGAGCGTCTCGTCGCGCAGCTTGCCGCCACGGCCCACGCCCTCGATGCGCACGCTGCGGACATAGGCCGCCGCGCCCGCCAGGCTGTCGTCCTCCAGGGCCAGCAGCTGCAGCCCGCGCCCGCCCTTGGGCTGGTGCTTGAGCTCGGCCAGCTCGAAGGTCAGGATGCGACCGGCTTGCGAGACACAGCAGACATGACTGGCCGCCAGCGCACCGCTGGAAGCAGCTTCTGCGCCCTCGCCCGGCAGGGGTGCCAGCACGCTGCCGTCCTGGCCCGCCAGCCGCATCGCGCCGCCGCCCTGCACCAGCGAGGGCGCGCACAGGCTCTCGCCCTCGGCCAGCGTGATGAAGGCCTTGCCGCCCTTGTTGCGCGCGACCAGGTCCTCGACCCGGGCCAGCAGGCCGTAGCCACCCGAGCCGCTCAGCAGCAGGGTCGCTCCAGGGGGCCCGGCGAAATAATGCACCGGCTGGGTGCCGGCCTCGAGCTCGATCAGGGTCGTGATCGGCTGGCCGTCGCCACGCGCACCCGGCAGTCCGGCCACCGGCACCGAATAGACGCGCCCGTTGCTGCCGAACACGATCAGCTGGTCGACCGTGCGGCACTCGAAAGTGCCGTGCAGGCCGTCACCAGCCTTGAAGGCGAAGCCGCCGGCCTCGTGGCCATGGCCGGTGCGCGCGCGCACCCAGCCCTTGCTCGAGACCACCACCGTGACCGGCTCGTCGACCACCTTGATTTCGGCCACCGCCTTCTTCTCGGCCTGGATCAGCGTGCGGCGCAAGTCGCCAAAGGTCTTGGCGTCGGCCTCGACCTCCTTGATCATCAGCCGCTTCAGGCTGTTCGGATTGGCCAGGATGTCCTCGAGCTTGCCCTGCTCGGCACGCAGCTCGGACAGTTCCTGCTCGATCTTGATCGCCTCCAGCCGCGCCAGCTGACGCAAGCGGATCTCGAGGATGTCGTCGGCCTGGCGCTCGCTGAGGCGGAAGCGCTCGATCAGCGCGGCTTTCGGCTCGTCGCTGTGGCGGATCAGCGCAATCACCTCGTCGATGTTGAGCAGCACCAGCTGCCGGCCCTCGAGGATATGGATCCGTTCGAGCACCTTGTGCAACTTGTGCCGGGTGCGGCGCGTGATCGTGGCCTGGCGGAACTCGACCCATTCGGCCAGCATCTGGCGCAGCGACTTCTGCACCGGCTTGCCGTCAAGCCCGACCAGGGTCAGGTTGATCGGCGCCGAGGTCTCGAGGCTGGTGTGCGCCAGCAGCGCGGTGCTGAGCTCCTGCTGCTCGACCGTGCGGCTCTTGGGCTCGAACACCAGCCGCACCGCAGCGTCCTTGCTCGACTCGTCGCGCACGCCATCGAGCACCGCCAGCAGCGAGGCCTTGAGCTGGGTCTGCTCCTGCGTCAGCGCCTTCTTGCCGGCCTTGACCTTGGGGTTGGTCAGCTCCTCGATCTCCTCCAGCACCTTCTGCGAACTGACGCCGGGCGGCAGTTCGGTCACGACCAGCTGCCACTGGCCACGGGCCAGGTCCTCGATCTTCCAGCGCGCGCGCACCTTGAGGCTGCCGCGCCCGCCGCGATAGGCCTCGGCGATGTCGGCGGCACTGCTGATGATCTGGCCGCCACCGGGGTAGTCGGGACCCGGGATCAGCGCGAACAGTTCGGCCTCGGCGAGCTGCGGATTCTTGATCAGCGCGACACAGGCGGTCGCGATCTCGCGCAGGTTGTGGCTCGGGATCTCGGTCGCCATGCCGACCGCGATGCCGCTGGCGCCGTTGAGCAGCGAGAACGGCAGCCGCGCCGGCAGCTGTTTCGGCTCCTGGGTACTGCCGTCGTAGTTGGGAATGAAGTCGACCGTGCCGAGGTCGATCTCGTCGAGCAGCAGGCCGGTGATCCTGGACAGGCGCGCTTCGGTGTAGCGCATGGCGGCGGCGCCGTCGCCGTCGCGGGAGCCAAAGTTGCCCTGGCCATCGATCAGCGGGTAGCGCAGCGCGAAGTCCTGCGCCATGCGCACCAGCGCGTCATAGGCGGCGCTGTCGCCATGCGGGTGATAGCGGCCCAGCACGTCGCCGACCACGCGGGCGCTCTTGACCGGCTTGGCCGGGGTGTTGTTGTTGGCGCCGCCATAGCCCAGGCCCATGCGCTGCATCGCGTACAGGATGCGGCGCTGGACCGGCTTCTGGCCGTCGCAGACATCGGGCAGCGCACGCCCCTTGACCACGCTGAGTGCGTACTCGAGGTAGGCGCGCTGGGCGTAGGCCGCCAGGCTGTCGGGGTCGCCCGTGGCGGGCTTGAGATCGAGGATTTCTTCGGTCATGGGGTCGCTATCGTAGCGCCTCGGAGTCGGGCTCTGCGCCGAGGCGGATGCCACACAGGTTTCAGCAGAAACAGAAAACCCAGAACCGGCCAATCAATGTCCATTTTTGTGCTGAAATGCACCGTTATTGTGCGCAATAAGAATAAGCCTCCAAAATACCCAAGATCGAATCGAGAAAAAATCCACGCCATACCGCTGGATTACATTTAACCATTCCCGCCGGCGGTCTTTCACCACTGCCGAAGACAAAAAAATCCATTTTTACCCAGTCCAACAGGATTCAGATCATGCGCTCCCTCACCCCTTCCGGCCAGCAGGCCATCCATCAGATCGCGCAGCGCCACGGCTTCAGCGTCGAGGCCGTGACGGCCATGCTCGACGCGGTCATCAACGGCAACGGCAGCATGGCGCAATTCAGCCATCCCGAATTCGGCGGCTCGGGCCAGTGGATGTCGGGCGGCATGACCATGCTGTCCGACATGTTCAACAACTACCTGAAGGACCGGGTCGACAAGCTGTGCGCCGACCTGGCCGTGCTGGTCTCGAACCAGACCGACCTGATCCAGCGCGGCAGCTCGCAGGCGCAGGGCCAGGACGGCGCCAGCCTGTTCGTGCCAGCAGGCCCGGACTGGTGGGGGCCGGAGCTGCGCTGGCCCGACAGCAGCGGCGCGCAGAACGGCGTGCGCTATGCCTATTTCTCGCAGGCGCACCGGCTCGCGATCGAGGTCAACGGCCAGGTCACGATCTACGACACGCAAGACCATCAGATCGGAGGCGTCTCGCAGCAGCAGGGCTATGGTGGCTCGCTGAGCTTCAGCAGCCAGTACGGCCAGATCGACGTCAACTGCCTGCCAGTGCTCAGCATCGATGGCCAGACACAGGCGGCGCCAGCACCGCAACCGCAACCGCAACCGCAACCGCAACCGCAACCGCAACCGCAGATTACCAGCGGCTTCGGTGCCTCGCCGCCGACACCCGTACAGCCGATCGCGACTGCGACTGATATTTTCATGCTGATCGAACGGCTATCCGAATTGCACCAGCGCGGCTTGCTGAGCGATCTCGAATACGGCAGCAAGAAAGCCGAATTGTTGTCTCGGCTCTGACGCCATATTCATCAGAACGCAAAAAGATTGGCATCTGGCGCGAATATTGCTCCGCCCTCGGCCATTCCTCCATTGCCAAACTTCTGATATGCCAGACCTCAATTCCTCGTCCCGCACGATTTTCTGCGGCAATCTGGGCTATCGGTTCGATGCCGATCAGGTCGAACTGCAGGCCGATATCGCGGGTCCCTGCGGCTGGTCAAACCAGGGCCAATGGGCCCTGCAGCTCTGGGCCGACGAAACTGTCAAGGTCGCCGAACTGCCGATCGACCGACCCGAGCCCGATCAGCAAGGCCTGCTCAGGGTCAGCGGCGTCGCACCCGCACAACCACCAGCCGGCGACGACTTCCATCGCATGAGCCTCAAGCTGGTATCGGGTCAGCCGGGCTACTACGCCGAGCTGCACGACCAGCAGACCTTCGGGCTGCTGCAAAGCTTCGCCCAGCCCCGCCTGGCCGGAACGGTAGCGGGCCACTGGAGCGACGAGGGCCTGACGATTGAAGTCGAGTCGATCAGGAATCCGCGTGCCCCCGGCAACCTCAGCGGCACGCTGGCGCTCGAACTCTGGGCGCTCGATGCTCCCTACGCGGGCGCCAGCTGGTCCGGCACACCGGTGGCCAGCCTGGTGATCGGCTGCCTCGATGGTCAGGCCAGCCTGGAACGCAACCGCTTTGTCGTGCACGCAGCGCCCTGCCCCGCAGACAGCGAACTCACGCTGATGCTGCGCGAATGGACAAACACCGGCTATGTCACGCGCGACTACCGCCTGCTCGAGCAGCCAGCCCAGGCAGTCGCCACCGCCCCCACTGCGGTCGAGAGCGAAGCGGCACAGACCCGGCAACTGCCATCGGCCAAAGCCCAGGCCAGCGCCCAGCGGGTCTCGATCAACCGCGCCAGCGCCGCCAGGATCAGCTCACTCAAGGGCATCAGTGACAAGGTCGCCGCGTCGATCGTTGCGCACCGCCCCTACCGCTCGCTCGACGATCTGCTGCGGGCCAAGGGCATAGGCATCAAACGGCTCGAGCAACTGCGCGCGCAACTCGAGCTCTGAGGCAGCAGAACTGAGCCGGTTCTACCCATGTCGCAGGCAGGAGCCGGTGACAGGCCAGCGTAACGCCTTCAGCAGAAAGCAGCTGCATGTACTGCCCCGGTAACCGCTTCCCCCTTAACCCCGTTCTTTTTACGCCAACCACCCCCCCATGGGGGTGTTTGGGGGGCGGGGGAACCCTTTTTTTTGTACCCCCCGCATGAGGTGGCCGCCGGCCCGGCTCACGCCGCAACGCCAGCAAAGCATCGGCGTCAGAGAAGATCAGACGTCGATCTCGACCTCGTCGCCGTGCAGCTCCATCAGCTCGCGCCGCGCCGCCGCCTCGCCCTTGCCCATCAGCTGGGTGATGATGCCCTCGGTCGCGGCAAAGCTCAGCCCCCCCAGCTGCACCGGCAACAGACGGCGCGTGTCGGGGTTCAGCGTCGTGTCCCAGAGCTGCTCGGCGTTCATCTCGCCCAGGCCCTTGAAGCGGCTGATCTGGCATTTGTCGCGCGCCACGCCATCCTTGGCGCATTTGTCCAGGATCGCGCTCAGCTCGCCTTCGTCGAGCGCGTAGGCTTTGGTCGCCGGCTTCTTGCCGCGCGCGGGCACATCGACCCGGAACAGCGGCGGCCGTGCCACGTAGACATGACCGGCCTCGACCAGCTTGGGGAAATGGCGGAAGAACAGCGTCAGCAGCAGCACCTGAATATGCGAGCCGTCTACATCGGCATCCGACAGGATGCAGACCTTGCCATAGCGCAGCCCGCTCAGGTCAGGCGCATCGAGCGGACCATGCGGATCGACGCCGATCGCGACCGCGATGTCGTGGATCTCGGTGTTGGCGAACAGCCGGTCGCGCTCGACCTCCCAGGTGTTGAGCACCTTGCCGCGCAGCGGCAGCACGGCCTGGGTTTCCTTGTCGCGGCCCTGCTTGGCTGAGCCGCCGGCCGAGTCACCCTCGACGAGGAAGACTTCGTTGCGGGCTATGTCATCCGATTCGCAATCGGTCAGCTTGCCGGGCAGGGTGGCGATGCCGGAAGATTTCTTCTTCTCGACTTTCTGCGTCGATTTCATGCGGTTTTGCGCCGCCTTGACGGCCAGTTCGGCGATTTTCTTGCCGAAATCGGCGTGGCTGTTCAGCCACAATTCAAACGGGTCGCGGACCATCTGGGAGACGAGCTTGTAGGCGTCGCGGCTGGTCAGTTTTTCCTTGGTCTGGCCCTGGAACTGCGGATCGAGCACCTTGGCCGAGAGCAGGTAGGTCATCCGGCCGCAGACGTCTTCCTGCGCCAGCTTGACCTTGGCTGGCAGGATGGCGTGATGTTCGGCAAAAGTCTTGATCGCCTCGAAGACGCCGGCCTTGAGGCCCGCTTCGTGGGTGCCGCCGTCCAGCGTCGGGATCAGGTTGACGTAGCTTTCCGGCTTGCCGCCGCCTTCCTCGAACCAGGCGAGGGCCCAGGTGGCGCCTTCGCCGACGGAAAAGCCGTTGGCCGTTTCGACATGTTTCTCGCCGACGAAAATCGGCGCGACAGGCGTGCCGACCATCATTTCATTGAGGTAATCGGCCATGCCGTTCTGGTAGCACCAGGTTTTCTTTTCCTGACCTTCGATATCCAGTTCGACCGTGACATTGGGCATGAGCACCGCTTTCGAGCGTAGCAGGTGCTCGAGTTGGGCCAGGTTGATCTTGGGCGAATCGAAATATTTGGGATCGGGCTGGATACGCACGGTCGTCCCGGTATTGCGCTGGCCGCAGTCGCCGATGCGCGAGAGCGGCTCGGTGACGAAGCCGGCACCGAACGCGATGTGATGGATGCCGCCGCCGCGCTTTATTTCGACCTCAAGGCGAATCGACAGGGCGTTGGTCACCGAAACGCCGACGCCGTGCAGGCCGCCCGAGAAGCGGTAGGCATTGCCCGATTCCTTCTTGTTGAACTTGCCCCCGGCATGCAGCTTGCAAAACACCAGTTCGACCGCCGGGCGGCCTTCTTCCGGATGCATTTCGACCGGAATGCCACGCCCGTTGTCGCTGACTTCGATGACCCCATCGGCGCGAACCAGTACCGCGATTTTCTTGGCGTAGCCAGCCAGCGCCTCGTCGGCCGAGTTATCGATGACTTCCTGAACGATGTGCGTCGGGCAGGTCGTCCGGGTATACATGCCCGGACGTTCCTTGACGGGTTCAAGGTCTTTCAGGACGCGGATGGATGAGGCGGAGTATTCGGACATGGCTTTTCAGAAATACGGATGATTTTCACAGGCAGTCGCGGCGGACGCCCAAAACCGGTGGATTCTACCTTGCCGCGCGCACACATTCACGATCAGCGCGCATGGTGATTTCCCGGGCGGCAGAATTGCCATAAAATATGCCATTTACATGGTCCGCCAAATGCGCAGCCACCTTGGCTTCACCCTCATCGAACTTGTCGTCTCGTTCGTCATCATCGGCATACTGGCCATAGCCGTTCTGCCGCTCTACACGCACATGCAGCGGGATGCCCGGATCGCGGCAGTCAATGGCCTGCAGGGGGCCGTTCGCTCGGCTGATGCGCTCGTCGCTGCGGCGGTGATCGCCAAAGGGCTGAATCGTCAATCCGGTTCAGGCACGGTCTATCCCAATGGCTCTGCGCTGGCCGGCGACAGCACGGCGATCCGCATCTATGGTGGCCATCCGGATTCGCAACTGGACGGTATCGGAAATGCCCTGCAGGGCGCCAGAATCGGCTTCGGCCATGGCCGAAACAACGCGAGCGTTACCGTGATATACGGCGCATTTACCGTGCGCTGGTCGCCCAATAACGTCAGGTGGGAATATACCAGCGCGCCCACCCCCGCCGCGTGCATGGTCAGCTACAGCAATGACGGCAACGCCGTATCAATTGCCTCAACGGTTTCCGGTTGCTAGGGGCGCGGCCCGCCTGGCGATTTTCCCGTGGTTCGGGTTGAATTTCTGGCCTGGGTGTCGGTCTGATATCGACCAACATGCGTGAATGATTTCGCGGTCCGCAGCGCTGGTCGGCATGGCATAATCTAATCTGCCTCATGGATATTCGAGGAACAGTTCATGGAAAATAAAATGTCAGACGCCCAAAAACAGCAACGCCAGTCCGAGCGTCGCGTCAGCACGAATATCGAGCCCCCCCCGTACGAAACCCGCGACGGCGAGATGAGCACTGACCGTCGTTCGACCTTCGATCGCCGGGCAACCTGGATCCGCGAGTTCTCACTGGAGACATCTTCCGGTCAGGAATCCTGACGTGGCAGGCGCCAGCCTGCTCGTCCTGATCGACGATATTGCTGCGATTCTCGACGATGTCGCGGTGCTGACCAAGGTGGCGGCCAAGAAAACGGCCGGTGTCCTGGGTGATGACCTGGCGCTCAATGCGCAACAGGTAGCCGGTGTCGCAGCCGAACGCGAGTTGCCGGTCGTCTGGGCCGTCTGTGTCGGCTCGTTGAAAAACAAATTGATTCTGGTGCCGGCCGCGCTGGCCATCAGCGCCTTCGTGCCTTGGGCGGTGACGCCCCTGCTCATGATCGGCGGCATCTATCTCTGTCTGGAAGGCGTCGAGAAGCTGGCGCATCCCTGGCTGCACAGCGAGGCCGAGGACGCCGCCCACCATGCCGGGGAATTGGCTGCCGTGGCTGATGAAAGCATTGATCTGGCGGTATTCGAGGCCGAAAAAATCAAGGGTGCGATCCGTACGGATTTCGTGCTGTCGGCTGAAATCATCGTCATCGCCCTGGGCACCGTCGCGACGCAGCCATTCTCGACACAAGTGAGCGTGCTGGCGGGGATAGGGCTGATCATGACGGTTGGTGTTTACGGCATCGTCGCCGGTATCGTCAAAATGGACGATGTGGGCGCCTGGTTGCTGTTGAATGGCCGCGGAATAATGAAACTCATCGGTAAAGGGCTGCTGCTGGCTGCGCCAAAACTGATGAAGACATTGACCATCGTCGGTACCGCAGCCATGTTCCTGGTCGGCGGCGGCATTCTGTCGCATGGCTTCCCGCCTGTACATCATGGTATCGAGTTGCTGGCCAATATGGCCGGGAGTCTGAGCGGGCTCATCTCGATGTTGCTCGATGCCGTGCTTGGCATCGTCGCCGGCGCCGTAGCCTTGCTCGGCATGCTGGCGCTCTCGTTGCTTCGTGGAAAGCTCAGGCGCGTCGCGGCATAGGCGGCTTGGCTTGCTGGTCTGACCAGAACTGTCGGGCTTGATCGGCGGTGATGCGTCCGGCTTTGATACCGCTATGCAACGCCTTGTCGGCATCCGCATGACGGCCGTAAATGACAAAAACTTCGGCTTCGACCAGCGGGCAAATTTCTTCCTCGTAGGCGAATAGTGCCGATTCATCCGGCTGTGAAAAAACCGAGGAGGTGACCTGCGCCTGGCCGGCTTGGGCCGATTTCATCTTTCTGAAAAATGGCATCAGGACGGATAGGCTGATGTGTCGAATCAGGCCGCTGGCCTGGAAAATGCTGTTGGTCTTGTCTGTCATGTTGCTCCAGTCTTGGCAAGGTTTTGCTGAATCACGAAATGCGCTGAATGCAGATGACCTTCAACCAGTGCCGCCCAGCCCACCTTTGAACTGCGGCGTCTTTTGGGCGGTACTCGCGGAGTTTGTGGCAGGTAGAGATGGTTTCAGCATGGGATGGCCCTCTTAGGCGATTAGTCCCATTAGCTAATGCAAGTAGCGGGCCACCATGTATATTGTTGATTATTAACAATATTATATTTTGCGCGCCACCGGGCGTGTCGCCGGGTAGCGACAGCATTGCACTTCATCCCGGTAGATCAACGGTTTTACCGGGGATTTGCATTGTCTCTAATTAGCGACAGCTAATAGAGTCGCTGCTCAGTCCTTCTTGAGCAGCGATTGCAGTGCGGCAAAAGGGTTATGCGTGGCGCCACCGCCGCGTTTCGTGCTGGTGTCGGTATAACCGCGGTCGGCCTCGATCTGTTTCTGGTGCTCGTTATCGTGGCAATACAGGCAGAGCAGTTCCCAGTTGCTGCCGTCGTTCGGGTTGTTGTCGTGGTTGTGGTCGCGATGGTGCACGGTGAGTTCGCGCAGATTGGCCGTGGTGAATTCGCGGGCGCAGCGGCCGCAGATCCATGGGTAAATCTTCAGGGCACGTTCGCGGTAGCCCTCGGCGCGGCTATCGGCGGCCTTGCGGGCATCGAGGACGACCTGGTCGAGGCGGCTGTGGTTGATGGTTTTCATGGTTCGCTCCGGTGTTTTCGCGATTTTACGTCGCAGCCCCTAAAATGTGTCTTTGCCATCGACTAAGCACCCACCATGCCGCGCATCAAGATTGATCTGCCCGAATCATTTTCGTTCTCGACTGAAATGCCCATCTATATCGGTCACATCAACTATGGCAATCATCTCGACAACGCCCAGTTGATCTCGCTGGTTTCCGAGGCGCGGGTGCGCTACTTCAAGTCGCTCGGCTATACCGAACTGAATATCGAGGGGGTTGGGATTGTCGTCGCCGATGTGGCGGCGCAATACCGGTCGGAAGCCTTCCATGGCGAGACGCTGATCATCGAGATGGGCGCCAACGATTTCAACAAATATGGCTGCGACCTCGTCTGGCGACTCAGCGACAAGGCAAGCGGCCGCGAAGTGGCACGCGGCAAGCATGGCATCATGTTCTTCGACTACAGCGTTCGCAAGGCTACTTCGGTGCCGCCGGCCTTTGTCGCCAGAGCCGGCGCCTGATGATTCCGATCCGCTACGTCGAGCCGGTTTTCCGCCCGCCGAGCGAAGCAGAATCGCTGATCCTGCCGGTCACCGACGGCTGTTCGTGGAACAAATGCACGTTCTGCGAAATGTATACCGCGCCGCAAAAGAAATTCCAGGCGCGCGGCGAGGATGAGGTCCTGGAAAGCATCCGACTGACTGGCCAGCGCTTCGGCCACGACATCCGCCGTGTCTTTCTTGCCGACGGCGATGCGCTGGTCCTGCCGACCCGGCGCCTGATCAGCATCCTTGATGCGATCCACACTCATCTGCCGGCCGTTCGGCGCATTTCAAGCTACTGCCTGCCGCGCAATTTACGCAAGAAAAGCCAGTCTGAAATTGACGAACTGGCGGCAGCCGGCTTGAAAATGGTCTATGTCGGCGCCGAGTCGGGCGACGATGCGGTCCTTGCTGCCGTAGACAAGGGTGAAAGCTTCGAAACCACGCGTGAGGCGCTCGACAAGCTGGGGACGGCCGGCATCACGCGTTCGGTGATGATTCTCAATGGCCTCGGCGGCAAGGCGCTGTCGATGCAGCATGCCGACAACTCGGCCAGGCTGGCCAATGCGACCCAGCCGGAATACCTGGCGACGCTGGTCGTCAGTTTTCCCCAGGGTGAAGCACGATTCCGCGCCGGCTTTCCCGGCTGGGAGCCTTTGAGCCAGGCTGAACTTTTTATCGAGATGGAGCGCTTCCTGTCGCGTCTGGAACTCAAGCGGACCGTCTTTCGCAGCGATCATGCCTCGAACTGGCTGGTGCTCAAGGGCACGCTGGGCAATGACAAGGAGCGCCTGTTGCAGCAGGTTCGCCTGGCCATCGCCGCGCCAGATGAAGCCTCTTTGCGGCCGGGCTGGGCGAGGGGGCTTTAAGTCACCCGGCCTCCTCTATTACTTCTGTCATATTTACAAGTATTGCGATAGAGGCATAAGCTGGCATCATTAAAAACACCCAAAGGTATCCGCCCCGTGCTGGAACTTTTAATCGCTTTCATTCCTGCCGGATTGGCTGTCTTTGCCGGGTTCATCCTGCTGCTCAGGGATATTCTGGGTAAATGAAAGGAAGGCCTGGTCGTCACTAGAGATACGAAGCACCCGCTTTGCCAGTTTTGCTTTTTGAGTACGGCGAAAATGGCCTGATTCCGACGCTGGCGGAGCGAGAAATGAAGAGGGAATCGTGTGCAAGTTCCAGAAGCGCGTATGAAAACAATGCGCAACCGATGTCTGGGCGTTTTCATTTTCTTGTTGGGCAGCAGTCTGTGTCATGCCGAGACCGGGAATACGGCGCCTGCCAGCGACGGTTTCCTGCTCAAGGGCTTCGGCACCTTCGGAGTGGCTCGTTCCGATAGCAACTCGGCAGAATATGTCAGGGATCTTTCCCAGCCCAAGGGGCTGACCAAAAGCTGGTCCTCGAAAATTGATACCCTGTTCGGGGTGCAGGCCAACCTGAAACTGGGCGCCCAATCCGAAGGCGTGGTTCAGCTCATCAGCCGTTATCGCTATGACGGCAGTTACCGTCCCGAGGTTTCCTGGGCCTTCCTGCGCCATGACTTCACGCCGGACTTCCAGGTCCGTATCGGGCGTCTGGGTACCGAGTTTTACATGCTCGCCGACTCCCGCCTGGTCGGTTATTCGAACCTGACCGTGCGTCCACCACCTGATTTTTACGGCCCCCTGGTGTTCAGCTATTTCGATGGTTTCGATACGGGCTGGAGTACCGATTTGGGTGCTGGCCTGCTGCGGGCGAAGTTTTATGCCGGGATATCGCCTGAATCCAGCCCGTTTGTCAGTCCCATCACCTGGAACTTGAACGGCTCACGCCTGATCGGTGGCCACCTGGATTATTTTCTCGGCCCCTGGCAGTTGCGGATCGCCAGCGCTGACGTGAAATTCAATAGCGAACTGCCAATCGATGCCCTGGCCAACTTGCCCCTGACCACGCTTGTGCCGGAAACCAGGGTGAAAAACACCCATGCCCGGTTTGACTCGGTCGGCGTTGTATACGACAAGGGTCCGCTGCAAGTCCAAGGCATGCTCGGGCGTATCCGCTATGACTCCGTCGCTTACGAAGACTCACGGGCCGGGTTTGTGATCGCCTCTTATCGCCTCGGACAATTCTCGCCCTATCTGGGTTATTCGAAAACCCGGTCCTCGCCAGGCACTTTCACGACGGTCGGGCCATTTACCGGACTCGCCCAAACGCTCGCTTCTGCCACGCACACCAATCACCACACGATCACCGTCGGATCGCGCTGGGATGTCTATCAAAACGTCGCCTTGAAAATCCAGTTCGATGCGATTCGCGGCAAGCCAGATTCTGCCTTTACCTTCCGGGGTGACATCGTGCAGTGGGACGGCAGCATGAATGTCATGAGCCTGGCACTGGATTTCGCCTTCTGAGCCATGACGGAACTTTCCCGACACCTCTCCATCCTGGGCCTGTTGGCACTCCTCTGCTGGGGGGATGTCCTGGCTGACGTGGTCGTGGTGGTCGATGCCAAGTCCGGGGTGGAGCGCCTGAGCCAGGAGGAGGTGATCAATATCTTCCTCGGCCGTTATCGCAAGCTGCCGACCGGCATCACTGCATTGCCGATCGATCAGCCGCAGGCGGGAGGCTTGCGCGCCGAGTTCTATCGCAAACTGGCCGACAAGGATGTCTCTGAAATCAACGCCTATTGGGCTCGCCTCTATTTCTCCGGCAAGACCCGGCCACCGCTCCAGGCCAACTCGGCCAGCGAGGTGCTTGCCCACGTGCTCGGCAACCCGGGGGGCGTTGGCTACCTCGAGCGGAGTCAGGCCGATGCGCGTGTCAGGATAGTCCTGTCGTTCTCTCCGTGAGCATGAAATCATGGCTACCCGGAAATTTTCGATCTCGCCGCTGATGCACATATCCACTCAGGGAATCGTTTTCCGTTCAGTCCTGATCACGCTGGCGGCTTTCATCGTCGCCAGCCTCGGGGCCATCGGCTTCACCGCATACTCGACGGGTGAGCGGGCCAATCTCGTCATCGAGACCCGCCTCAACCAACTGCTGGATACTGTCCAGAGCACTGTAAAGACGGCCTGCTTCGTGGGCGACCATGATCTGGCCAGAGAGGTCGCACAAGGCCTGCTGAGCAATTCCGAGGTCTTGCAGGTCACCATCATGGCCGGAGAATCCATACTCGCCGACGAATTCCGAAGGGGCGCCAGCCTTCACGCCGGGCAGGCCAGCAGTGCCGCGCTGACACGCAAGATCAATTCGCCTTTTGTGACCGACCAGATCATCGGCGAAGTCCGGCTGATCCCGAATCCCGAGGTCATCGACCACATCAGGCAGGCTGACATCAGCCTCGCTGCCAAGCAACTCACCTGGCAACTGGCCCTCGTATCCATCGTTATCATCACGGCGCTGATCCTCTTTTTCGTCCGCCCGATTTCCCGCATGTCGCTGGCCTTGCACAAGATGGACCCGACCGCCGGCGAACGGCTGGAAATGCCCCAGGGGCATGCCCGGACGGAGATCGGCCTGCTCGTCAGCTCAGTCAATCAACTGGCGGACAATCTGGTATCGGCGATCGATGCCTCACGTGAGGCGCGTACCGTGGCAGAGACGGCTTCGCGTGCCAAAAGTGCTTTTCTCGCCAATATGTCGCACGAAATCCGTACACCGATGAACGGGATAGTCGGCATGGCCAACATTCTGCGCCGGCTGGGCGTTTCGCCCGAACAGGAGCGATGCCTCGACACGCTTGATACCTCAGCCCAACACCTGCTGTCGGTCATCAACGACGTCCTCGACCTGTCAAAGATTGAGGCTGGGAAATTTACCCTTGAGGAGATCCCGTTTAGCGTCGAAAGCCTGGTCGCCCATGTCGCCGCCATCCTCGCCGAGCCTGCCAAAGCCAAGGGTGTCAGCTTGCTGGTCGAGCTTGGGGAAGTCCACGGCAATCTGGTGGGCGACCCGACACGGCTGCAACAGGCCTTGCTCAACTACGTCAGCAACGCAGTCAAGTTCACCGAAGCCGGCAGCGTCACTCTACGCATTTCCATACTCGAAGAATCTACCGAATCGGCAACGCTGCGCTTCGAGGTCGAGGATTCCGGCATCGGCATCACGCCGGAAGCCATGGCGCGTCTGTTTTGTGCTTTCGAGCAGGCCGACAACTCGATGACCCGCAAGTATGGCGGTACCGGTCTGGGTCTGGCGATTACCCGGCGTCTGGCCGAGTTGATGGGCGGCGACGCCGGTGCTTTCAGTACGGTCGGTGTCGGCAGCACCTTCTGGTTTACGGCAAAACTGAAGAAAGGCGAGGCGCTTGGCGTCGAGCCAGATGCCAGCGTCGATGTCGAGGCAGAACTCCGGAAATGCCACGCCGGCCGGCGCATTCTGGTGGTCGATGACGAACCGATCAATCTGGAGATTGCCCGGATGCAACTGGCGGATGTCGATCTGCTGGTGGATACGGCCGAAAACGGGGCAAAGGCCGTCGCCCTGGCTAGCTGCAATAGCTATGCGGCGATTTTCATGGACATGCAGATGCCGGAACTGAACGGGATCGAGGCGACGCAGCAGATACGTCAGCTGCCCGGTTATCGGGACACACCGATCATCGCCATGACGGCCAATGCCTTTGCCGAAGACAAGGTGCAGTGCCTTGCTGCAGGCATGAATGATTTCCTGACCAAACCGCTGTATCCGGAGAACTTGTTTGCGGTCTTGCTGCGTTTGTTGAATCGGCCGGGTCGGTAGTCGCGTCCATGCCGCAGGGGACTGGGCTTATTTGTCCTGCTCGAGCTTGAGCGAGGCCGAGTTGATGCAGTAGCGCAACCCGGTCGGTGCCGGGCCATCGTCGAAGACATGGCCGAGATGGGCGCCGCAATCGTGGCAGGTGACTTCGGTGCGGATCATGCCGACGCTGCGGTCGACGTGTTCGTCGATCAGCGTTTCATCGTTCGGGGTATGGAAACTCGGCCAGCCACAGCCGGAATCGAACTTGGCTTCGGAGCGAAAGAGCGGCGCATCGCAGCAGATGCAGCGGTAGGTGCCATCTTCGTGGCTGTCCCAGTAGCAACCGGTGAAGGCGCGTTCGGTGCCCTTCTGGCGGGTGACGCGATACTGGGTTTCATCGAGCTGGGCACGCCATTCGGCGTCGGTCTTTTCAATCTTGGGCATGATGGTTTCCTTGGCTTGGCCGAATCTGACCAGCTTGGCAGTAAATGATTCCCAACGCGGCGTCAGGTGGCCTGGCTCTGGCGCAAGTGGGCGACATCGCGGCCGGGCGGGGCGCCGAACATGCGGCGATATTCGCGGTTGAATTGCGAGGGGCTTTCGTAACCGACACGGTGGGCGGCGGAGGCGGCATCGGTGTTGATCGTCAGCATCAGGCGGCGCGCTTCATGCAGGCGCAACTGTTTCTGGTACTGCAGCGGCGTCATCGCCGTCAGTGTCTTGAAATGATGATGCAGCGACGATCGGCTCATGTTCGACAGGCTGGCCAGTCGTTCGATGCTGACAGGCTGATCGAGATTGCTCTTGAGCCAGTCGATGGCCCGGACAATCTGGTGACTGTGACTGCCGCTGGCGGCAGCCTGGCGCAGGCGCGAGCCGAGGGGGCCGGCAAGCAGGCGGTAGAGTAGTTCGCGTTCGATGATCGGGGCCAGCACCGGGATGTCGGCTGGCGTATCGAGCAATCGGGCAAGGCGCAGCGCGGCATTCTGGATATCGACGCTGAGCAGGCCGACGGCGATGCCGCGATCAACACCATCCATGCCCCGCTTTTCAGGCATGGCGGCGGCCAGTTCGTTGATCTTCAGTGGATCAATGTTGAGCGCCAGGCCAAGGTAGGGCCTGGCCGCCGAGGCCTGCGTGATGCGCGAGAACATCGGCAGGTCGACCGAGGAGATCAGGTAATTGCGGGCGTCGTAGTCATAGGTATCGTCGCCGACCAGGATGCGCTTGGCACCCTGAGCCATGATGGCGAAGACCGAGGAAACGATGGTGCAGGTCGGTACATCGACGCTCGAGCCCCGAAAGAGCTTGACGCGGGGTATCGCTGTTTCCAGCACGCCGTCGTCGGGGCAGTGGCGGCTGATGATGTCGGCAAGTTCATCGCGCTGGCGCGCCAGTTCGGCTTCGTTCATGGCGCTGGAATTATTGGCGCGGGGCGTGGTCAGAGCGGCTGTGTCCATGAACGCTAGCGTAGCCGTTTTGGCGCTGGCCGACGAGGGGTGACGAGCCGATTCTGGACGATCAGGCAATAAGTTTGCACGTTTGGGTTATCGCTCCCCGCCGGGTCTCGCCCACACTATTTGCATCAGCAGCGGCCATTGAACGGCCACTGTGCCCATTCCGATGAGGAGCTCGCAGATGATCAAACTGACTATTAACGGCAAGGCGCATCAACTCGATGTCGCCCCCGATACGCCCCTGCTTTGGGCGCTGCGTGACACGCTGCAGCTGACCGGCACGAAGTATGGTTGTGGCCAGGCGCTGTGCGGCGCCTGCACCGTTCATGTCGACGGAACCCCAGTCCGTGCCTGCTCGACGCCGGTTTCAGCGGTGGCCGGGCGCAAGGTCACGACCATCGAGGCCATCGATAGCCAGCGCGTCGGCAAGGTCGTTCAGGAAGCCTGGCGCAAGCTCGATGTCGTGCAGTGCGGCTACTGCCAGTCCGGCCAGATCATGAGTGCCGTCGCCTTGCTCAGCCACAACCGCAAGCCGACCGATGCCGACATCGACAATGCCATGTCGGGCAATCTCTGCCGCTGCGCCACCTATGTGCGCGTTCGCGCTGCCATTCACGAAGCCGCCAAGGCGCTGGCCTGAGGAGATCGCCATGTCCAACATCACTATTGAAAACCTCAGTCGCCGCCGTTTCCTGCAAGGTGGCGCCGGCCTCACGCTGGGCTTCTGTCTGCCCGTGATGGCTGCCGCCGCAGCCGGGAAGTCGGGGGTTGTAGCGCCAACAGCGAGCTTCGAGCCGAATGCCTTTTTGCGTATCGGTGCCGACAACAGCGTGACCGTGTTTTCGAAACACCTCGAAATGGGGCAGGGCACCTACACCGGGCTGGCCACCATCCTGGCCGACGAACTCGATGCACACTGGAATCATGTCCGCGTCGAAGGCGCGGCGGCTGACGCCAAGCGCTTCAACAACACCTTCTGGGGGCCGGCCCAGGGCACTGGCGGCAGCACGGCAATGGCCAACTCCTGGGTGCAGATGCGCCAGGCCGGCGCTACCGGACGGGCCATGCTGGTATCGGCCGCGGCCAAACGCTGGCAGGTCAGTGCGGCGGAGATCGTGGTTCGCGAGGGCATCGTCAGCCACACCGGCAGCGCGCGCAAGGCCAGCTTCGGCGAACTGGCGCTCGATGCCGCCCAGGAAGCCGTGCCGACTGCCGTCAAGCTCAAGGACCCCAAGGATTTCCGCCTGATCGGCAAGCAGGCCAGGCGCAAGGACAGCGCTGCCAAGACCAACGGCGCGGCGCAATTTACCCAGGATGTCTTCCTGCCCGGCATGCTGGTCGCCGTTGTCGCCCATCCGCCGCAGTTTGGCGCTACGGTGAAATCCTTCGATGCCACCCGCGCCAAAGCGATCAAGGGCGTCGTCGATGTCGTGCAGATTCCGCAGGGCGTGGCCGTGCTGGCGACGGATACCTGGAGCGCCAAGAAAGGCCGCGATGCGCTGGCGGTGAGCTGGGACGACAGCAAGGCCTTCAAGCTGGGCACTGATGAAATTTTCGCCCGCTACAAGGAAATGGCCAAAAAGCCCGGCCTGATTGCCCGGCAGACCGGCGATTCGGCCAAAGCCTTTGCCGGCGCCGCCAAGGTCGTCAGTGCATCCTTCGATTTTCCCTACCTGGCCCATGCCGCGATGGAGCCGATGAACTGTGTCGTCAGCCTCCATGCCGACGGCTGCGAGGTGTGGAACGGCGAGCAGTTCCAGACCGTCGACCAGGGCAGGGTCGCCGCCCTGTTCGGCCTCAAGCCGGAGCAGGTCAAGCTCAACATGCTCTACGCCGGCGGCAGTTTCGGGCGCCGCGCCTGCACCCAGTCGGATTACGTGCTGGAGGCAGCCCACATCGTCAAGGCGATCAACGGCAAGGCGCCGGTCAAACTGGTCTGGCTGCGCGAGGACGACATGCGCGCCGGCTTCTACCGGCCGCTCTTCCACCATGCCCTGGAAGCCGCGCTGGATGGCGCCGGCAAGCTGGTCGGCTGGCGTCACCGGCTGGTCGGGCAGTCCATCGTCACCGGCTCGCCCTTCGAGGCCATGCTGGTCAAGGATGGTATCGACCATGTGTCGGTCGAAGGCGCGGCCAATCTGCCCTACGTCATTCCTAACATGCTGGTCGACCTGCACACGCCGACCGATATCGGCGTGCCCGTACTCTGGTGGCGTTCGGTCGGCTCGTCGCACACGGCCTATTCGACTGAGGTCTTCCTCGATCAGGTGGCTCTGGCCATGGGCAAGGACCCGGTGGCGCTACGTCTCGAGATGCTCGGCGGGCATCCGCGCCATGCCGGCGTGCTCAAGCTGGCGGCCGAAAAAGCGAACTGGGGAAAACCGCTCAAGGCTGCCGCCGGCGAGCGGCGCGGGCGGGGCGTGGCAGTGCATGAATCCTTCAATTCCTTTGTCGCCCAAGTGGCGGAAGTGACCGTCAAGAAGGATGGCTCGATCAAGGTCGATCGTGTGGTTTGTGCCGTCGATTGCGGCACGGCGATCAACCCGGACAACATCCGTTCGCAGGTCGAAGGCGCTGTCGGCTTCGCGCTGTCGGCGGCCTTGCATGGGGAAATCACGCTCAAGGAGGGGCGTGTCGAGCAGGGTAATTTCGATAGCTATGCGCCTATCCGCATCGCCGAAATGCCGGTGGTTGAGGTCCATATCGTGCCATCGACGCTCGCCCCGACCGGCATCGGCGAACCGGGTGTGCCGCCGCTGGCGCCGGCCGTGGCCAATGCCATCGCTGCCGCCACCGGCAAGTTCCTGCACCGGATGCCGTTCAATACCTCTGAACTGGTGGCCTGAGATGGATAGCCTGGATACGCAGGTACTCGACGCCGCCCGAAGCTGGGCGGCAGCGGGGCATCGCTTCGCCTTGATCACCGTTGCCCGGACCTGGGGCTCGGCCCCGCGTCCGCCGGGCGCCTGGATGATTCTGCGCGACGACGGCCAGGTGCAGGGCTCGGTTTCCGGCGGCTGCATCGAGGACGACTTGATCCGTCGGGCGGCGGCCGGCGAGTTTTCCGGTACGGGAGCGCGGTTGTTGCGCTACGGCGTGACGGCCGATGAGGCGCATCGCTTCGGTCTGCCCTGCGGTGGCACGCTCGAATTGATGCTCGAACCAGCGCCGGATGCCGCATTGCTCGAACAGCTTGCCTTGCGCATCGGTACCGGCCAGCTGGTACGCCGTCGTGTGGTGCTGGAGAACGGGGCGGTCAGTCTCGAAGGTGGCAATCCCGGCGACAACCAGCAATGGGACGGCCGGACGCTGCTCACCCTGCACGGCCCGGCATGGCGTCTGCTGATCATCGGCGCCGGGCAGATTTCGCGCTATCTGGCGACGATGGCGCAGGCGCTCGGCTATCGCGTCTATATTTGCGACCCGCGCAGCGAATATGCCGACGGCTGGGATGTGCCCGGCACCGAGCGTATCGCGGCCATGCCCGACGATGCCGTAACCGAACTCGGACTCGACCCGCGCAGTGCCGTAGTTGCGCTGACCCATGACCCCAAGCTCGATGACCTCGCCCTGCTCGAAGCGCTCAAGTCGCCGGCCTTCTATGTCGGCGCCCTGGGTTCGCGCGCCAACAACCGCCAGCGCCGCGCACGACTGATGCAATATTTCGACCTGTCGCAGGGCGAGGTTGATCGTCTGCACGGCCCGGTCGGCTTGCCCATCGGCAGCCGGACACCACCGGAAATCGCCGTCTCCATCCTGGCTGAAATGACCGCAGTGAAAAATGGGCAGACCGACCGCCCAGCCGTGGCAGCCACCGATCGTTACGCTTGCCGCAGCGCATGAGGCAGATTGTCGGGGTCCTGCTGGCTGCCGGCAGCAGCCGGCGCTTTGGCAGCGACAAGCGCCTGCATCCGCTGGCCGACGGTACGCCCATGGCACTTGCCTCGGCCCGGCATCTGGCCGCTGTTTGCGCACGCACCATCGTCGTCATCCGGCCTGAAGATACGGAACTGGCCGCCTTGCTGGCCGCCGATAAACTGGAAACCGTTGTTTGCGCGGCAGCCGGGCAGGGCATGGGTCACAGCCTGAGTTGCGCCATCGCGGCAAGCGCCGATGCCGATGGCTGGCTGGTCGCGCTGGCTGACATGCCCTACATCAAGCCTGCCAGTTTCCGTTGCGTCATTGCAGCCTTGGACAAGGGGGCTACCCTGGCCCGGCCGGTTTACGAAGGCCAAATGGGTCACCCGGTCGGTTTTGCCGCCACTCATTTTGCCGCGCTGCTGGCCTTGACCGGCGATCAGGGCGGCAGGGCCATACTCGAAGCCGATCAGGCGGCGCTGGTGGTTTGTCCGGTCAATGATCCCGGAGTGCTCAAGGATGTCGATCGGCCGGCGCAAGTCGGGCTAGCGTAAGCTGTTCGGCACGCTTCAGGAGGCAGCCCGAGGCTGCGGGCAGGGCTGTTCTGGGCTATCATTCGCCCATTGCCCAGGACCACAACAATGAACCCGAACCCTTTGACCGACGCCGATCTCGACCGGCTTGAAGAACTTCTCGAAGCCGACGTTTTCCAGGGCGAGGCCATGCGCCTAGACGAAATACAGGCCATGCTCTGTGCCGTCGTCAGCGCCCCCGAACCCGTCCCGCCGGCCATCTGGCTGACCGAGGCGCTGGGCAAGGGGCTGGAGGCGGGCGGCAACCCGGAGGTCGAAGCGGCGCTGGAACTGCTCATGCGCCTCAACAACGACCTCGCCGCTGCGCTGCTGGCCGACGAAACCATTGCCCCGGTGCTTTACCCGCTCGATGAAAGCTGCGAGGAATACGATTACGCCGCCTGGGCCGATTCCTACGTTTTTGGCGCCGGTTTGGCGGGCGACTGGTATGAACTGGCCGGCAAAGCCGCCGACGATCTGTCCGAGTTGCTCGAACCCTTGTTCCTGCTCAACGGCATGCTCAAGGAAGATGCCGAAAAGAGCGGCGAACGCTGGTTTCCGCCAGCCGAGGAGGCCCGTCTGGTGGCCGATATCCAGGAAAACCTGCCGGTCATCGTGCAGACCCTGTACAACTTCTGGCGCAACAAGCGGACGGGCGGCACCGTCCAGCGCGAAGGCGACAAGGCCGGGCGCAACGACCCTTGCCCCTGCGGCAGTGGCAAGAAGTTCAAGCAGTGCTGCGGTAGTCCGGAAAAACTGAACTGATCTGAGCGCCGGCTGGCGGTTCTTTAATCGCCAGCTGCACTGGCAATGGGCATTTCGTCGCCCTTTTGTCATGGGTTCGTAACGCGCGGCGCTTATTTTCGGGGGATTCCTACTCGAATCCGCCGACATGAACGCACCCGCCCCGCAGAACCTGGCCGTACCCGCACTCAACCTGAGCTTCAAGGATCGCATCGACCAGAAGATCTTCGATGCGCTCTATTCGCGCTCGCTGGTCTACAACACCTGCTGGGAAGACCCGGCAGTCGACCGCCAGGCGCTGCATCTCGGTCCGGACGATACGGTGCTGGTCATCACCAGCGCTGGTTGCAACGCACTTGATTACGCCCTGCAGGGGCCGGCCAGGGTCTATGCGGTGGATGCCAATCCCCGCCAGAATGCCTTGCTCGAACTGAAGATGGCAGGTATCCGCAAACTGGGTTTCGATGATTTCTTTGCCATCTTCGGTAGCGGCTTCCACCCCAATATCAAGACTATTTACCGCCACCAGTTGCGGGCTGAGCTGTCGGATTTCGCCAGGACCTACTGGGATCGCCGTTTCAACTGGTTTGCCAGCCGCCATGGCAGCTTTTACTTCCACGGGCTGGCCGGTTTTGTGGCGCGCGGCTTCCGTACCTATTTCCGCATGCGTCCGGGCCTGGCCCAGCGCGTCACCGAGTTGTTCGCCTCGAGCAATCTGGAAGAACAGCGCAAGATCTACGATGAGAAGATCGCCAGCGAATTGTGGACGCCGGTCATCAACTGGGTGCTCAACCGCCAGTTGACCATGAGCCTGCTCGGCGTACCTCATCCGCAGCGCCGGCTGGTCCAGGGGCAGCATCCCGGCGGCGTTTCCGGCTTCATCCGCGACGCCATCGAGTACGTCTTCCGCCATCTGCCGGTCAGCGAAAACTACTTCTGGCGCGTCTATCTGACCGGCAGCTACACCCGCGACTGCTGTCCTTCCTACCTCAAGGAAGACAACTTCAATGCGCTCAAGGCCGGCCTGGTCGATTGCATCGAGCCGCACACCTGTACGGTCACCGAATTCCTGCAGGCCGGCAGCGAGCCGATCACCCGCTTCGTGCTGCTCGACCACATGGACTGGATGAGCTGCTACTACCCGGCAGCGCTGATCGAGGAGTGGAATGCCATCTTCGAACGTGCTGCGCCGTCGGCCCGCCTGCTGTTGCGCAGCGCTCACGCCCATCCGCCCTTCCTCGACTGGATCAAGGCCGGGCCTCAGCACAAGGGGCTGGCCGAGATGCTGGATTTCGAGACTGAACTCGCCGCCCGCCTGCAAGGCGACGATCGTGTCCATACCTATGCCGGCTTCGTCATTGCCCGGATGGCGGACAATGCTCGCCCCTGATCTGGCAGCGGATGCCCGCATCCTGTGGCGCCTGCTGCGCGGGCAACCGAAATCGGGTGGTCATGCCGAGCGGCTGCAGGCCTTTTATGCGCCGCAGGCGGATCGTTACGACGCCTTCCGTGCCCGCCTGCTGCACGGCCGGCAGGAACTGATTGAAAGACTCGACCTGCAGCCGGGCGACCGCGTCGTTGAACTCGGCTGTGGCACCGGCAGCAGCCTGGCACGGATCGGCGACCGCGCCGCGCAGTTGGCCAGTTTCGACATGGTCGATCTGTGCCCGGCACTGCTTGAAGTCGCCCGCCAACGCGCCGCCGGTCATGACCATGTCCGGGTCATCGAGGCCGATGCTACGACCTGGCAGCCCGAACAAGCGGTCGATTGCGTCTTCATGTCGTATGCGCTGACGATGATTCCCGACTGGTCGCGCGTCATCGCCAATACCCAGGCCATGCTGGCGCCGGGCGGCCGTATCGGTATCGTCGATTTCCATTTGCCGGAGGACGGCAGCCGCATCGGCAACGCGCTCTGGCGCCAGTGGTTCGGGCACGACGGCGTTCACCTGTCGGCCAAACACCTGCCGATGCTGAGGCAGATGTTTACCGAGCGCTCATGTGCTGAACAGCGTGCTTCCGTGCCGTATTTGCCGGGCTTGCGGGCGCCGTACTACCTTTTTGTCGGCGAACGGCAAGCGCGGCTACCTGAAAGGTGAATGCAAAAAGGGCCAACCGAAGTCAGCCCTTTATTGGCGCAGCAGGTGTTTCAGGCGATGCGGCGACGCCGCGCCAGCGCACCCATCAAGCCCAGGCCGGCAAGCAGCATGGAGTAGATCTCGGGTTACGCCAATTCATAAATCATACTGCCGGCAAAATCGCCGCTACCGACTGAGAGATCTGAAAAACCGGCCAGATGGGCGGCGAAAAACTGGTTGCCCTGACCCGAGTTGCCGCTAGAAAGTTCACTGAAGTAATTCAGCGTTTGGGCTGTCGTGTCGCCACCCAGGCCGGAAACGGTGAAGGTCAGCGGCGCTTGGCGGTTGTTGCCATTGCCTTCGACGATGTATTCAAATTTGCCGAAACCATCCAGTGCGCTGGCAGGAGGGCCGTTAACGCTCCAGCCGTCGGCCAGGTTGCTGAAGGTCAGGCTGCTGGCACTTCCGCTGTAGTTGAATGCGAACGACTGCAAACCATAGTTGCTGTCCGTGGCAAAGGCATAGACGGGTGTCACATTGAAATTTGCCGTGCCGGCTGAAGTGCTGGTGATCTCGACCTGCAGATAATTTACGCCATCGGCGTAACTGCTTTCGACGTTGGACTGGTTGAGGTTATAGGTAAGCGATGCAGCCAGCGCATCAGCCATCGGAACGCCCAGCAGCGACAGGGCGGCGAGCAGGCCCGTCAACGTGCGCCGGGGGAAATTTTTGTCGGGATTCATGGGGAGACCTCTCTGCCATTCACGATCATGTCGGGTCCGCGAAATATTGCTACTGACGCTGGACAACCGGATAGCCGCGCTATCTTGGTTTGATCATAGGCCTCCCTCACCACTTGCTCTATAGCCCGTTTGGGCTAACGAGGTGGCTAAGCCTCACTTGCCCCAGGGCTGGATCGGTACCGTCGATACCGAGTTGGCCGGTGCGCCTTCGATGATCTTCCGGCTGATCGCCATGTAAACCAGCACATTGCGCTTCTGGTCAAAGAAGCGGTGGACATTGGTTTCCTTGAAGAAGATAGAGGTGTCGTCGCTGAATACGACTTCATCTCTCGGCAGCTTTTCCGGCAGCGTGATCGGTCCGACCTGGCGGCAGGCGATGGAGAATTGCGACGGGTCTTCGGCCAGCCCGAGGCTGCCCTTGACGCCACCGGTACGGGCCTGGCTGACATGGCAGGCGACGCCGGAAATTTTCGGGTCGTCGTAGGCATAAACGCAGACCCGGTGATTGGCACCGATCAGCTTCCAGGTGGTTGTCGTGCAGCCGATTTCTTCGGCGCAGACGGGCAGGGCAAGGGCGGTGAGAAGCAGGGCGGTGGTGGTTTTCATGATCGTTCCGTGAGGGGAGGACGCTTAGGCAAAGGGCTTATCTTGCCAATATATTTTGTCAGGATTTTGTAGATGTCGCGGTCGAATGGCGGCCGTGGGCTGTCAAGCAGGGCGTGCAATTCCTCGTCCGAGCGGGCTGTGCCGAGATAACGCCAGCCTTCGATCAGGTGTATCTCGTCGCCCTCGCGCAGCAGTGCCGGACCGGTGAATGGCCAGGCGACCCACTTCAGGCCAACGAGTGCCGATATCAGGCGAACCGTGTGCTTGGCATAGGGTTCGCTACCGATGCAGGCGCCCTTGCAGCGCTTGAGTTGGTGCGCAAAACAGGGTTTGCCGGGTTTGGCTTTTTCCAGCCCGAGCAGCGCGTCACACAGATGGTGCGATTCGGCCAGGGTGCGCAGCACTTTGGTGGCTTCCTTGCTGCTCTTGAACAGGCCGTAGCAGGCGCTCGTCGCGCCAGCGCCGATGTCGGCCAAGGCGGTGAGTTGCGGCCGCAGCCATCCTTCACCTTCATCGATCAGGATCCAGGTGCAGGCTTCATCGTTCTTGCGTAGCTGGCGGTTGTGCAGCGGCTGCAGTTGCTTGACCAGTGCCGACTCCTTGAGCAGGGCGCCGATTTCGCCGGCCGTTTCCATCCAGTCGATGCGCCTGACCTGCTGCGCCAGTTCCATTTCTTTGGCGGCGCTATGGTCGCCGGCGAAATGCGCCAGCACGCGCTGGCGAATGTCCTTGGCCTTGCCGACGTAGATTGGCAGGCTGTTTTCACCGTAGAACAGGTAAACGCCGGGCGCTTCCGGCAAGTCATCGACGATGCCGGCATCGAGATGCGGCGGCAGGCTGGGGTTGGCATTCTGGGTTTTCAGCGCCGCTTCGATGTCCTCGCTGCTGCGCGCCCCGTGAATTTTTTGCCAGAACTGATGAATCAACTGGGCGTCGGCCAGTGCCCGGTGCCGGGCCTGGGCTTGCAGATCGTGGCGCTCGATCAGGCTGTCCAGGTTGTGCCGCTTGTGCTCGGGGTAGAGCGTGCGCGACAGCTTGACGGTGCACAGCACGGAGGCGCGGAAGGTGATGCCGAGTCGCTTGAATTCGTTTTTCAGGAAACCGTAGTCGAAACGCGCGTTATGGGCGATGAAGAGCCGGCCTTCGAGACGCTTCAAGGTGGCGGCAGCGACGGCCTCGAAGGGCGGTGCATCGGCCACCATGTCGTTGCTGATGCCGGTCAGTTGCTCGATGAAGGGGGAAATCCGCATGCCGGGATTGACCAGTTGCTGCCATTCGCGCACCGAGCCGTCGGCATCGACTTCGACAATGCCGATTTCGGTGATGCGGTCATGGGTGGCGGTGGCGCCAGTGGTTTCGAGATCGACGAAGGCGAGAGGGCGCATGGTGCGGCAAGGTGAGAGCAGGGGCGCCGATGATAGCGTTTTCCGGATGGGTCGGTGCACGGCCGGCCATTTCTGGCTGGCTATTTGCTTGGTGCCTGTCATTCGAGCTACTTGTCGCCATCATGAGAAAACCCACCCTTTATCAAAGTATCAAGGCCAAGCGCCGAACGCAGTCGCTGGTCATCGGCGTGACCTGGTACACCGCGGAGTCCTGGGCGCAGGTCAGGGCGACGGCCGTCGATCCGGCGTGTTTCGAGGACTCGTTCGAAAAATGGAAGGCGATGGCGGTTGCCGCCCGCCGCAACTTCCAGCGCTCCGGAGTGCTGGCCCTGGAATACCAGATCGTTCCCGAGGAATTCTTCGCCTGGTGCGCGCAGAACGGCCAGGAAAACAACTCGACGGCACGCGGCGAGTATGTCTCCGAGCGCTTGAGCGCGGTGCACAACACGGAGGCCTAGCAGCGTGGCTTGCGTACCCCCGTCGGGTGACAAGGTGTATCGGAAATTGTCGCGAAGGCGACAAGTTGTGAGGCCGGGTTGCAAGGGATGACGGTTTTTCGCGACGCCGGCAGATGGCATCGCTTTTGCGTTGTGATGCATATTGTCCTTTAACGTCACCCAACATGAGCGCCGATCAAAAGCCGTCATTTCACTGTTTGCCAGCCAGTGCTGCGGCTGCCCTGATACGCAGCGAAGCCGCTGCGACCGTCTTTGATGTGCGCGACATGGCCAGCTACCAGCGGGGCCATGTGGACGGTGCCGCCCACCTCTCCGAAGAGCGCCTGCTGGCCTGGGTGCGCCGCCTGCCGAAGGAGGCTCCGGTGCTGATCTATTGCTATCAGGGCAATGCCAGCAAAACCTACGCACAGATGTTCGTCGATTTTCGATTTTCCCGGGTGTTCAGCGTCGATGGCGGCTACGAGTCGCTGGCGGCAGCCCTGAAAAGTCCGCTGGCTGCATGACGGCAGACCTTGTGCGCGACTGGGTGCAGGCGCATCCGCTGTCGCCGGGCGATGTCGATTGCGTTACCGCTGTCATGCTCAAGATTCTCGATGGCAAGTGCAAGATGGGCGCAGTGGACAAGCTTGTCATGGCAGCCCTTTACGACGCCGTTAAATCCCGCCCCGGACTGCGTTTCGGCGACGAATTCCATGCCCTCATCGCGAGCGCCCGCGAGTCGGCAGACGAGACCCTGAAAGACTTCATTTACGAGAAACGCGTGCTGGCCGAAACCGCCATTTCCCGTCCGGTGATGAAAGCTTTCAAAGCCATGATCCGCCAGCAAGGCCTCTTTGCCGGCATGCCCAGCGAGGAAGAAAGCAAATGACCATGAAGTTCTACATGACGCCGGGTTCGTGCTCGACCGGCATTCACATCCTGCTCGAGGAGTGCGGTCTGGTCTTCGAGGCCTACATCATCGACCTGCTGGCCGGCGACCAATACAAGAAGGAATACGCTGCGATCAACCCGAAAGGCAGCATTCCGGCGCTGCTTCTCGACGACGGGACCGCACTCACCGAGTTCTCTGCCATCGCCTGGTGGCTGGGCCGCAGTTACCCGAAGCGCAAACTGCTGCCGGAAAGTCTGAAGGACGAGATACAGGTGCTGAGCGTCATGAACTATGCCGTGCATACCTTGCATACCCAGGGCTTTGCCCGCATTTTCACGACCGAGCGCTTTGCGCCGAGCAGTGCCGACCACGAATCCGTCAAGGCCCAGGGGCGGCAGATCATCGACAAGGCCTTCGCCATCGTCAATCGCGAACTGGCCGGGCGGCAATATGTGGTCGATCATTTCACCATCGCCGACGCGGCCCTGTTTTATGTCGAGTTCTGGGCCGAGCGCATCGGCATACCGCTACCGGAAAACTGCGCGGCCCACTATCGGCGCATGCTGACCCGGCCAGCCGTGCGGCAGGTGCTGGCGGAAGAGGGCTACGCTTCGGTCCTGCGTTGATACCTAGGTGCGGGCGGCATGTCGGGCTGAATTGACCTGAAGCGAGAAGCCGCTTCAAGGAGTGTTCCCACGCTGAAATTTTGTCAATAACTCATGGGTGAATCGATCTCATAATGCGTAATTACGGCTATAGTGTCACCCCGTAATTCATAATCACAGCAGAGGAGAGACCTCAATGAGTAAAAAAGTTGCTTACGTAACCGGTGGTATGGGTGGCATCGGAACCTCTATTTGCCAGCGTCTTGCCCAGGATGGCTATACCGTGGTGGCCGGTTGCGGCCCCAATTCGCCGCGCAAGGATCGCTGGCTGGCCGAGCAGAATGCGCTTGGCTTCGATTTCATCGCTTCGGAAGGCAATGTCTCCGACTGGGACAGCACCAAGGCCGCCTTCGACAAGGTCAAGGCTGAAGTCGGCGAAATCGACGTGCTGGTCAACAACGCCGGCATCACCAAGGATGGCCAGTTCCGGAGAATGAGCATCGATGACTGGAAAGCCGTCATCGATACCAACCTCAATTCCCTGTTCTTTGTCACCAAGCAGGTCGTCGATGGCATGCTCGATCGCGGCTGGGGCCGGATCATCAATATTTCGTCGATGAACGGCCAGCGCGGCCAGTTCGGCCAGACCAACTACTCCACTGCCAAGGCCGGCATGCACGGCTTCACCATGGCGCTGGCGCAGGAAGTTGCCGCCAAGGGCGTTACCGTCAATACCGTTTCACCGGGTTATGTCGGTACCGAGATGGTGCGGGCGATTCGTGAAGATGTGCTGGAAAAGATCGTCGCCACCATTCCCGTCAAGCGTCTCGGTGAGCCGGAAGAAATTGCTTCCATCGTTTCCTGGCTGGCCTCGCAGCAGTCCGGTTTCACCACCGGTGCCAACTTTGCCTGTAATGGCGGCAATCACATGGGCTGAGGCTCATAGCAGGTTCAAGCTGGAAAGAAAAAGCCCTGTAACATGCACAGGGCTTTTTTTCGTCCGTCCAATCCTGCTGCCCCACGAGATTCCATGATCGCCAATCCAGAACGCTTCAACGCCGCCATCGCCCTGTTCGATGCCGCCAATGCGCAAGACCCCAACCGGGACGAAGGGCTGCCGAAAGAATTGTTGTACGCCCGGCGCATGACCGACATGATCGGCCGCTTTGCCCCGGAGGCCAGCGAGATTGCCCAACTTGCCGTGCGCGCCCAGCACATTCAGCGATGGACGGTGCCGCGCAGCAATTACCCGCTCGGCAAACCCGGCTACTTTGCGTGGCGCACCGGGCTCTACCGTTTTCACGCCGAAACTGCTGGTGAGTTGATGCGGCAGGCCGGTTACGACGACGCGATGATAGCTGCAGTCAAGGTGGCGATCAGCAAGCAGGATATCAAGACCAATCCCGATACGCAGATGCTGGAGGATGTCAGCAGCCTGGTTTTCATCGAACACTACATGCTTGGCTTTGCCAGCCAGAAGGCTGATTACAGCGAGGAAAAGTGGCTCGGCATCATCCGCAAGACGTGGAAGAAAATGTCCGGGGGCGCGCATACCTTTGCGACGAGTGGCGGGATCAAACTGCCGGAGGTGCTGCTGCCATTGATCCTGAAGGCGATTGCCGAGGCGTGATGGCCGGCAGGCTGGCGGTCTAGAGCGCTACGGCGTACCAGGTAATCGTGCCGCTGGTGCAGGCAGCGCCGAGCGCCCGTCCGGATGCGGCGTTCCCGTCATCGATGCTGGCATCAACTTCACCGGCAAGCTCACAGGGCAAGGCCGAGAAGATGATAGCGTTGCGAGCCGCAGGATTGGCTGCGGCAAAGCCTGAAACCAGCGTCTCGGCTGTTGCTTTCGACACCACGTGAACCGGCCCGAAAGAGGTGGCGATCAGGTTCAAGGGATCGCTGCGATTGATTTTCGACAGGTAGCCGGCGCTATAAAGCTGCCACGGCAGCAAGGCCACTTCCGAGTCTGCTTCGGCCTTGCCGGCAGCGCTGATTACCCCTTCAACAATCCCGTTGCCTGCAGTGCCGACACTGGCCCCGGCTGTCACTCCGGATATTTCACCGGCCGAAAATGGCCAGTCGCCGGGCAGGTATTTGTAGCGGTCCTTGAAGCTGGCCGTGGCTGTACGCAGGTCGCCGACGATGGCGACGACATCCTTGGCCCTGGCCCCGCCGATCAGCGATTGACCTTTGAGGACACCGACCAGCAGCAGGCCGAGGATGGTGATGACGATAGCCAGTTCGGCCAGCGTGAATCCCCGCTGGTGGCCTGAACGCGCGCTTATCGTGGGGCTGCGCATGGGGAGGCGGAAAACTGATTTTTCATGGCGGATCACAGGCAGTTTGTCGGTGTGGCGCCAACCGGGAGCGTACCAATCGGCGCGCAGCTAGCGAGCACAGGGGCAGTGCAGGTGCCGCAGGTGCCGGTACAGCCACTCGGGATACCGGGGACGCCCGCGGCGGTACATGAGCATGCTCCGGTTCCACCCGTACAGACTGAAGAAACGGATGACGAGCAATAGGCCTGGCAAGCCTTCAGGCTGCCCTCGTTGATGAGCGGCTGCAGCAGGTCTTGCGGTGACATATAAACCACGAGGTCATCGTAGGCGCCGCCAAAGGCGCTCGCACTGTCATTTGCCGCCCGCAAGATGAACAGGGCTGCGCCGCTGGTGGCATTGGTCGCCTCGTCGGCGCCGGCATCGCTGACCGGCATCCGGTCGCCGACCTTGGTCGTCTTGGCGCCGAAGCTATTCTTGCCATGCGACAGGATGACGACCACGGCATTGGTCGTCGTTGTGACGAGTGCATTGCCGGCAGCGTTCAGCTCCTGGATGCTCAGCGCGACGTTCGGTATCTTCAGTTCATTGACCGTGAAATCGGTGCTTCCCGATGCTTTCTGGGTCCAGTTTTTCGAGGCGACCCCGTTGGCCACGCGGTAGGTGAAAAAGCTGCCCCATCCGTCGAGAACGGCATCACGGGGGATACCCAGCGTTTGCCAGGGTACGATGCCATAAGCCTCGCCAGCATTCGCCACGCAAGAAACAGCCTCGATGCCGGTGGCTACGCCGGCCGCATTGTCGGGGCAGGGAAGGCGCCCGTTGGTGCGAAGAAAGCCGATCAGGGCGGTCTTGATCTGCTCCTGCTTGGTCTTGGTCACGCTGTAAGCCGTGTTGTCCATGGTCGACATCGCCACCTTCAGACCGAGGGTCATGAAAATGCCGATGATGACCATGACGACGGCCATTTCGACCAGGCTAAACCCTTGCTGGGTGTGAGGATGCGATTCCATGGGCGCTAACAAGGCTAATTGTGATCATATGCAGAATAATAGTTATCACATCATAGCCGAACGTGAACAAAGTTCGCTTTGTTGGCGCTACTTCAGGTTCGGACAAACGGCTTGTTTAGCCACTGATTGTCAGGAGTTCCGGGGCTTTGGCGAGGCTGGGTCGGGTGGGGCGACAATGTGGCCTGCGTGGCTACAACTGTATAGAAACGTGACCTTACTTGATCACCGCCTGGGCCATGAAGTCTCCAGCCCTCTGTCGCGCCGCCGCTACCATCGCCGCCAGTCGTTCGGGTGATGTGTGAAGTTCTTCACCAAAAATCTGTGCAATCCGCTCAATGGCCGTCCCGGCGGCCGCTGCATCGAGGAAGAGGGCGCGCGTTCGTCGGGCCAGGATGTCTTCTATCGTTCGCGCCGCTTCGTGGCGGATGGCGAAGCGGACCATCGCTTCGCTGTAGGGCAGAGCCGGGTGCAGTGGCCGGTCGTGGCCGGGCAGGGCGGCGACCAGAGGGGCATCCGTACCGTAGGCGTCGGTGGCCGGTTCGTTCGGGCAGCCGTGCAGTTTGAGGCTGCGGGTCGGACAGGGGGCGGCGGGCAGGTCGGCGATCTGGCGCGCGCGGTCTATGACCTGTTCGGCCATCAGCCGGTAGGTTGTCCATTTGCCGCCGGCGACGGTGATCAGGCCGCTGGAACTGACCAGGATGGCGTGTTCGCGGGACAAGGCAGCGGTGTTTTTGGCGTCGGTATGCTCGGGGTGGATGAGCGGGCGCAGGCCGGCGAAGGCGCTGCGGATATCGGCGCGGGTGGGCGGTCGGGTCAGCACGCCGGCGGCGGTGCGGAGCAGGAAGTCGATTTCTTCGGCCAGCGGCTGTGGGTCGTTGAGTTGCTGCAAATCCGGGCGCGGCGTGTCCGTGGTACCGAGCAGTACCTTGCCCTGCCAGGGGATGGCGAACATGACGCGACCATCTTCGGTTTTCGGGATCATCAGGGCCTGCCGGCCGGGCAGGAAATCGGCATCGACAACCAGGTGGATACCCTGGCTCGGGGTAAGCAGCGGAGATGCGCCGGTGTCGTCCAGCCGGCGCAGGCTGTCGCCATGGACGCCGGTGGCGTTGATGACGGCGCGCGCGGTGATCTCGAATTCCTCGCCGGTTTCGGCGTCGCGCACGATGGCTCCGGTGATGTGATCAACGCTCTTGAGCAGGCGGGTGACGGGCAGGTAATTGAGGCAGGTGGCGCCAAGATCGGTGGCGGTGCGCATCAGCGTGATGGCCAGGCGGGCATCGTCGAACTGGCCGTCCCAGTAGCGAACGCCACCGCACAGGCCGGCACTGCGCAGACCGGGCAGGGCAGCGATAACTTCCTGACGGTTCAGGCAACGTGAAGCGTCGAGGTTTTCGCATCCAGCCAGCAGATCATAGAGTTTGAGGCCGACGGTGAAGGTCAGGCGGTCGATATTTCCCCAGGCGGGGATGACGAAAGCCAGCGGATGGACCAGATGCGGCGCATTGCGCAGCAGACAGGCGCGTTCGCGCAGGGCATCACGCACCAGGCCAAGGTCGCCCTGACGCAGATAGCGGACGCCGCCGTGAATCAGCTTGGTGCTGCACATTGAAGTCCCTGAGGCGAAATCGCGGGCTTCGACGAGCAGAGTGCGATAGCCGCGGGCGGCGGCATCGACTGCAGCACCCAGGCCGCTGGCCCCGCCGCCGATGATCAGGATGTCCCAGGGGCGTCCCTCACGCAGGGTGGCGAGGCTGTCTTCTCGGCTGACCATCACTCGGGCCTCGCCCAGTCCAGCGTGCGCTGGATGGCGCGGTGCCAATCGCCGAACAGCGCGGCCCTCTGATTTGATGGCATGGCCGGCTCGAAGCGTCGTTCGGCCTGCCACAGGGCGCTGAGTTCAGCTTCATCTCGCCAGAAGCCGACCGCCAGCCCGGCCAGATAGGCCGCGCCCAGGGCCGTGGTTTCCGTCACCCGGGGACGCACCACGGGGACGCCGAGCAGGTCGGCCTGAAACTGCATGAGCAGGTCGTTACGGGCCGCGCCACCATCGACGCGCAGTTCCTTCATCGGCTGGCCGGCGTCGCTCTCCATCGCCTGCAGCACCTCGGCGCTCTGGAAGGCGATGGCTTCGAGGGCGGCACGGGCGATGTGGGCACGGTTACTGCCCCGGCTCAGGCCGAACAGTGCGCCCCTGGCAAAGGGGTCCCAGTAGGGCGCCCCGAGGCCGGTATGGGCCGGAACCAGATAGACGCCGCCGTTGTCGGGAACGCTGGCGGCCAGTGCCTCGATCTCGTTGGCGCTGGTAATCAGCCCGAGTCCGTCGCGCAGCCATTGCACGGTGGCGCCACCCATGAAGACGCTGCCTTCGAGGAGGTAAGTGGCTTGCCCCTGGCGCTGCCAGCCAACTGTGGTGAGCAGTCGATGTTGCGATGCCATCGGCTGGTCGCCCGTATTCATCAACAGGAAGCAGCCCGTGCCGTAGGTGTTCTTGGCCATGCCGTGTTCGAGGCAAGCGTTACCAAAGGTCGCGGCCTGCTGGTCGCCGGCCATGCCGCTGAGCGGAATCGCTGCACCCAGCCAGTCGGCATCCAGTGTCGTGATCTCGCCGCTGCTGTCGACGACACGCGGCAGTAGCGATGGCGGAATATCAAGGCATGCCAGCAATTGCTCGTCCCAGCACCGGCGGTGGATGTCGAAGAGCAGGGTGCGCGAGGCATTCGACGGATCGGTGACATGGGCGCGGCCGCCGGACAGTTTCCAGGCCAGCCAGCTATCGATGGTGCCGAAGGCCAGTTCGCCGCGCTCGGCCCGGGCGCGGGCGCCGGGAATGTGGTCGAGCAGCCATTTGAGCTTGGTGCCGGAAAAATAGGCGTCGAGGACGAGGCCGGTGCGCTGGCGAAATAGATCGGCATGACCGGCTGCCGTCAGTGCGTCGCAGATTCCGGCGGTTCGCCTGTCCTGCCAGACGATGGCGCGATGCAGCGGTTGGCCGCTGGCCCGGTCCCAGAGCACCGTCGTTTCGCGCTGGTTGGTGATGCCGACGGCGGAAATCCGGCTCGCTGCCACCCCGTTCTCGCGCAGCACGGTGCGCGCCACGGCGAGTTGCGCCTGCCAGATTTCTTCGGCGTCATGCTCGACCCAGCCGGTTTGCGGGTAATACTGGGTGATTTCTTGCTGGGCAATGCCGTGGATTTGGCCTTGCCGGCCAAACAGGATGGCGCGGGCGCTGGTCGTGCCCTGGTCGAGGGCGAGAATGAACTGGTCGGGACGTGCTTCCATGGCCAACTCCGGCAAGCGCTGTTGAGGCAGTATAGCCGGCTATCTCAAGCGCCAGGCACCCCACCTCGGGTATAATTCCGGCCTCTCCGCCTAACCCGAAATCACACCCCATGGCCGACATTCTTTGCCTCAAGGGCGACGCCGCCTTTTCCGCCTTCCGTCTGCAACGCCTGCAAGCCCGCCTGGTCGCGGCCGTGTCGGATATCGAATCGGTGGTGGCCGATTACTGGCATGTCGTGGCGCAAAAGCGCGCCCTGAATGCCGACGAGCGCGCCAAGCTGGCGACGCTGCTGGAAGAGAAGACGGCTGGCGCCGAAGCTGGCGAGCTGTTCCTGGTGGCGCCGCGCATCGGCACCATTTCGCCGTGGTCGTCGAAGGCCACCGACATCGCCTGGAACTGCGACCTCGACGCCATCGAGCGCATCGAGCGGGTCATTGCCTTCCATGTTGTGACCAAGAACAAGCGCACTCTGACCGCCGATGAAAAGAAGCTGTTTATCCGCCAGGTTGAGGTCTTTGCCGCGTATTCGGCATACAGCGACTACGAAACCGGCCGCGTCATTCAACACTTCCAGGATCTGGGCAAGCTCGACAACACGCTCGTCATCTACATCAACGGCGATAACGGCACCAGCGCCGAAGGCGGCCCGCTGGGCACGCCCAACGAAGTGGCCTTCTTCAATGGTTTGAACAAACTGCCGGCCGAAGTGCAGATGAAGTTCTACGATGTCTGGGGTACCGAGCAGACCTATAACCACATGTCAGCCGGCTGGTCGTGGGCCTTCGACACGCCGTTCGACTGGTTCAAGCAGAATGGCTCGCGGCTCGGCGGCATCAACCAGAACTTGGTGGTGTCGTGGCCGGCGCGCATCAAGGACAAGGGCGCCCTGCGCGAGCAGTTCGTGCATGTCATCGACGTCGTGCCGACCATCCTCGAGGCGGCCGGCATCAAGGCGCCGGAGATGGTAGACGGCATCAAGCAGGCACCGATCGAGGGCACCAGCTTTGCCTATACCTTCGATGCGGCCAATGCCAAGGTGGCCTCACGCCACAAGACCCAGTATTTTGAAATGATGGGTCAGTATGCGCTCTATGACGACGGCTGGCTGCTCAGCACCAAGGTCAACCGCGCACCGTGGGAGGCCTTTGGCGCAGCGAATCCCGACCCGCTGAACAAGCAGGAATTCCAGCTTTACAACCTGAAGGCCGACTGGAACCAGAGCGACGACATCGCCGCCAAGCATCCGCAGAAGGTCAAGGAGTTGAAGGCGAAGTTCATTGCCGAGGCAAAGAAATATCAGGTATTTCCGCTGGATGCCTCGGTGGCGGGGCGTATCGTCGCGCCGCGTCCGAACATCACGGCCGGCCGCAGCGAGTTCGTCTATACGCGACCGATGGTTGGTCTGCCGCAGGGCGATTCGCCGAACATCCTGAACGCCTCCTACACCTTCACCGCCGAGATCGAGGTGCCGCAGGGCGGCGCCGAGGGCATGATCGTGACCTCGGGCGGGCGCTTTGCCGGTTACGGCTTCTATCTGCTCAAGGGCAAGCCGGTGTGGCTGTGGAATCTGGTCGACCTCGAGCGCAGCAAGTGG